>Ga0075362_10000024_pt1 | contig 59846 bp, 57 predicted proteins | sample EndMetdeltDD1762_FD_71397 | JGI IMG/M metagenome (GOLD analysis project Ga0075362, IMG submission 71397) | Populus endosphere microbial communities from Tennessee, USA - Endosphere MetaG P. deltoides DD176-2 | ecosystem: Host-associated > Plants > Roots > Endosphere | place: USA: Tennessee...
GCGCGAACGGCGACCATATCCAGTTCCCGTTTGAGTTGGATGTTGTACACGCGCTGGTTCGAGGTCGCTCCCAGTCGCAGACCGCTCCCGATTGGCAGCACTTCGATCTTGGAAATTGCCTCGGCGGGCAGATCTTCCACGCTGCCCAGGCTACCCACCCTCTTTCCGTTCACCAGGATTACGGGATCGTCGCGGCGGTCGCCATTCTCTGCCGTGACCTCTTCTAGAATTTCGCCAATGCTGTCGCGGCCGTAGGACTCTACATCGGCGGTATCCAAAGTCCGCTCGGGTGCAATATCGAAAGTCGGCCTGGGAGCTGAAACTACGATCATGCGCTGGTCGGCGTCCTGCGCCAACGCCGAAGAGGGAATGGCAAGGACGCAACCAAGGACGGATCCGCCGACCAGCAGCAGATCCGTCCTGGCAAAAATCAATGCGGCCTTCATTCAGAAGGATCAGTCGTCGGCGTTTTGGGCCGCAAAGTCCTTGAACGCCTGACAAAGCGTCTCGGTGTCAGAATTTTCGGTCACGCCAAGCGCCGGATCCAACGAACCCGTGGGGTAATAGAAGTCGATCGATGCCTGGGCTTCGGCACTCAATTCACCGAATCCATAGTAGGCAATCGCCATTAGCGAAGGATCGGTTTTGAGCTGCTGAGCGGCCGGAAGCGGAAGGTATTGCGCCTTAGTCACTTCGATGTCCGTTCCTGCAGTACGGGCTTCAGCCGACGAGAACGTAAGCAGGCAAACCTTGTTCTGACCATAGGATTTGGCGTTGTCGCTCTTTGCTATGGCGGGGGCGGCAAACAACGCCGTTGTGGCAAGGGCGAGTATGAGATTTCGCATCTTAAATGTCCTCCGATATCCCCTCGACCCCCCCCCAAATTCCTAACGACGGCCAAAGTTCCCTTGGTACGGCATCTGACGACGAGCCGGTTATTTAGCGAGGCGATTGAAGGCGGTCGCAGATCTGCACTGGCTGGCGAAAGGCCGTGCCGGGAGTAGCGGCTGGGGCATGCCCCGTTCTGGATAAACGGCCAATTCCTTCCGCAGCCGCTCAGCGCACACAGGATATATTGGAGTTTACATCGTCTTGCGTGACGATGGCCGCCCACTTACGGAGCCAGCTGCATGACGCCGACCGACTTGTCAGAGCTCAAGGCCAATGCTGCCATCATGGCCGGTCGGCTCAAGCTGATGAGTCATCCCGAGCAACTGCTTATGCTTTGCCGTCTCGATGAAGGCGAAGCATCTGTTACTGAACTTGTCGAACTTGCAGGCCTTGCACAGTCATCGGTCTCACAGCGTCTGGCAATGCTGCGCGATGAAGGTATCGTCAGTATTCGTGGCGGAGCACAGGCCCGTTTTTATCGCCACAGGGATCCGATCGTCAGCGGCGCCATTCATGCATTGTGCGATTTGTGCAATCACGCGGGCGAAATTGCGCTTGGCAACCAAAAGGCAGAAAGATGAACCTTCCCGAACCTGTCCGGATCATCTGCCCAGTCTGTTCGACAGCAAACCGTGTGCCGCATGACAAGTTGACTGCAGGCGGCAAATGCGGGCGTTGCGGTAGTGCACTGTTTAATGGCCATCCAGTCACGCTGGGGGCGTCGAATTTCGACGCGCACCTGAGCAAGAGCGGAATTCCGTTACTAGTGGACTTCTGGGCAGAGTGGTGCGGCCCGTGCCGTCAGATGGCCCCCGCCTTTGCCGCTGCGGCAAGCCAGCTTGAACCACACATTCGGCTTGGCAAGGTGGATACCGAAGCCGAACAGGCTATCGCCGCGCGCTACGCCATTCGTTCAATCCCCACTATGATCCTTTTTGCGAAAGGGCGCGAAGTTGCGCGACAGTCGGGCGCAATGCCTGTTTCGGCTATCGTGAGCTGGGCAAGGCAGGCGTCTGCCGGATAGCCCGCATCACGCAAGCCACAGCCGCAGTAACATCGAAACTGCGCCCAAGCCTGCCACGCTCGCCGCCCAGATTCCTGCGAGCCAGCCAAGCCGTATCAGGCGCTGGCGCATCAGTGATAGCCTTCGGCGTCAACCTTGCCGCGGAATACCCAGTAGGCCCAACCGGTATAGGCAAGGATGATCGGCACCATGATGCCCGCCCCGACCAGCATGAAGAGCTGACTACGGCAGGGCGCAGCGGCCTCCCAGGATGCCGTCTACAGGCAGCCGTCTAACCGGAACTGCAGGTTCAACGAACATCACGCCAAACCGTGGGCACGGATGGCATCGGCCAATGCAGGTGCAATCGAGATGCTGGCAACGGTTGCCGGCACGGTATCGGTGGCAAGCACAGGTGATATTCCGCTGGCCGCAAGACTTGCAAGATCGTCCGGGTTGGCCAGGCAATGGGTGGCCACGGCAGCGACTTTCGTGGCGCCTGCATCCAGAAGCTGACCTGCGCAGGCTATCAGGGTGCCCCCGCTGGAAATCAGATCGTCGACCAGCACGACTGGCCGCCCTGATGCGCGTTGCCTGTCATGCAGCTCGATCTCCACCTTCCTGTCGCCGCACCGCACCTTGGCGCCGATCATCACTTCCAGCCCAAGCGGCGCTGCGACGGCTTCAACCCATGGGCGCGATTCCGCATCCGGCCCGACCAGGATTGTGTCCGTACCCACGATTGCGGCGATTGCATTTGCAATGATGCCCGCTGCCGATACGTTGATGGCCACTATCCCGGGCACCACAGCATCGAGACTCGGCGTACGATGCAAATGCGGGTCGACCGTAATCAGGGCGTCGAAAGCCGAGGCAATGAGACGACCGATCACGTTCTGAGAGACTGCTTCTCCGGGCGTAAAGGACCGGTCCTGACGCATATAGCCCAGGTAAGGAGCAATCAGAACCAGGCGCTTGGCCCCCCCATCACGCAGCGCTGATGCGGCGAGAAGCACTTGCACAAGTTTTGGCGGATGATCGAGCGAGCAATAAAGCAATGCCACAGGCGAAGCATTGCTCACCCGCACAAGGCTTTCGCCGTCCGGAAAATGGCGCACGTCAATGGGCTCGCAGGCAATGGCCAACGCCGATGCCAGACGTCGCGCTTCGCCCTCGTTGGCGACAAAATAATGGAGACTGGTGGTCACGCCATCACCTCATAGCCCGAACTTTCAGCAGCAAGCTCGCGGGCAAAATCCAGGCCGGTCTGCGAAGTGGCGTGGATGCGATAGAGGGGTTCTCCGCGTCCGATTGCATCGCCCACCTTGCACAGCAGATCGATTCCCGCGCCCTTTTCCATGGGTGCCCCTGCCAGTCGGGCAATCCGGGTGATCAGGTGGCAATCGATCGACGCGACCTTGCCGTCGCAGGGTGCGGGCACCTCATGACTGAGTATGCCGACCTGCGCCTGCACGGGTTGTTTGCCTTGTGCGACGATTAGCCGCTCCATGGCCGCAAGCGCTGCACCGGATGCCAGCAATTCCGCGGCACGGGCATGGCCTTGCCCGCCGCGAAGCTTTGGATCGAAATCGAGCACCCGTCCGGCCAGCATCACCGCCCGGTCGCGCAGGTCGGCGGGCGCCTCGGGATTGTTTCGCAACACGGCCATGACATCGCGTGCTTCCAGCACTGGGCCAATGCCCCGGCCGATGGGCTGTGATCCGTCAGTCAGTACGACATCGACGGTGATGCCCACCTTGCCAGCGACATACTCGAACAGCTTGCGCAGCCGCACAGCCTCATTCTGGTCGCGGACTTTGGCAGTGGGGCCGACGGGAATGTCGATAACCAGATGCGTCGAGCCCGCTGCCAGCTTCTTGGACAGGATCGAGGCAACCATTTGCTCGAATGTGTCGATCCTGAGCGGGCGTTCCACCGAAATGAGCACATCGTCGGCCGGAGAAAGATTGACTCGTCCGCCCCAGGCCAGGACGGCATTTTCCTGCGCCACGATTTCCTGCATTCGCTCTGCCGACATATCAACGTTGGCGAGGACTTCCATGGTGTCGGCCGTCCCGGAGGGCGATGTGATCGCCCGCGAACTTGTCTTGGGAATGATCAGTCCGTGCGCCGCGACGATCGGTACGACGATCATTGAAGTGCGATTGCCGGGAATGCCGCCGATACAGTGCTTGTCCACCACCAGGTGTGAGGACCACTTCAGCCTGCTGCCCACATTGGCCATGGCGCGGGTGAGTGCCAAGGTTTCCTGGGTCGTCATGAATGCCGCGCAGGCAACCAGGAATGCAGCGATTTCCATCGGCGAATAGAGGTGCCTGGAAATATCCCGGATGATTGCGGTAATTTCCGCATCGCTGAGGGTATCCCCGCCGATCTTGCGGCGCACCGCATCGAGACTGGCAGGATGCTTGGCCTGTGCGACGGTCACTTCGGTTCCTTCTGGCAAGCACATGCGCCGGTATGCCTGTTCCCCGAGGCCGATCTCACCTGCCCGCAACAGATGTTCGTCATCCATGATAGCCAGGGTTGCGAGGATGCTGTTGCCGTCGTGGCAAATCTCGATCTTGCGCAGGGCCTGGAATTGCTCTGCGCCATAACCGCTGTTGGTCCGCGGCAGGAACGCCGTATTCTCGGGATAAGTATCGATCGCGACTTGGCGAATTTTGAACATTGGGAACGCGCCTTCCGACTGGATAGGCCAATAGCCGAACATATAGCTCCAGGATTGGCTGCCTATGCGTGTTCATAGCCGATTTCAGGTGCCGCTTGTTTGTTTTCGCGCAATGGCAGAGGTTTCAAGAGAGTGCAGGGTTCCACCAGCGGATGAAGTGCAAAACCCCGCATCGGACAGAGGCGTGCTAGCAATGAGCACTGACACCACCACAGGCGAAACCCATGAGCGAGACTTGGCATTCCATGCCACTGGTCTGTCCAAGGTCTACCAGACCGGCGAAACCGAGGTTCACGCCCTGCGCGGCGTTGACCTGGCGATTCCAACGGGTGAAATTCTGGTGCTTCTTGGTCCATCGGGCAGCGGAAAATCGACATTGCTCAATATCATCGGCGGACTGGACCGGCCGAGCTCCGGCTTATTGCAATATGGCGGAGCCGAGCTCACCAGCCTGGACGATGCCGATCTCACCCGGTTTCGCCGCGCGCACGTCGGCTTCATCTTCCAGTTCTACAACCTCATTCCCAGCCTGACGGCGGAGGAAAACGTCCGGTTGGTGACCGATATTGCCGAACATCCCATGGATGCGGCCGAGGCACTGTCGCTGGTTGGCCTGGCCGACCGCCGCGATCATTATCCGGCTCAGCTTTCCGGGGGGGAACAGCAGCGAGTCGCCGTTGCGCGCGCCATTGCCAAGCAGCCCGGCGTCTTGCTCTGCGACGAGCCGACCGGCGCACTCGACAGTGCGACGGGAATTCACGTTCTGGAAACGCTGGCACGGGCCAATCGCGAGTTGGGCACCACTGTGATGATTATTACGCACAATGCAGGCATCTCCGCCATGGCAAACCGCGTGCTCCACTTTCTTGATGGACGCATCGCGAGGATCGAGTTGAATGCGCAGCCAGTCGATCCTTCCGGTATAAGCTGGTGAAAGCGCTTGATCTCAAACTTCTGCGCGACCTTTGGCACTTGCGAGGGCAAGCTATCGCGATAGCGCTGGTGTTGGCTGCGGCGACTGCCACTTTCGTCATGTCACTGGGCGTCCACCGCTCTCTGACCGAGACACGCGATACTTATTATGCTCGAAACCACTTCGCCGATGTTTTCGCCGGGATGACGCGAGCGCCCCGCAGTGTGGTGGCCCGGGTGGCGGCAATTCGCGGGGTGCGGTTGGCTGAAGGTGCAATCCAGCAATTTGCCACGCTGGATATCACCGGCCGGGTGGTACCGGTGCGCGCCCTGTTGAATTCGCTCGATGAGGTTCGCGGCAACCGGCTTAACCAGCTGAGCCTGCGTAGCGGGCGCCTTCCTCAGGCAGGCAGTCCGGGCGAAGTCGTGGCCGACGAGGCCTTTGCAAATGCCAACCGGCTGACGATCGGTAGCCAGATCGATGCACTGATTTACGGCCGCAAACAGCGGCTGCGCATCGTGGGCATCGGCATCGCGCCCAATTTCATCTATGCGCTGGCGCCGGGTGACATCATCCCCGACGACCGCCGTTTCGGTGTATTCTGGATCGGGCAGAAGGCGCTCGAAGCCGCGACTGACCGCACCGAGGCGATCAACACGCTGTCGCTCGCGCTTGAGCGCGATGCTTCCGAGGCCGATGTGATCCGCGCGGTCGATAGTGTGCTGGCACCCTATGGCGGAACCGGGGCCTATGGCCGCAAAGACCACCTCAGCCATGCCTTTCTCGACAATGAGCTGATGCAGCTCAGCGCGATGACGAAGGTGATCCCGCCGGTGTTCCTGCTGGTCGCAGTGTTTCTGGTCTACATCGTCTTGGGTCGGATGATCCGCACCGAGCGCACCCAGATCGGGCTGATCAAGGCGTTCGGATATTCCGACTGGGCAATCGCTCGACACTACCTCAAGTTCGCGCTGGCGATTGCCTTGCTGGCAACCGTGTTGGGCGCAGCGGCTGGCATCTGGATGGGCGGGGCGATGACCCGGCTCTACGCTCAGTACTACCACTTCCCGTTTCTCAACTACCGGATTTCGCCGTCAGTGATCCTTGCTGCGGGAGCGCTGTCGTTCACTGCCGCAGCCCTGGGCGCGCTTGGCGGAATGCGCTCTGTGGTGCGACTGACCCCGGCAGTCGCGATGTCGCCACCACCGCCGCCAGCCTACCGCACCGGTACAGTAGAGCGACTCGGCCGAGCTGCCGGATTCTCCGCGCTTGGCCACATGATCGTGCGTCACATTGCCCGTTGGCCAGGGCGTTCGGCGATCACCGTGCTGGGAGTCGCGCTGTCGGGCGGGCTGTTGTTTTCCACCACCCAATTCCTCGATTCGAGCCGCACGATGCTCGATTCCTACTTCTTTCGTGCCCAACGTCAGGATCTAACAATAACATTTACCGAACCACGCAACGAAGACGTTCTGTTCGCTCTCGCCCAAATTCCCGGCGTGCTTCGGGTCGAGCCGACACGTGCGGTTGCGGTGAAAATCAGCTATGGCAACCGCAGCGAGCGCACCGCAATCGAAAGCGCCCGCGCGGATTCTCAGCTCAGCATGCGGATTGACCGGGATGGCGCTGCCATCGCGATGCCTGTTTCCGGACTGATGCTCAGCCGCCAGTTGGCCGACAAGCTCTCGGTACACCCCGGTGACCGCGTGCAAGTGGCCATGCTGGGTGGTCGCCAAACCCAGCTTGCCATGCCAGTCGCCAGTATCGTCGACGAATTTATCGGGGAACGCGCCTATGCTAGCGAAACAACACTAGACAGCATTACGCGGGATGCTTCTCCGGTCGGCGCTGCTCTTGTCCGGATCGATCCATCGGCTCGCGACCGGATTCTGATGCGGCTCAAAGACATGCCGCTGGTGTTGGGCGTAACCGAGAAGACTGCTGCGCTGGAAAAGTTCGAACAGATGATCAACGACAACATGCTGACCATGATCACCTTCTACATTGGCTTTGCCTCGGCCATCGCGATAGGCGTGGTCTATAACAGCGCGCGGATACTCTATTCCGAACGGGCGCACGAACTGGCCACGCTGCGGGTGCTTGGCTATTTCCGCAGCGAAGTGGGCCTGGTGCTATTGGGCGAACTGGCACTGCTTGTCGCCGTTTCGCTGCCAATTGGCTGCCTGATCGGATATCTGATGGCCCAATTGATGACCGCCATGTTCAGTTCAGACCTGTTCCGCCTGCCTTTCGCACCTTCGCGCGCCAGCTATGGGTGGTCAGTGGTGGTCGTCATGCTGGCCGCGATGGGAACGGCGATGACGGTGGCGCGGCGCGTGCAGCAACTCGACATGGTTCGAGTCCTCAAGGCCCGGGAATGATGGCCGATCTGATTAAACGCTGGCGCTGGGCGCTGCTGATCGTCGCATTGCTGGTCGCGGGATTGGCATACGCGTTCTGGCCGACAGCAATTCCGGTCGACGCGGGCAAGGTCACACGCGGTCCGATGGTGGTTGGCATTACTGACGATGGCGTCACCCGAGCAAAGGAACTCTATGTCGTTTCCGCGCCGGTCACTGGCTATCTGTCCCGGATCGAACTGGAGGCTGGCGATCAGGTTGCCCGCGGCACGGTAATCACGCGAATGACCGGGCGCCCTTCCTCCCCGCTTGATCCGCGCAGTCAGCAAGACCTGCGCGCAGCCCTTGCAGCAGCGCGCGCCAGCGAGAGCGGGATTGGCGCTTCCCTGGCCCAGTCACGGCGCGACCTCGCCCGCGCCGAAGAGCTGGCGGGACGGGGCTTCCTCCCGCGATCTCAATTGGAGGCAGCGCGGACACGGGTGGCGACCGGACAAGCCGGTCTGGCACAAACGCGGGCCGAAATTGCCCGCATCCAGGTGCAAAGTGCCACGCCATCGGGAGACGCTGGTAGTGCTCCCGTTGTTGTGCGCGCTCCGGCAAGCGGGTCAGTACTCGCGGTGAGCAACGAGAGTGCCGGTGTCATAGCCGAAGGCACGCCGCTGATGTCCATCGGTGATCCTCGCCAGATCGAAGTTATGGTTGATTTGCTCTCCCGTGAAGCAGTGCGGGTGAAGGTTGGTGATCGCGTCGAGATCACCCAGTGGGGCGGGGAGAATCCGCTAACCGGCCATGTCGAACGAATAGAGCCATTTGGCAGGTACAAGGTCTCGGCTCTGGGCATCGAAGAGCAGCGGGTCAATCTGATCATCGGGTTCGATGCCGCAAGCCTCCCGCAGGCGGCCCGACTGGGCCACGGCTATCAACTTGATGCGAAATTCATACTCTGGAGCCGGGCTGACGCCCTGCGCGTGCCGATTGGCGCCTTGTTCCGGGGTTCGGATGGCTACTGGCGCGTATTTGTGATCGAAGGCGGGCGCGCGCGCGAACGCCGGGTCACGATCGAGCACATCAACGATGAATTCGGAGAAATTGTTGGTGGGCTTTCCGAAGGTCAGATTGTCATTCTCAATCCTGGAAATGCACTTGCAGAAGGAAAAAGAGTCAAACCGCGATGATTAAAGTGCCCGACACTCGAAATTGCCCCAACCACATTCGAGATCTGAAAGCTGGGGATCGCCCAGAGTTGGGACGCTAACGCAACAACGGAGTTGAGAATCCCCATCTGACGTTCCGAAGCCGGGAACGGGCAATGCGGTGGTTTCGACAGTTGAATTCACTGTTGAAATTCGCCTCCGTCCACGCCAGCCTCCATCACCAATTCGCTTCCCGACGCGACCTCGTTGATCGCGAAACCTTCAAGCAGCACCGCTCAGCCGCCGTGGTTGAGTAGCAGCGCGAGCTTTTGCGAAGCGCTCCTTGGCCTCTGACAGCAACGGGAGTTCACGCCAGCGGGTGGGGGCGCACCAGGTCGAGAAAGACCCTGACAGCGCGCTCGATATTGGCACGCCGTTCCCGGGCAGAAAATTCCTGCTGGATTCCCATCAGGGCGCGGCGATGCAGGCCTGATGCGCAGAGATCGTAAAAGAATTCGCCTGCAGCCAGATGGTCGGCAAACGCCACGCTTGCTGATGGTACGGCCTGCTGAAGGTGCCAGGCCAGCGGGTCGATGCTCGCCTGTCGCAACTGGGTGTGAAAGATCTGGCCGATCTGCGGCAAATGCTCGGCTTCGCTGATCGTCATTCGGTAAAAGTCAACATGGGTCTTGTCGAGGACGATATCGAGATAGCGATGACCAACGATGCGCAGCGCTTCGTCCAGACTGACTTCATGACCCGGAGCGGGGCCATAGGCAGCGGCCGCTTCTTCGGCCATGAAGCGGACGATATCCAGGAACAGCGATTCCTTGGAGGGGTAGTAGGTGTAGAGCCAGCTCTTGGCCTTGCCGAGTTCGCCGACGATATCGGCTACGCTGGCCCGGCTGTAACCCTCGCGCAGGAACACGCCGAGGGCAGCCACCAGAATTTCGGAGCGCTGCAACGCCATGCGATCCTTCAGCCTGATGCCAGAACTCGCCATGGGGGAATGCCTTGAACCTCGCCGCGCCTTTCGGGTGATCGCTTGCGCCGTAACACCAAAATGTCGCGGGAAGCAAAAACAGCTTGAAGGCGAACGACCGTTCGGTTCAAACTGGCATGCAGCACGATCGAGGCTACCAGTCCGCCAATGGCCTGCGGCTTTGCCCGGAGAATAAGCCCGGCGCATGGGCCATCGCATGAGCGTGTTTCGACCCGAGAACGGGCGCACAGGTGCAGGAGCAGGTATGAATGAACTGGCAGGGAAAGTTGCGCTGATCACGGGCGCCGGTTCGGGCGGAACCGGAACGGCAATGGCGGTGCGCTTTGCGGCCGAAGGCGCAAAAGTGGCGCTGGTTGCCCGCAGCAAGGCAGGCCTTGAGGAAACCGCCGCCAAGATCAGGGACATGGGCGGCGAGGCACTGGTCCTACCTTGCGACCTTGGCGATCCTGCAGGCGGGCGCGACACTCTGGTCGCTCGCACCGAAGCGGCGCTGGGGCCCATCGACATTCTGGTCAACAATGCGGTGAAGAACGATCTCAAACGCTTCTGGGATTTCACTCTTGAGGACATGCAATCGGACGGCGAGGTGAACCTGTGGGCGCCGATGATCCTGATCCAGCAGGCCACGCGGAGCATGATCGAGGGAGGGAGGCCGGGATGGATCCTGAACATGTCGAGCATGGGCGCGGAGCTTCCGCCCGGTCCGCCGTTCAATGTAAAGCTGACGTGGCAGAGCACGCTTTACGGCGCGATGAAATCCGCCGTTAACGCTCTGACAGTGCAGGGCGCAGTGGAGATGAAACCGCACAACATCTGCATGAACACGCTGGCGCCGCAGCGTTCGATCCTCACCACGCGGATGCACAACAGCGAGATCGTCAAGGACAAGTCGATCTGTGAGCCGATGGAGACCATGGCGGAAGCTGCGCTGGCGCTGTGCACGGGCGATGTCGGGACACGAACCGGCAAGCTGTGTCTCAGCCTCCAGCTGCTCGTCGAACTGCAGCGCCCGGTCCACGATTTGTCCGGCGCCCACCTTGTGGAAGGCTGGCAGCCCGCGGATATCGTCAAGGCGATACATTATCGCGAAGACTGGACACAGCGCTATCTGAAGTGGCCCAATCCCTATGACTTCCGGCGGCCGCAGACCCCCTATCCCGACGTCCTGCGCCGCGCCGGACGCTGGGAGGACGGCGGCGTGAATCCCACGTTCCCGGATACGCGGGTGAAGTGACGCGGCCCTGATCGCTGACAGTGGAGAGGACGAAATGGATACAATGGTGAAGAGCGCCCACATGCGCGTTGTTGATGTGGACCCGGATCTCCTGCGGCGCAGCGCCGCCGCCCAGCTCCACGCGGCAAAGGGCGGCATCGAACACGTGCTTTCCGAGATGACCGGAGACGTCGAGCAAATCGTTGCAACGCTCGCTCCCGAGGGCCCCTACGGTTACACGATCCGGCAGAGACTGGCGGACGATGGTACATTGCGAGTGCCCATTCTCAGCTCCCGCGCGGAAATTTACGCCGAATACAAAGCCGTGCGGTCCCTGTCCGATATTCTGGGGCATCAGGCGATGATCGACATTCGCGGAAACTGGTATCTGTTTCACGATGTCATCACCACTTCGCGCGGCCGTGCCAGCGGCTCGGTCAACCAGCACAACACGCTGGTCCTGTGCCCAGTCAAAGGATCGAGCGCCGGCATCACGGGCGAGATTTTCTGGCACAAGACTCCGCGTGAAGGGCTGGGCCGCGGCGGCGACTACTTTCTTGCGGACGCTGACCGGCGAAGCCTGTTGCTTTATCATTACGACACGCACGAAACCTATCTCGCGGCGCTGCGCGGCGCCGACGTGGATGGCCTTGTCGCGCTCGCCAATGACAGCATCCAGCTGGCCGTGCGTGACTTTGTGACCGACAGCGGCACCCTGACCCAGACCGAAGACCGGATCGGCGAGGAGCGGAACACTTACCGAGCCTACTGGCGCGCCTTTTTCGACCGGTTCGAGGTGCTTTCGGTCGACATGCTGCAGCGTGCGGTTGAGGAATGGTATGTCTTTGCAGAGCTGCGCTACACTGCGCGGATCAGGGAGACTGACGAAAAAGTGACGTTCAACACGGCCGAATTTCTCGTCACGGCGCGCGATGGCCGGTTCATTTCGCACATCGGCCATGGCACTGACATTGAGGCGGCAGAATAGGCGCATCAAAGCATTCGGGAGTGAGAAATGGACGAACTTCTCATCGCGTCGGCAGACGGCCACACCACGATGCCGACCCGTCTGTGGGATCAGTATCTCGCGAAAGAACACCATCGCCATCTCCAGCGCCTGCGCGAAGAGCAGGAAATGTTCAGCGGGACGATGGAGCCGCTCCGGGACTATCGCATCAACCGCGATTCGAAAGCGATTTTCGACACCGACGGCGTCTATGACGAAGGCCTGATGGGCGTCTGGGACCGCGACATCCGCCTCGCCCAGATGGACCGAGAAGGGATTGCCACGGAATTCCTTTTCCCGGGCGATCACCACGCCATCCAGCTGTTCTTTCACTCCTCGAATGGCACCTATTCATGGCCGGCAATGGATGCCGGCGCACGCGCTTTCAATCGCTGGTCCTTCGACAATTTCAGCCCTGCCAGAGAACGCTTCCTGCTGGTCGGCGCACCGCTGACCGGGCTCGACTTCGATGCCATGCTGGCCGAAGCGGAATGGATGGGCGATCACGGCTTCACTGGCACTTTCACGCCGGGTTACACGGCGCTGCCTTCACAGATTCCCTTGTTCGAAAGCCACTGGGATCCGCTCTGGGCCGCTTATGCGGAGCGCAATATCACGCTCATCAGCCATGCCGGCTGGGGCCTGCCGCAAGGCTTCATGTATGGCGAGATCGAATCCGCTGCCGCCGAAGTCCGCGCCGAGGGCGGCGATATCAAATCGATGATCGCCAAGCTCAGCCAGACGATTTTCCGGCCAAACGGCGTGTTCAACGATCTGCGCTCGCGCCAGTGCATGTGGCATCTGATGCTGGGCGGCGTGTTCGATCGCCATCCCGGCCTCAAGATGATGATGACCGAAATCCGTGCCGACTGGGTGCCCGCGACATTGCGGCTGCTCGACAAGGTCTGGGAAGAAAACCGCGACCGTTTGCCCGCGAAACTTCCGCCCAGCGAATACTGGCAGCGCAATTTCATGGCCGGCCTGTCATTCATGAACAAGGCCGAGCTTGCGATGCGTCACGAGATCGGAGTCGATACCATGGCCTTCGGCCGTGACTATCCGCATGCCGAAGCGACCTGGCCAAACACCCGCGCCTACCTCTCGGACATCATGCAGGGAATACCCGAGCCCGAAGTGCGGGGCATCATGGGCGAGAACATGATCCGGTTCCTGGGCCTGGACCGCAGCCGGCTGGCCGAGGTCGCCGGGCGCATCAAGGCGCCGACCTACCGCGAGGTCGCCCAGGGCCCGCACCTGAGTCCGCAGCTCAAGGAACATCTCGATCTGCGTTGCGGTTACAGCAAGGAAGGTGAGGGCGATGCGCGAGTCGCCGAGATGGCCGCAATGCTGCAGCCCGATCTGCCCCGCATTATCGCTGCCGGCAGCATCTACGCCTAGAACCCGTTCGGCCCTCATCCGCGGGTTCGCGTGTTCGGGTGTACCGAATTCCTGTTGGCCGCAAATTTCTTCGATCGGGCTAACGACGGTTGCCGCCTCATCGCCATTGCCATAGGGCACCGCCAGCAGTCAGACCAAGGAAGAGCAAGACAATGGGTGAACTCAAAGGCAAAGTCGGGATCGTTACAGGCGGTTCCGGTGGTATCGGCTACGGTATCGCCAGGAAACTGGTGCACGAAGGCGCGCAGCTGGTAATTGCCGATATCGATGAAGCGCGCGGCCTGGCCAGTGCCAAGGAACTGGGCAACGGCACTGTGTTCCGCAAGGTCGATGTCTCTGATCAGCAGCAGATTCGCGATGTTGTGGACTACACCGTCGATACTTTCGGCGCGCTCAACATCATGGTCAACAATGCCGGCATTGGTGGGAAGCGCAATCCGCGGCTGTTCGACGAGGATTTCGGCGACTTCCATCTGGTGCTGGGCATTGACTTGCTCGGCGTGATGGCCGGCACGCGCGAAGCTGCCCGCGCTATGGCGAAGGTCGGCAAGGGCGGGTCGATCGTCAACATATCCTCTGTCGGCGCAATGACGGCGGGACCGGGCAACTGGGCCTATACCGTCGCCAAGGCCGGGGTCATCCATTTCACCAAGGCTTCGGCAATCGATCTGGGCGAATACCAGATCCGCGTGAATGCGATCTCGCCGGGCAACATCGAAACCGGCATTCTCGAAGAGAACATGGCCAAGGGCGTGCCGCCTGCCCGGGTTGCCGATTACATGATGAAGGTGCGCAGCTTCATCCAGGCGCGCCAGCCGCTCAAGATGCAGGGCCATGTCGACGACATTGCCGAGGCGGCGCTGTTTTTCCTCAGCGATCGGTCCAAATATATCACAGGCACGACGATCCCTGTCGACGGCGGCCTCGTCGCCGGTTCGCCGCCCTCAAGTTCGTCAGCGCTGCAGGATCTCAAGCGCGAGGCCATTGCGGCCGGCTAGACCGTTGGACAGTCCTGGGGTTCGGTTGTTTTCGGACGTCCGAGCCCCAGGTCTTCCGTTCAATTATGCCCGCGTCGTGGCAGCCCTCAACCCGGCGCGCGCGAGAAAACCTCGAGCTGGCGGATGCCTTCATCGTCGATGATGAAAGGTCGAACACCGTTAGGATCGCAATGACCGCCAGCTACGACGCCGAGCAGATCCGCCAGCTCCTGGTGCGCAACTTTCAGCTGGGCGACCAGAACCGGATGGACGAATGGGTGGACACTTTCACCGATGATGCCGTTTTCCGTTCGCCAGTGGGCAATCTCACTGGCCGCGGGCTCACTGGCCGCGGGGAACTGGCAGCGGACGGATCCAAATTGCGCGCGCAAGTTCCTGCGCGCCATTGGGTCGGCAACATGGTCATCGATGTCGATGGCGATCAGGCCACGGCTTCATCCTACATGGTCGTCATGTCGGCCACCTTGCCGCCAAGCCTGATGGCCAGCGGAAGCCTGGCTGATCGCCTGCGCCGGGTCGATGGCCACTGGCGGATTGCCGAATGCATCATGTGTCTCGACGGCATGGGCGCCGCAAAGGATCCTAGCAACTGACGGTCCTGGCAAGGTAGCTGCGCCGGCAAACGACCGGTTGACCCCACTGCAAAGCGATGCGATGGTTATCATAGATTTTGATAAACATTGACGCGGGAGAAATTGCATGGGGCTACTGGACGGCAAGGTCGCGATCATTACCGGAGCAGGCTCTGGCATGGCCAAAGCGTCAGTGCGTGTTTTCGTGCGCGAAGGCGCCAAGGTCGTCGCTGCCGATGTCAGTGGCGCGCAGGAAGACACTGCGCGGGAAGTTGGCGGCGATGTGCTGCCGTTCCACTGCGATGTCACCAAGGAAGCCAATATCGAGGCAATGGTGGCCGCGGCCGTGGAGAAGTTCGGCCGGCTGGATATCATGCTCAATGTCGCAGGGATCAGCGCGCCCCAATTGCTCGATGACATGACTGAAGAAGTTTACGACAAGACCCTCGATGTGTGCCTGCGCGGTGTCCTGTTTGGCATCAAGCACGGGGCGCGGGCCATGGCCAAGACCGGCGGCGGCTCGATCATCAACTGGTCGTCGACTGGTGGCATGAACGGCTATGCCTATACCGGAGCCTATGTTGCCGCCAAACATGGCGTGATTGGCGCCAGCAAGACCGCAGCAATCGAATACGGCCCGAAGGGCATCCGCGTGAATGTCATCGCGCCGGGCGTGATTGTGACTGAGGGCATGGGCCGCACCGCCGCTGGCATGGGCGTCGAAAAGTCGACGATCAATCGCGCCGGTCGGCCCGATGAAGTTGCCGAAGTTGCCGCCTTTCTGGCCTCTGACCGCGCTTCTTACGTGACTGGTGCGGTTGTCCCGGTCGACGGCGGGTGGACTGCGCGGCTCGCTTGAGAACTGGTCTCCGCGAACCGCGCGGCTTGCTAAGGCGCAGTTGATTGCGGCGGCGGTGCTAGCGTCTCTTCGCAGTCTTTCACCGCAGCAATGACTGCATCCCAGACTGCGCGGATGCGCGGCATGTGGCGCATGTCGGCATGCACGCCGATCCAGATATCGCGTTCCAGGTTCGGCAGTTCGGGCCTGATCCGCACGAGGTCCGTTTCGGCATCGGCGCGGTAGCAGGCGATTGCGGCAATGCCTGCGCCGCTCTTGGCTGCCCAGACTTGCACTTCGCGGCTGTTGGAGCGGAAGGCGACTTCGGCCTCGGGAAACTGTTCGCGCAGCCACCGTGCTTCGGGCAGATGCTCCTGGTCATCCAGAACAGTAACAATGCGGGCGGTGCCAGTGCTGGCGACGCTCAAGCCGGTGGCAGCATAAAGCCCCATTGCCAATTTACCCACTTTGCGAGCCACCACTTCGTTGCCCTCGAAGCGGGTAAGGCGCAGGGCAATGTCGGCCTCGCGCTTGGACAGGCTGAGCGTGCGGGTATCGGGCACGACTTCGACAATGATCCCGGGATGACGGCGCTGCAAGGCCGCCAGCGCTGGGACGACAATCCGCGCGGCAAGCGTGTCGACCGTTGTCAGACGCACCACTCCGGCTAGGGCCACATCCCGGCCGGTAATCGTACGCTCGGCGGCAAAAACTTCGTTTTCCATGCGTTCTGCATTGCCGAGCACGCTCTCGCCCAGCGGTGTCAGGGCATAGCGACCGGGCAGGCGCTGCAGCAGGCGCGCGCCAGTGCGGCTTTCCATGGCCGCAAGCCGCCTGCCCATGGTGGGCTGCGTGACGCCGAGGGAACGTGCGGCGGCTGACAGCGTTCCATGACGGGCAATGGCAAGAAATGTGCGCAGGTCGTCCCAGTCCATAGCCAAGGTATATGTTTTCGCATGCCAACTAGTCAATAATCGGCAATTTCCATGCGATTCCTCAGAGCCTACTTTGGTTCCACAGACAAACGAGGAGTGATCGCCATGACAGACAATTTAACCGCATCGCAGACAAACCTGACCGATCATGGCATCGCGCTGCTGCGCGTCACGAGCGGCGGGCTTCTTCTCACACATGGCCTCATCAAGGTGCTTGTCTTCACGCCTGCGGGCACTGCCGGTTTCTTCGAAAGTATCGGCTTTCCGGGTGTGCTTGCTTATCCGGTCATGGCCGGCGAGATTGTTCTCGGTGCGGCACTTGTGCTGGGCCTGATGACACGCCTTGCCGCGTTGCTGGCCCTGCCGATCCTGCTGGGCGCCATCATTCCGCATGCGGGCAACGGCTTCACGTTTTCCAATCCGGGCGGCGGCTGGGAATTCCCCGTGTTCTGGACAGTCGCATTGGCAGTGCAGGCGATGCTGGGCGGCGGCAGTTTTGCCATCGGCAATCCTTTCGCCCGGTCGGCGTGAGCGCCATGTTGCGCCCGATCTTCCTGTCCCACGGCGCGCCGACGCTGCCTTTCGAGGATGTGCCGGCGCGCGCATTCCTTGAAGGGCTGGCGTCGACCATACCGCGCCCCCGCGCCATCCTGGCAGTTTCCGCCCATTGGGAAACGCGTGTCCCGACAGTCAATTCGGTGCAGCGCAACGGCACGATCCACGACTTCCGGGGATTTCCCGATCAGCTTTATGCGCTCGAATATCCGGCGCCGGGTGATCCGGCGCTGGCCGAGCGCGTGGTCGACCTGCTGGGTGAAGCGGGATTGCCCGCCGCCACCGATGCAGAGAGAGGGCTTGATCATGGGGCCTGGGTGCCGCTCCTGCTGGCCTGGCCAGAGGCTGACATACCGGTCGTCCAGCTTTCTGTGCAGAGCGAACTAGGTCCCGGCCATCACCTAGAGCTTGGCAGGGCGCTTGCCCCCCTGGCGCGCGAAGACGTTCTCATCCTCGCCAGCGGCAGCTTTACGCATGACCTTTCCAGCTGGCGCGGGCAGGCGGGAATGGCTGAGCCCGATTGGGTGACCGATTTTGCCGACTGGTTCGACAAGGCTCTGGTGGAACAGCGGACGTGCGATTTGCTGTCTTACCGCAACCTCGCCCCGCATGCTGCGCGCAACCACCCCAGCGAAGAGCACCTGCTGCCCTTGTTCGTCGCGCTCGGCGCGGCGGGGCCGGGCGCAAGAGCCCGGCGCCTCCATTCGAGCGCGACCTACGGCGTGCTGCGCATGGATGCCTACGATTTCGGAACCTGAATTCATTCCCTCACAAAGGAGATTTCCCATGAGCAAAGTCCTTGTCCTCTACTATTCGACCTACGGCCACATCGAGACGATGGCCCACGCCATTGCCGAAGGTGCGCGGGAGGCAGGCGCCAGCGTCGATGTTAAGCGCGTGCCCGAAACAGTGTCGGAAGAGGTGGCGCGTGGTGCCCACTTCAAGCTGGATCAAAGCGCACCGGTGGCCACCATTGCCGAACTGGAAAACTACGATGCGATTGTCATTGGCACGGGCACGCGGTTTGGCCGCATTTCCTCGCAGATGGCAGCCTTCCTCGATCAGGCAGGCGGTCTGTGGGCGCGCGGCGCGTTGAACGGGAAAGTCGGTGCGGCTTTCACATCCAGCGCAACCCAGCACGGCGGTCAGGAAACCACGTTGTTTTCGCTGATCACCAACATGCTGCACTTCGGCATGACGATCGTCGGCCTCGACTATGGCTTTGCCGGCCAGATGGGGCACGACAAGGTTCGCGGCGGCGCGCCTTATGGCGCCACGACCATTGCCGGCGGTGACGGCAGCCGCCAGCCCGATGAAGATGAGCTAGGCGGTGCGCGCTATCTGGGCGCGCGCGTCGCCCGGACGGCGGAGAAGCTGTTCGCCTGATCAGTTCATCCCCGGCGGCGCGTTTGGCACCGCCGGGGATAGTTTCACGCATCCCACGCGCAGGATCGCTTACCGGAAGAGCTCGCCGGGGCGCAGCGTCAATTGCACATAGACCTGGCGCGGGGTGCCTGGCGTGCCGTAGATATTGCGTGTCACCGGATCGGCATTGCCGCGTATGGCCGTGACCTTGTTGGTCAGGTTGCGACCGATCACGGCAAATTCATAGCCACGTTCCGAGTTGTAGAGCGACAGGCTGGCGTCGATCTTCCAGAAGCTGCTCTGGATCGAGCGCGGATCGAGCCGGCTGTCAGTGAAATAGGCATCCGAGTAGGTGGCGCGCGAGACAAAGCGCAGGCCCAGGCCACTGGCATTGAGCGGGGTGTCGTATGCCAGCCCGACCGAGGTCACCCATCCCGGCGCTCGCTCGATCGGTTTGCCGGCGAGGCTTTGCGAATCGAAGCCTGCCGTGGCGGTGTTGAGATCGAGGTTGCAGCCGTCCGCGAAAGTCTGGCCGACATAGCAAGGCGAGTCGAAGTCGGTGAAGCGCGAGTGGTTGTAGGCCGCGGTGGCATTGATGGTGAGACCTTCGATTGTCCCGGGTTTCCAGCGCGTTTCGATTTCAAAGCCCTTGGTAGTCATCCCGCCCGCGTTCTTGGTGTTGATATTCACCGAAGTCGGGCTTTCTGGTATCGAAAGCTGGAGATCCTTGTATTCGAAATAGTATGCGGCGGCGTTGAACTGGAACTGGTTATCCAGCAACGAAGTCTTCATGCCAATTTCGCCGCCGCGCACGGTCTCCTGGCGGTAGCTGATGTCCTGCGGCGTGGTGATGGCCGTGTTCAGCTGGGTGATGATGATGTTGAAGCCGCCTGACTTGTAGCCTTCGCGGTAGGCAGCATAGAGCGTCACGTCGTCCGTCGGTTCCCAGGTCAGAGTCGCTTCCGCCGAGACATTGTTGAAAGTGACTTTGTCAGGCGCAAGCAGCAGCGGCGGATTGGTGCTGCCGGATCCGGTTCCCCTGATATTCTTGTTCTCGTGGGTGTAGCGCAAACCGCCGGTCAGAGTGACAGTGTCCGCCAGCTTGTAGCTGAGCTGTCCGAACGCCGAGAGCGTATTCGTCTTCTGCCGGGCAGTGGCTGTGGGGACAGTTGCGAAGAAGTTGTAAGCGGCCGCATAGTTGAACAGCACGTCGTCGACATAGCCGCCAACCACGAAATTGAGCGGTCCCTTGAAATCGCTCGCCAGCCGCAATTCCTGCGAGAATGCCTGGTTGCGGGTATCCAGCGCGAAGGAGAAGTGATCGACCGGCGCAGTTGCGGGCGGGGGGAAGTTGTTTTCAGTGCCCGTGGTCAGAGTGCTGTAAAAAGTCTGCCGGATATCCGAATAGCCAGTCACAGACGTGACCTTGAGGCTTTCAGTCGCATTCCAGTTCATTTCCAGGCTGCCGAGAAATCCGGTCGTGTCCTGATAAGGCTTGCCGTCGCGGAACAGGGGAGACACGCCCGCGACACTGGAGACCGGATCGCTCAGGACGAATTCCTCGTCGAGCTTGCAGTTGTCGGAAGGCTGGACCAGCGGATTGCCCGGTGGGGCGCAGTTGAAATTCTGCGTGCCGGCGGCGAGCTGGCCGCCCTTGATGTCGGTATAGGAGAGTTTCAGTTTCGCGTTGAACGTGGCCGAGGGTTCGAATGCCAAAGTCAGGCGTCCGAACAGCTCCCGCTCATCAGGCCCGGTCCGGTCGACGATCGGGCCGATCAGGGCAGGATTGCCGACATTGTGAAACGCGCCATCCATGTCACTGGCATAAAACACCGCGCGATAGCCAAGGGTGTCGCTGGCGGGGCCGGCAACAATCACTTCGCCATACTTTTCCTTGGCATTGAATTCATAGCCAGTGCGGATTTGCGTGTAGAATTCCTTGGTCGGGTCCGCCGTGCGCATCGAAACCACGCCGCCCGGACTGTTCTTTCCGAAGAACAGCGCCTGGGGGCCTTTCAGGATTTCGACCTGCTGCAAATCGTGCTGACCGATCCGCAAGCCCAGTGTGTGGCTGATCTGCACCCCGTCGACGTTGATGGCGATGGCCTGATCGGCGCCATAGCTGTTGCCGCCGGTAGTCACGCCGCGAAGGCTCATCTGTCCCTGACCGGACGAAGTCTTGGCCTGGATCATCAATTGCGGGGTTTGCGAAGCGATATCCTCGACGCTGCGCAGATTGAGGTCGGCAATCATCTTGGCATTGAACGCCGTGATGACCACTGGCACATCCTGGAGAGTTTCCTCCTTCTTGCGTGCCGTGACGATGATTTCGTTATCCTGCGCAAATGCAGCAGTGCCCACGAATGACGATACAATAACTGCTAATATCGACGTCGTGCGAAGAATAGCGCCCTTCATCCCAATACCCCTCCTGGTTAGTTTTTATTATGCCGAGCATTTTGCACCGCAGCATACTTGCCGCGTGTACTGAACACGGTTTGGTTATTGACGCCAAACTAGGCTCGCTTTGCCAGCGGCGCAATGGAGTGATCGGAGTGAGGTGATGCTAACCGCGCATAGAGGTACGTTTAATCGATCCCAGTCGGGTCAGAGCGTTCTCAGTCACCGCGCCTTTCCAATCGGGCAATGTCGTCCGCATGATCGATATCAACCAAAATCCTATCATCCCCCGCTTCGACAAAGGCAATGTCGCTGCGCCCGGCAAGCAATCTGGCAGCCCCCTGATCGCCGGACAGGCGGGCGATTTCGGGAAAGGCCTGCGAGGAAAGCAGCACAGGGTGGCCGTTCCTGCCTTGATGGCGCGGCACTGCCGCAAAGCTACGGCCCAGCGCCTGGGCGAGCTTGCTGGCGAGGCCATGTGGAATCAGCGGCATGTCGCCCAGAAAAACGAATGCGCCATCGCAGGCTGTTGCTGCCGCAATCCCCGCCTTGAGCGAAGCCGAGAGTTCGGTGCTGGCAACCGGCAGTGCCTCCACCGGGGGCGAGGCTGTCCAGGTGCCAATTTCCAGCCCCGGAGCGCAGACGACAATTACCCGTTCCACGGGTGCCGCCTGCGCCGCGCGGATGGCATGGGCGAGCAGTGGCTCGCCGGCAAACAAGGCTGTCATCTTGCCGCCGCCGAAACGCTTGCCCGCCCCAGCAGCAAGCACGATCGCGGTAAAGCTCACGCGCGCTCCAGCGCCGGGTTCATCGCCTGCATCACTGCCGCCAGAATTCCCGTCGCCACTTCAAACGGCGCTTTGCCAAGCCCGGCAATTCCGGGCGAAAGATGCAGACGCGCGAGTTCGCCCTCGCTCGCTCCAGCGGCCGCGAGTACCGCCTTGCGGCCTTCCGCCCGCGATTTTGCGCCAATCATGCCGACCCATGCCGCGCCGTGGCGCAGGGCGTGCAGGCAAGCGGCGAGATCGTGATGATCCTCATGGGTGGCGCCGATGAACGCGGTCCAGCGGTCGGTGCCCAGCGTTTCGAGCGCGGTAACGACGCTCTCGCGGCTGTAATGCGAAACCGGGAATGGCGGCGGCGTTTCCGGTCCGTCAGGGCGGACAAGCACGGTTTCGAAATTGGCCTGTGCGGCGAGGTGCGCCAGTGCCAGTGCACCGGGGTCGCCGCCGGAAATCACCAGGCGGCGCGGCGGATCGAAACGGCGGGCGATCCGCTCGTCGTCCGCTGCCAGCAAAGGCCCGCCGCCTGCGATCGCGCGCTGCTGGGTGCCGTCGCTGGACCACAGGCATTGCTGGCGCGCACGGCCATGTTCCAGCAACTGACGGGCTGCAGCGCAATCCGGCGTGATCCGCTCGACCAGCAAGTGCAGCGCGCCGCCGCAGCGCAGGCGAATGTCGATCCAGGGGCTGCCCATGCCATAGTGCAGGCGCTGCGGTTTGCCGTCCGCGAGCACTTCGGCGGCATGCCGCGCGACATCGGCCTCTATGCAGTCGCCGGAGAAATACCCGCTTGCCGCATTGCCATCGAACAGCATCTGCGCGCCCGGCCCGCGTGGGGCACTGCCTTCTACCTTCACGAGCGTTGCCAGCACGACGCTGCGCCCGGCGGCCATAGCATGGGCCAGCGCCGGGCGGATATCGTCGCGCCAGCCGAAAGTCGGCCAGTCGGCTCCGTCAAGAACCGCCTCGCTCATTGCTCTACCGGGTCGGCCGCGCGAGAAAATTGAGCAGTACTGCCCGTTGTCCGGCGTCGGAAACGGCGATGACCATGCGGGTGCCGGGAACCATCCGCGCCGGGCCGGACAGGAAGCGTTCGAGGTTGGCGCGCGTCCAGGTGATGTTCGAGGCTTTGAGGGCAGTCGAATAGTTGAAGGTGGTCGATGCGGCCTTGCGTCCGACTACGCCGGAGAGGTTGGGCCCGACAGTTGTCGGAGCGCCGGGTGTAACGGTGTGGCAGCTGGCGCAGCGCGTGCGGAACAGCGCCGCGCCATCGGGCGCCGGTGCGCTCTGCGCGGCAAGGCTGGTTGCGCCCGTCAGGGTCAACGCGGCAGCGGCAGGCAAAAAGAGCTTCACGGACAAATCTCCCATGGGCCGTTTCTGCCCGAGTTGCGGAATTGCCATTACACGCCAAGGCGGGTTGCGCCAGCCTGAATGGATGGACGGTGCAGGCCAACCAGACCGACTGGATGCGCCGTTCCGCGCGATCGCTGCGCGATTGCGGGACAAGGCCCGTATCGCGCAATGCTCTTGCCAGCGCCGTGCCGGTTGACTAGGGCGACAGGCCAGAAACAAACCATCCGCTTGCGAAGGGGTAATTTAATGAGCGACACCGCCGATCGGGTCAAGAAGATCGTTGTTGAGCACTTGGGCGTCGAGGCCGACAAGGTCACCGAAGATGCCAGCTTCATCGACGATCTGGGTGCCGACAGCCTCGACATCGTCGAGCTGGTCATGGCCTTCGAAGAAGAATTCAGCGTCGAAATCCCTGATGACGCTGCCGAGAAAATCAGCACTGTCTCCGACGCGATCAAATATATCGACGAGAACAAGGGCTGATCTGCCAGCCGTAAGCCTGCCACCGGACGCGAGGTCCGGGGCCGGACTGTGATGGGAGGGCAGGACCGGCAATCCGGCGGGCTCAGGCCGCAAGGTCTTGAGCTCGTTGGCATTTCTGGGCATTTTGCCTTTTGGAGAGTACGATGCGTCGTGTCGTAGTAACCGGACTTGGACTTGTAACCCCGCTGGGTGCGGATGTTGAAACGGTCTGGGCTAATCTGATCGCAGGAAAATCCGGCGCCGGGCGCATTACGCGCTTCGACGCTTCCGATCAGAAATGCCACATCGCCTGCGAAGTGAAACCGGCCGATCATCCATACGGATTCGACCCTAACAAGCGCGTCGATCACAAGGTCCAGCGCCAGGTCGATCCGTTCATCATCTATGGCATCGATGCCGCCGGGCAGGCCATCGAGGACGCCGGACTGACGGACATGACCGAAGCCCAGCGACTGCGCGCGGGCTGCTCGATCGGATCGGGCATTGGCGGACTGCCGGGCATCGAGAGCGAATCGCTGGTGCTGCATGAAAAAGGTCCCAGCCGCGTCTCGCCGCATTTCGTCCATGGCCGGCTGATCAACCTCATCTCCGGACAGGTTTCGATCAAGTACGGGCTGATGGGCCCCAACCACGCAGTGGTGACGGCCTGCTCGACCGGTGCGCACTCGATTGGCGATGCCGCGCGGATGATCAAGGACGACGATGCCGACATCATGCTGGCTGGCGGCGCGGAAGGCACGATCTGCCCGATCGGCATTGCCGGGTTCGCTCAGGCGCGCGCGCTGTCCACTGCCTTCAACGACCAGCCCGAAAAGGCCAGCCGCCCCTATGACAAGGACCGCGACGGCTTCGTCATGGGCGAAGGCGCCGGCGTTGTCGTTCTGGAAGAATACGAGCACGCCAAGGCGCGCGGCGCGAAGATCTACGCCGAAGTGATCGGTTATGGCCTGTCGGGCGATGCCTATCACGTCACCGCGCCGCATCCGGAAGGATCGGGCGCTTTTCGCGCGATGCAGATGGCGCTCAAGAAGTCCGGCCTCTCGCCCGCGGACATTGACTATATCAATGCCCATGGCACGTCGACGCCGATGGGGGACGAGCTGGAGCTGGGCGCGGTTCGCCGCCTGTTCGGCGATGCGATCGGCAATGTTTCGATGAGCTCGACCAAGTCCGCCATCGGCCACTTGCTGGGCGGCGCGGGCGCGGTTGAGGCGATTTTCTGCATCCTGGCGCTGCGCGATCAGGTCGTGCCGCCCACGCTGAACCTCGATAATCCGAGTGACAGCTGCGAAGGTGTCGATCTTGTGCCGCATGTGGCCAAGAAACGCGAAGTCCGCGCCGTGCTGAACAACAGCTTTGGCTTTGGCGGCACCAATGCCAGTCTGGTGATGCGCAAGGTATGATCCGCCGCCGCGGCGTCCTGATTGCCGCGATACTGCCGATCCTGGCATTGCTGCTGTTTGGCTTGTGGCCGTGGTATGGTGCGGGTCCGCTGGCACAGGATACCAGCTTCGTGGTGCCGGACGGATCCAGTCTCGCCGGTGTTGCCGCCAAGCTTGAGCGTGAAGGGGTTATTTCATCCGCCGATGGCTTTCGCATGCGTGCCCGCATCTTCGGCGGCGGTGCGCCGATCCGCGCAGGCGAATTCATGATGCCCAAAGGCGCGAGTGCCAGCCAGGTTCTTTCGATCATCCAGGGCGATGAAGTGCTGCGCCGCTTCGTTACCGTGCCTGAAGGCATGCCGTCGATCATGGTCTACGAACGGCTGATGGCTCAGCCGCACCTGTCAGGCAACCTCGCCGTTCCCGCCGAGGGTTCGGTGCTGCCCGAAAGCTACGATTTTGAGCGCGGCGAGAGCCGCCAGGCTGTGATGCTGCGCATGCAGGCGGCAATGCGCCGCACGGTGAGCGAGTTGTGGGCCAAGCGCGGGCCTGACACTGTCGCCCGCACGCCCGAGGAAGCCGTTGTGCTGGCATCCATTGTCGAGAAGGAAACCGGCAAGCCCAGCGAGCGGACGACGGTTGCGGGGCTCTATTCCAATCGCCTGCGCCAGGGCATCATGCTCCAGGCCGACCCGACGATCATTTATCCGATCACCAAGGGCAAGCCGCTGGGCCGCCGCATCCGGCAGTCGGAAATCCAGGCGATCAACGACTACAACACCTATTCGATGGTGGGACTGCCCAAGGGGCCGATAACCAATCCGGGCCGCGCCTCGATCGACGCCGTGCTGCATCCGGCGAAAACCAACGCGCTCTACATGGTGGCAGACGGCAAGGGCGGCCATGCTTTTGCCGCGACATTGGAAGAGCATAACGCCAATGTCGAAAAGTGGTTCGCCATCCGGCGTTCTCGCGGCGAGATGTAATCGCCAATTGCGATCACTGATTGCAGATTAAGCGGTTTGGGCGATTTGGTGATTCGGGATAAAAGGTCTCCAGCAAATCTTGGAGACAGTCATGCTGAACCGCACCATTCCCGACGTAACCCTCAAGACCCGTGTTCGCGACGAGAGCATCGGCGGATCGAATCCCTTCCGCTGGCAGGACCTTAAAGTCCGTGACGAATTTGCCGGCAAGAAGGTCGTTGTCTTTTCATTGCCAGGCGCTTTCACGCCGACCTGCAGCAATGAACAGTGCCCAAACTATGAACGCCTCTATGACGTCTTCAAGGCGGCCGGCGTCGACGAAGTCTACTGCCTCTCGGTCAACGATGCTTTCGTCATGTATCAGTGGGGCAAGCACCTGGGCCTCAACAAAGTGAAGCTGCTGCCGGACGGATCGGGCCATTTCACGCGTCGCATGGGCATGCTGATCGACAAGGATCACGTCGGTTTCGGCCTGCGCAGCTGGCGCTATGCGATGATCGTCGACGACAACACGATTACGCATTGGTTCGAAGAGCCGGGCATCAATGACGAAGGCGCGGATTCCGATCCCTATGGCGAGACTGCGCCGGAAAAGCTTCTGGCTGCGCTGACGGATGAGCCGGTCGCTGTGGACGCGTGACCGGCTGGGCGCGGACGATGGATGCGTTGCTCCCTTCAACTCCATCGTCCGCGCCATTTATTGTGACCGGCGAATTGCCGGGTGATGTGCTTGCCTGGGCGGATGGCTTGCGCAAGGCGCATTTTCCGCCCGAGCGGAACTGGCTCGCAGCGCATGTCACGCTGTTCCACGCATTCGCCCCCTCGCTGCGCGAAGAACTGCGCGGCATGCTAGGCCAGCTGGCGGGCGAATTCGCCCCGCCTGCCGCGCGTATCGATGGGCTGATGGACCTGGGCACCGGCACTGCGCTGGCAATCCGCAGCCCTGGCCTGCTCGCCATCCGCGCGGCGATTGCCGAGCGCTTTCACGGCGCGCTTACCGCGCAGGACAGCGCGCCGCCGCGCCTCCACATCACCATTCAGAACAAAGTGACGAGAGCGCAGGCGCGCGCGCTGCAGGCCGAACTGAGTCCCATCTTGCGAACGCGCGAATTCGCTTTCACCGGGCTCGGTCTTCATCTTTATCAACGTCCGCACTGGCAGGAGCAGGGCATCTGGCGCTTTCGCGGCAAAGAGCATGGTTGACCGGGCGCGCGCGGCAACTTATGGGGCCGCACCTGCCCCCGCTATGGCGGCGCGGCATGCCTTGGTATGGCGGAGTAGCTCAGCCGGTTAGAGCAGCGGAATCATAATCCGCGTGTCGGGGGTTCGAGTCCCTCCTCCGCTACCACCTTTGGCAGGATGCTTTCACAAGCTTCCACTTTTTCCCAAACGCGCCGCGACATCAAGCGCAGCGACATAGCTGAATGTCATTGCCGCCCCCAGCGTCGCTCCGGCGCCGACATAGGCACCGGCCGCCGATCCGTTCGAGCAATTGCCTGCCGCATGCAAACCTTCGATCGGCTCGCCGTTGGCGGCCGAGATAACCGCGCCGCGCGCGTCGACCCTGAGCCCGCCGCGTGTGGCAGTGGCGCCCGGGTAGACGGGAAGTGCGAAGAATGGCGCTTTCTCGAATGTGCCGAGGCTGGGGTTCGGCTTGTTTTCCGGATCTCCCCAATTGATGTCCCATGGATTTTCGCCGCGGTGAAAATCGCGGTCGATGCCGGTGCGGGCAAACCCGTTGAAGCGGTCGACTGTCTCTTCAAGCGCCTGAAGGTCCACGCTTATTGAGGATGCCAGTTCAGCGATGGTTTCCCCGCGGTGCAGCCAATCCGGTTTTTCGCCCGCCGGCAATTTGAGTGCGAGCAGCATGTAACGCTGGGCACCCTGACTGTCGAACAGGAACCAAGCGGGAAAATCGCGCGCTCCCGTTCCGGTCTTCGCGCCGAATTTTTCACCGCAGTCGTAATAGTTGGTCGCCTCGTTCATGAAACGGCGGCCTGACGAATTGACCATCAGGGTGTGGGGCAGGGCGCGGTCTTCCCGGGTGCCGGCGATATTGGCCATGCCGTTTTCCGTTCCCAGCGGAATATGCGGCATCCACCATGCATCGCCCAAGCCCGCCATCTGCGCGCCGACGGCTTGCCCCATCAGATGGCCATCACCTTGGTTGGCTTCTATCTCGCAAGTGTGGATCAGCGGCTGGTTGAGCCAAAGGCTCTTGAGTTCTTCGTTGTTGGCAAAGCCCCCCGTTGCCATCAGGACATGGCTGGTCGCGATTTGCTTGTTCGCACCCTGATGATCCAGACTGAGCCCAGCGACCCGGCCATCAGCCATCATGATCTGCTCCACTCTGGCCTCGGTCCAGACTTCGACCCCGTGCCTCAGGCAGGCCTGGAGCAACCGGGCGATGAGAGCGGTGCCGCGCCAATATGTGTCGCAATCGTCCGGGGGCGGCTTCAGTCCGGCCAATGCCGACGGCGGCCACAGGTGCTTTGACTGGCGGTAATAATCCAGCAGGTCAGTCGCGCTGCGCAGGCGCGGCTCGGTGCGGATCCGGCTTGCCCAATCACCCAGCTGGCGTAGCGAGAACCCTTCGACTTCCAGCGTACGACCGCCATGGCGTGCGCCGGGCAGCCAGGGGCGATAGTCGATCATGCCGCCGTGGGCGTTCCATGCCCTGAAGGGAATGCCGGCCTTCTGTTCAAGGTAACTGATCATCGGCGCGCCGTGGTCAACCAGCGTCACAAGGTGCGCATCGTCGCCGCATCCTTCAGAGCAGGCGCGCAGGTATTCGAGAGCGTCGTCGCGGGAATCGGGCACTCCAACGTCCGCCATGTGCGCGTTGCAGGCAATCCACACGCCGCCGCCGGAGATGGCAGTCGTGCCGCCGATCAGCCCGGTCTTCTCGGCAACCAGCACTTTTGCGCCCTCGATCGCGGCGACCAGCGCGCCAGTCAGTCCGGCCGCGCCGCTGCCTACCACGACGAGGTCTGCGTGCTCTGAAAGCGACGATTGTCCGGTCAATTCAGCACCTCCATCTGGTCAGGTATTCAGGCAAGCGCGGCGCTCACTAATTTGGGAAATGGGAAACTTGCCGTTCTCACAACGGTTCATAAGGCGTGAACGACCCGGTATTGAATGAGGAGTCGGGCATATTGGAGATCATGGCTGGCATAAGCACCTCGCCAATCTCGGCAGTGGTCCAGCCATCGACCTTGACCACGCGCTGGATGATCTCCGGCCGGGAAAACAGATAGATTTCGTTCTTGCGCACACCGAAGACCTGATTGGTCACATCCTTCGCTCCATCGCTCGCAAGGTAGGCAACCAGCGGCGCAATTTTTTCCGGGCCCCAGCCAGCTGGGTTTGCCATGCCCGGGATCCCGGCAGGCAGGTTTTTCGTCATGCTTTCCAGCATTCGCGTAAATGCCCAGGGAGCGACGCAGTTCGAACGAATGCCATGGCCGCCGAGCTCGTGGGCCATGGTTCGCGAAAGGCCCAGTATCCCCGCTTTGGCTGCTGCATAATTGGCCTGTTTAAATCCGCCAACCAGACCGACGGCTGAAATGAAGTGGATGTAGCTGCCGGACTTTTGCTCGATAAAATGCGGCAGCGCTGCCTTGCTGACCAGGAAGGCGCCGTTGAGGTGCACATCGAGAACGGAGCGCCAGTCTTCCAGACTCATGTCTGCGAACATGCAGTTGCGCAGGATTCCCGCATTGTTGACCACCGCATCGATGCGGCCGAATTGATCAACTGCATCGGCGACAATCGAAGCCGCGCCATCGGGATCGGCAACACTGGCCGTATTGGCATGTGCCGAGCCACCAGCTGCTCGAATATCATCCGCAGTCTGCCGGGCAGGCGCAGCGTCGCCGCCATCTCCGCCTTGGGCAACGCCGGCGTCATTCACCACCACTGCAGCGCCTTCCTTCGCGCAAATCAGGGCGATCTCGCGGCCAATGCCGCGGCCGCCCCCCGTGACTGCAACGACCTTTCCAGCCAGTGCCCCTTTCGTCATCATCCTAGTCAACTCCCATCATGCCTGGCTTGTTTCTGGATGCCTGGCTCTGAAGATCAGGCGCAAAGGCAGAAACAGGTGCCTGGCATTGTTGCCGCATCAGCCTGCCGCTCGCGGACCTTTTTTTACGACCTTCTTGCCCTTGTTTGGTTTGGCGGCCTTGTCGCCCTCGGCCCTCTTCTTTCCTGTGCGTTCGCGTTGTGCGCGGACACCCGACGACTTGGACAAGGGCTCGATGGGCGCCAGGATTCCGGCGGTCAGAAATGACACCAGGTCATTCAGCAGTTCATCGACCGAGTTCGTCAAAGCGCCCTCGCGCTGCGCATCCTCGCACTTGGCCAGCACCTGAACTGTGGCACTGGTCATGATCTGCCAGCGCTGTTCAAGGACACCCTCCGACATGTGCGGCATCAGTGCGAGCATTTCCGACTTCAGGAAAGCAAGCGTGCTTTCGGGCACCGATGTGGTGGGCCGCTCGCTCCATTCGTATTGCAGGCGGGCGAGCAGGCGCAGAAAGTAGTTGTTATCATTAAGCAAACTGGCGAGTGAATAGACAAAGGCACTGACATAGTCGCGCACTTCCGGGCGCCCCTTGGTCATGACGACTTCTTCAAGCAGCGCGAGGCGAATTTCCTCGGTGGTTTTGGCGCGGAAGGCGACGATCTGCTGAATCAGGTTTGCACGGTCGCCGAAATGATACTGGACGACGCCATTGTTCTTCTGGTTCGTCGTCGCGCTGATATCCTTGAATGACACGCCGGCAATGCCGCGCTCGGCAAACAGCCGCTCGGCGGCAATCAGAATTTTCACGCGGGTGGAATGGCCGCGGGCGAGGCGCCCGTCTTTTGGTACAGAACCGATCATTTCACTCCTGTCTCCGCCTTCACGCCCCCCGCGAGACGACCTCCGCAACTGCCGGGCTTGCTTGCTGTCGTGGCATGAATTCGGATTTTTTCCTAGCACTAGGCATGGCTTTCCGGCGACTGCGATGCGTTGCGTTGTCGCCAGATAAGTGCGCCTGACCGGGCAGGGGATGCCGGTTGCCTGGGTGGCAACAGCACCGCGTAATAATCTATCGGAACGAACCCAACCCGCCATCGACATGGATAGTACGGCCAGTAATCCAGACCGGACCGGCGAGAAACACGACAGCACCGCCAATATCGATTTCCGGGTTGCCGACGCGCGCCAGCTGGGTCCGGGGGATAGTGGCTTTCGCCCAATCGCTGTCAGGATTCCCGAAAGCCACCGGGCAAAGACTGTTTACCCGGATGTTGTCCGGTCCCCATTCAAGCGCGGCGGTTTTCGTGAGGCCGCGCATGGCTTCTTTGGCCGCCCCGTATGCCGCCATGCCGCTGTTGCCTGACGTTCCGGCGTCCGATGCGAAATTCACGATAGATCCGCCCCCGCGATCCTTCATCACGGGTTGGCACAATTGCATCATCCTCAGCGCAGCCACTGGGCCGGAGATGAACGATTCAAGCATCTGCGTATCCGTGACTTCGCCGATGGGCACGCCGATGATCGTTTTTTGCGCCATATTCACCAGCGCATCGATGCCGCCGAAGGTGCTGACGACTGAATCAACTGCCGCCTTGCTTTCGGCTGCATGCGTCAGGTCTGCCTTGATCAGCAGGTCGGCGAAATCTTCGGGGCCGTCTCCCTGGATGTCGACTGCGGCAACAGTCCAACCCGCCTTGCGCAGCGCCCGGCAAACCCCCTTGCCGAGGTGCCCGGCACCACCGGTGACGATCACTACCTTGGTCATTCGCGATGCGTCCTATCCCTCGACCCGGCAAACGGCGGCCACTTCGTCCCGGGTAAGCACGCGTTTGCCGGCCAGCGCAGTATCGTCGTAATAGATGTTGTGAAGGTCGCGGCTGGCGTAGCGCCAGATCCCGTCGCTTTTGACCAGGCGATCCTTGAAGATCACATAATTGATGCAGCTGCCGTGCAAGCCGCGCGCGATACCCTGAACGGTCGCATGGGCGCGGGCGTGATTTCCGCTGATTTCTTCAATCACCACGCCATGGCAAATCTGGATGAAAACATCCTGAGCATCGAGCATGGCTTTTGATCGGTTCCGGATTTCCGCGACACCAGAGAACCCGCCGCTGAACGGCGCGGATTCAGCCCACACCCCATCCGGCATCCACAGACTGGCGAAAGCATCCCAGTCGCCCCGCGTCGTTGCATCGCAATAACGCACCGCGAGTTCCTGTATGGCCATCTTGTCGATGAGCAGTTGCAGTTCTTCCTGGCTGGGCATTCCATGTTCCCTTGCGTCGAGCTGGCGTGTCAGGCGAACGGTTCTTCACCTGCCAGCATCGAGCGCCGCATCAGGCGTCCGGATTCATAGGGATAGGGCAAGGCCCGGTGTAACGACCCGGTATTGTCCCAAATCAGCAGATCGCCCATCGACCATTCGTGGTGATAGACGAATTTCGGCTGGGTTGCCCAATCGCGGAGTTTGACCAGCAGTTCCCAGCTTTCCTGCGGCTCCATGCCGACAATGTGCGAAGCAGTCAGGCCAATGACCAGCGACTTGCGCCCGGAGCGATGCGTCCAGACCAGCGGCTGCTCATGCGACGGTCCTCTCAGGGCGCGCTGCAATTGTTCATAGGAAGGCTCGGGGTGCAGGTAACGATCGCGCACCCAGTTGCTGTGCACCACGCGCAGGCCGTCGATCGCCTGCTTCGTCTCTTCGGGAAGCGCCTCGAAAGCTGCGTAGGTATTGGCAAATTCGGTCTGGCCGCCTGTCTCGGAGAGCTTCACCGGCATCAGCAGCGATGCGAGCAGAGGTGTCTCGCTGAATGACCCGTCGAGGTGCCAGAAAAATGATGTCTTCAGCCCTTCCGCCGCTGGCGTGACTTTGCTGTCGAGACTGATCTTGAGGAACGGTTCGTCATCGGCGGATTTCGGTGTGCCACTGTAATTTTCGATTCCCAGCTCACCGAGCGTTCGGGTGAAAGCAATATGCTGTTCCTCGGTGAACCCGATTTTCGGAAACAGGAGCACGGTGCGCTGTTCCAGCAACGAGCGGATCTGGCCGGCATATTTGCCGCTGAGCAGGGTGTCGATATCGGACCGGATCTCGGAACCGATGAGCGGTGAAAGCTCCTTCACGACGAGCTCTGCAGTGTCCACAAGCATCGCTGATCCTTCCCCAATGATTAGATCGCCTGGCTTGAAGCGGCGCCTATCGATTTTTCTCAGCGGGTATTAAGACGATGCAGTTAATTTGGCAACCGCAATCTGGCGAGAGGTGGTGCCGGCACCTCTACCTACACAGGACGGGCTCTAATGGACTGGACTCTCCGCCACAAATGTTATAAGATGCATGACTTAAAAGATGGAGAGGTCAAAATGGCGGATCTGCAAGTCGAAAAGCTGGCGCCATTGGAAAGGTCTTCACGCATGAATGGAAGCAGGGCGACCTGATCGTTTGGGACAATCTTACCCTGCAACATTCGCGCCCCGATCTCAGATCGGAGGGAACTGCGAGGACCTTGCGTAAAACCCTGGTTCCGACTTACCTCGCGGGAGAGGATTTGCCGAGACCCAAGGTCACTTACATCCGCTTTGGCGATACGCGCACCCGTCAGCCCGCCGCCTGACGTGACCGGTTGGGCGGCCAGGTTATAATAAGACTCTTGACTTAAAATCTGCGTGGTCAATAATTCGGGGAATGGCGGAACCGGGACCGGGTTCATGCAACCGCCGTTGAATTCAAGAATGGAGAGGCCTGTGGACAAGCTCATAATCACATCGGCAGATGGACACGCCGTTATCCCGCCTCAGAAATGGGCAGACTACCTTGACCCGAAATATCACCACTACCTGGAGCGCCTGCATGAGGACCGGGAATTGTTCTCGGGCAACATGGCCAAGCTCGGTGGTCTTCGCGTGAACGAAGAGCAGCAGCGCATCTTCGACAAGGACAAGAACTTCGAGGCAGGTCAGAAGGGCGTATGGGATCATGACACGCGTCTGGCTGAGATGGATCGTGAAGGTATTGCTGCCGAGGTAATGTTCCCGGGCGACTTCCGCGCCATCGATCTGTTCTGGAACACCACGAATGCCACTTACGCCCTGCCGGCGCTGGATGCGGGCGCGCGTGCCTTCAACCGTTGGGCCCTTGATGAATTCGGCCAGTCCAAGGACCGCATGCGCTTGATCGGCGCACCCCTGGTCGGGATCGATATTCAATCAGTGCTGGACGAGGCTGACTTCATGGCCACCAGCGGATTCCAGGGCGTTTACACACCCGGCTATTGCTCCGTACCCGGGCAGATCCCGGTCTATGAAAAGTACTGGGATCCGGTATTCGCTTCCTATGCCGAAAAAGGCCTGACGCAGATCACGCACGCTGGCTACGGCATGCCGCAAGGCTATATGCATTCGGAAGTCGAAGCCGCTGCATCCAAGGTTCGTGCGGCTGGCGGCGGCGACGCCGAAATGGCGCACGAACTGATTTCCGGTGTTTTCAACTCCAACGGCGTATTTGCCGATCTTCGTTCACGCCAGAGCGTGTGGACGTTCATCCTCGGCGGCATCCTCGATCGCCACCCGAACCTGAAAATCATGCTGACGGAAGTCCGCGCCGACTGGGTTCCCTCGGCGCTCAAGCTGATCGATGCCTATTGGGAAAAGAACCGTGACAAGTTGCCCAACAAGCGTCGCCCCAGCGAATATTGGGGCGATCAGATCATGGCGGGCCTGTCGTTCATGAAGCGGACCGAAATCGAGCACCGGCATGAGATCGGGGTCGGAGCGATGGCATTCGGCCGCGACTATCCGCACACCGAGGGAACCTGGCCCAACACTGTCGAATATCTGGCTGACGTGTTCCAGGGCGTGCCTGAAGCCGAGGTCAGAGGCATTATTGGCGAAAATATGGCGCGCTTCCTGGGGCTCGACATGGCTAACCTGCAAGGCGTCGCCAATCGCATCAACGCGCCGACCTACGAGCAGCTTGTCGGACGCGGGCCAATGTCGCCGGAGATGGTCAAGCACATGCAATTGCGCAACAGCTATACAGATCCGTGGGAGGGCGACCGCCGGCTTGCCGACATGGAGCATATGCTGCAAATCGACATTCCGCGTTTGCAGGCGGCCAATTCGGTCTACGCCTGATCATGAATGCCGAAAGGGGCGCAGAGCAGCTTCGGTTTGATGGTCAGGTGGCAATCGTTACCGGGGCCGGGAGCAATCCCGGCCTCGGCCGGGCCCATGCCAGATTGCTGGCAGCACGCGGTGCCAGGGTCGTCGTCAATGATCTTGGTGTCGGCCCCGACGGGTCTGGCGAAATTCGCTCGAATGCCCAGGCAGTCGTCGATGAAATTCGCGCGGCCGGAGGCGAAGCAATCGCCGATCTCCATAGCGTTGCCGGCGAAAACGATGCGAAGGCAGTCGTACAGACCGCTTTAGATACCTGGGGCAGATTGGATGTGCTCGTTAACAATGCCGGCATCGGCGTGGTTGCGGATTTCGACGAAATCTCGTCCAACGACATTGGCAGGCTGATAAATGTGCATCTGATGGGGCATCTCTGGATGTCCCGAGCTGCTTGGCCGCACATGAAAAAGGCAGGCTATGGCCGTATCGTCAACACCACCTCGGGTGCCATGTTCGGGATGGACGGGCTCACTGTTTACGGCGCCGCGAAATTCGGAATTTATGGTCTTACGCGCGGGTTGGCCAACGAAGGCGCTCGGTACAACATCAAGTGCAATGCGTTGTGCCCCGGTGCTGCAACTGTATCCGGACCGCGCTTCTTTGAAATGGAAGCCGAGATGGAGAAGGCCTACAATGCTAAATTCACGCCTGAACGCGTTTCGCCGGCAATCGTCTATCTCGCGCATGAAAGCTGCGCGGTTACCGGCAGCCTTTTCGAAGCCGGCGGCGGCCATGTTTCGGCGCGCGTCATCTGCCGCACCGAAGGGATTGCACACGACGACCTGACGATCGAAGATGTCAGCGCGGGCATAGACGACATGTTCGACGAAGCGAATTTGACCGTGGTGACGAACCCTCGCTCCAGATCACAGGTGGAAGGGAAAAATGTCGCCTCTCTTCTCAAGCGGTTGCCATACCGCCCGACCTGAGCAGCCATTCGCCCATGCCGTTCTGCCGTTCATGGGTTAAGACAGCTGCGCATCGCCGGGCTTCGAGTTCCGCAAACTGGATGATGATCTGAAAGCGCCAATCCGAGGCGCTCACTGCCAAAAGGGAGTCCTGTATGCCTGAATCGCAAACTGAAGATCTTGCATCGCAAATTCAGCGTCTTGCAGACATCGAGGCGATCAAGGCAGTGAAGCATAAGTACATCCGCCTCGTCGACAGCAAGAAATGGGATGAATGGCGGGACCTGTTCACCGAAGATTGCATCCTGAATACCGAAGGCGGCGTGCACGAAGGACCCGATGATATTGTCCAGGGCATTTCGCGATCAATTGGCAATGGCAACACCATCCACCGTGTGACCATGCCCGAGATCACGTTCATCGGGCCCGATACGGCCGAAGTCATCTGGGGTCAGCAGGATGTCGTCAGCGTCATACATGGCGGCCAGGACTATAGCTTCCAGGGCTACGGCTATTACCACGAGGAATATGTCCGCACGCCAGCAGGCTGGAAAATCCGGCGCAGCCGCCTGGAGCGCCGGTATACCACCCAGAAGGGTTGGGCGGAGACGGCCTAGTTCAACTTGCGGTCAACGCACGGCCAAATCTGGTTCAGATAATCTTGTTGAACCAGTTGAAAGGCGGACGCGGCATGCGTTCGTGGAGCGATGATTGGTCGCCATGGCCCACGGTGCACAGGAAGTTTGACTTGTGCGTAGTGCCGGAGAAGAACGCCTCATCGACGGCCAGGTTGTCGAAACCTGACATTGCCCCGGTGTCGAGGCCAATCGCCCGCGCAGCAATGATGAAGTAGGCGCCCTGAAGCGTGCTGTTGCGCAGGGCAGGCTCCCTGATCTGGTCCTCCGACCCTTCGAACCAGGCGCGCACATCGGCGAGGGGGAAGAGCCGGTCGTTGTAGTCGAAAAACCTCATGTCCATGGCGATAATGGCAGTAACCGGCGCGGTCTGGATCGGCACGACATTCTCGGGCGTGGCAAATGTCGCCAGCTTGTCCTTCGCCTCCTGGCTCTTGCACCAGACAAGGCGCGCCGGCAGCAGGTTTGCGGAAGTCGGGCCATATTTCATCAGCTCCCAGATTTCGTCGAGCTGGGAGTCCGTCACGGGTTCATCAGTGTAGCGCGTGAAGGTGCGCGCGTTCCGGAAAATGAGGTCGAGGCCTTCGTTCGACAGACGGGGCATGATCTTTTCTCCCTGATCACTGCACCTTGGCGGCGCGTTTTTGCTTGCGCGAACTTCATGCCTCATTGCCGTGGCCATCAAACCGGCAACCGGCAAATGGACCCAAGAATCGAGGCCTCGCCAACGCTCTGCGCATTATTAAGATTGCACACTTAAAATCTCAAGGATATTGATGATCCAAGTGCAACGAATTGGTCTTGTTTCAGGATTTGTGCGGGCACGGCAAGGCGGCAGGTACGGCACGGGGCGAACGAGCACGTGACGCAAAACGCCGGGTCTCAAATTGCCGGACAGATAGGTCGCCAAATCGAGATTTGCGAAAAAGAAAGAGAGAACGATGCAATCGACCGAAACGGCATCCCAACGCAGTCACCAATTCGATTATGAGGAGCGCCAGCGGGAAATGAGCAAGCCCCAGCGGCTTGTTCCGCTGGAAGATTCCGAATTCGACCCGGAGGCCCTGGATTTTGCAGCTTCGGTCAGCATGTCACTATCCAGCCAGCCGGGAAAAATATCCGACACGTTCCGGACCCTGTTTCGCCACTTCCCGCTGTTTCGCGCAACGATGGGTCTTTATACGTTCCTGCTGGCGAAGGGCGACTTATCCAATCGCGATCGCGAACTGATCATCCTGCGGATCCTCTGGCTTTGCGGTTCGCCAAACCCTTACGCCCCCCATGTCGACATGGCGCGCTCGGTGGGCATGTCGGACGAGGAGATCAGGCGGGTTCAGATCGGGTCGACCGCGCCGGGGTGGAGCGATCACGACCGGTTTGTTCTGCGCGGTGTAGAAGAATTATATGAGCGCCAGGCGATGAGCGACGACACCTGGGCAGGCTTGAAGCAGACATTGACCGATCGGCAGATGCTGGAGTTCCCCTCACTTGTCGGCACCTATTTCATGAGCGGGGTGGTCCATAATACGATCCGCACCCACATGGGCGAGGGAAACAAAGGCTTTCATCAGTTGGACTGAGACTGCGAGTTGATTGCAAATGCAGAAAACTGACGTCAGTCTCTTCCAATCAGCGGGCATCAAAGCTCTAGCGGAACCGCGCGGACATTTCAGCAACCCGCATCGCCTTCGCTTTCCTTGTGCCAACCGCAGCGCAAGTCGAGGTTGTCATTCAGGTCCTGGCTCCTCATGCTTTGACTAATGCAGGATAAAACAAAAACTGCCCGTGGGAGGACAGCTGAATGAACCCCTACCTTGGAGAATTGCGCATTCATTGGCGCGCGCTGGCTTCAGCTGTGTTCGGGCTGTCGTGCGGTCTGATGACAGTCAGCTATGTGCTCGGCATGATCGGACCCGCTTTGATCGCGGAGTTTCACTGGACCAAGTCACAGATGGCGCTGGTGGGCGTCTTGTCGATTGGCGCAGTCTTCATGGCTCCGATAGTCGGGCGGCTGACCGACATCCTCGGCGTACGCAAGGTTGCCGGCGTAGGCGTTGTTTTCACGCCCCTTCTTTTCGTGGCAATAACCTGGGTCAAAACGTTCGAAGCCTATGCCGCGGTCTTTTTCCTCCTCGCCACAATCCTGATCACCACAATTCCGCCGGTCTATTGCCGGGCAGTGGTGCAACATTTCAACCGCGCACGGGGCATTGCGCTTGGGATCGCCATGGCTGGTCCATCGTCGACCGTCGCCATCGGCGGCCCTCTGCTCAACAATTACATTGCGGATCACGGCTGGCGCGCAGGTTGCCTGCTGGTGGCTGCCATAACTGCGGTCGGAGGACTGATCGCACTTCTCTTGCTGCCGCCAGATCAGATCGTTTCGAGCACTATGCAGACCAAGAAGCAGCAAGCCAAGAGGGATTACAGCTTCATTCTGAGGAACAGGTCATTCTGGATAATCTGTGTCGCGATGCTCCTGTGTAACCTGCCCAACGCGATCATGATGAACCAGCTTAGCTTGATCCTCGCCGAAAACGGGGCAGTTGGAAAAGGCGCCTCGATCATGATTTCTGCCTATGCGATCGGCACAATTCTCGGCAGGCTGATCTGCGGTGTAGCGCTGGATCGCTTCTGGGCACCCTTGGTGGCGACTGTCAGTCTGGCCTCGTCCGGAATAGGAATGCTGACTTTGGCTTCGCCTTATGACTCGACCATAGTCGTCTTTCTGGCGACCTTGTGCTTTGGCCTTGCGGTTGGCTCGGAAGGCGACATCATCGCCTATATTGTCATGCGCAATTTCGGTCTGAAGCTCTACAGCACGGTTTTCAGCATCGTCAGCTCTGCCACTTCAATCGCCTCGGTTACAGGTGCCCTTTTTCTGAGCTTGATACTCAAGCTTTATGGACATTATGCGCCGTTCTTTGTGCTCGCGGGCGTTATGGCCATGACAGCGAGTTCGCTCTTCCTTTTGCTGCCGCGCAACCCGACCGTGGAAGACCAGTGGCTTTAGCGCTGAGCGCATTTCCCGCTCGGATGCGAAAACGCAGCTTCACTTCTTTCGGTGAAGCGGGGCATTGTGCTTCCGGTGCATGATGAAACAACAAACAAGGTTCGAGAAACAAATGCGAAAACTCGAAGGGAAAGTCATACTGGTCGCAGGCGGTGGCGGTGTCGGGAACGAGCTGGCGCGCAAATATGCGGCCGAGGGGGCGAAAGTCGTCATTGGCGACAATCATCCGGAGCGCGGCGAAAAGACGGTCGCGGAAATCCTCGCAACGGGCGGCACTGCGTCGACAGTGCCGCTAGACGGGACTGACGAGGCGACGATTGCCGCGGCCGTCGCTCATGCAAAAGCAGTCTATGGCGGGCTCGATGGGATGCATGCGAATTTCGCTGCGCTTTCCATGGCGCGCGAAGACAGCGATCCCGTGAACATCTCGATGGCCGTCTACGACAAGACGATGGAAGTGAACGCTCGGGGCTTTCTTCTGTGTACCCGTCATGCGGTGCCGGCAATAGTGGAGCGAGGCGGCGGAGCGATCATCTATACCAGCTCAATCGCCGCCCATGTTGGAGATCCCATTCTTGTCGCTTACGCCATGAGCAAGGCGGCAGTGCACGCGCTCATGCGCAATGTCGCCAAGGCCTATGGGCCCAGCGGGGTTCGGGCCAATGTCATCGCCGCGGGCATGATCGAGACGCCCGCCTGGGATGCCATCCCGCCCGATTATCGAACGGCGATGGAAAATACGGGCAAGGCCCGCGCGGCGATCAAATCACGCGTTGCCCGGCCACAGGATATCGCCGCGATCGGCACTATGCTGATGTCGGACGATGGAGCCTATGTCACCGGGCAGGTCTTGAGCGTGGATGGCGGGACCACCATGCTGCCGTGACCGCTCTGGCAGGCTGCTGCCGGACGCCGCCAGGCCAACTGAATGAGTGCCAACGAGATTGGGCGGAGGCTCAGAGGCCACCGCCCATGTTCTCCAACCTAGCCGCCGGCAATCCGGCGCTGTCGCGCTACTCGGCTCGCCCCGGCGCATGTCTTCGGATTACGTTTGTCATGAGCACCCGGCAGCTTGGTTCGCGAGCCGCTTCCGTTTACATTGCGCGAGTGCCGCGATTCTGCTGCATTCGAAGTGAAAATGCCCGGCCAGTGCAAGACGCCTAAGGTGCGGCCGCAATGCAGGCAGATCAGGGATTGTGGTGTTGTGCCAGCTGTGGATATAACCGGACACAGATGCACTGTTACGCGTGTTTGAGCTGGGCGAGTCGCATTTTTCTTGTGCGCAAGTCTCTGGCCAGTGGGTGAGGAATGAAAGTGGATACCTTTGAAATTCGCAATTTGCCGATGCCTTTCGGGGCTGAGGTGATCGGTTTCGACATCAAAAGGGATTGGACAGAAGAAGGGCGGGCCCGGCTTAGGCGGGCCTTCGATGAACGCGGTGCTTTCGTGTTTCGCGATCTTGATGTCGATTTTGCCGGACAGGATCGTATCTGCCGCTTACTGGCAGGCGATGAAGGTCCGGGCGATCCAGCCAAGTTGGTGGAACGGCGGGTCTCGAACCGCGGCGATGTGGATGCACTCGCGCCGAACGGCAGGCTGCTGTATCATGCTGACGCGATGTGGCATCCGAAACAGCACCGCATTATTTCGCTATACGGGGAAATGATCGACCCAGGGGTCGCACGGACGATGCTGGCTGACAGCGCCCATGCCTGGAAGACCCTGCCTGAAGAAATGCGCGAAAAGCTGCGCGGGAAGCAGGCATGGCATGAAAGCGGACAGGTCTACCGTCGAGGTGGCGAAGACCTGGCCCGGCCCCAGCGATCGCAGGAATCGCATTGCATCAAGCCGGTTCCGTTAATTCACCCCGATACTGGCGACGAGCTTCTATTTGTCAGTCAGCAGATGACTCACAGGTTCGTCGATATGGACGAGGACGAAAGCGAAGCATTGCTGCTGGAGCTGTTTGACCATCTATACGATGACGAAGATGTCTACGTGCATGAATGGCGACCCCATGATTTGCTGGTCATCGATAATATTCGCATGCAGCATTCACGCGAAAACGTCGACAAAGGCGGTCCAGCGCGCGTTCTGCGCAAGGCGATCGCCCCCATGGGCATGATGCGAGTGGAGGCTCCGGTCTACAAAAGCTGAGGCGGTTGTAGCCGACTCAGCTGCGGGCGCGTGGCAGATAATCCGCAGTGACGGGCTGCCCTGACCAGGCAGCGTTGCCGCCGTCGACCACCAGCGTCGTGCCCGTTATGTAAGTCGCCTCATCCGAGAGGAGGAAGCACACTGCATTTGCAATTTCCTCTGCCTTGCCGGCACGCCGCATCGGAATGCGCTCAACATAAGCGTTCCACAGATCAGGCAAGTCCTTGATGCGGGAAGTTGCGGAGGTCGCCGTGAGCCCCGGCAGGACTGCATTCGCGCGGAGGCCGTCTGCGGCGTGATCGAGCGCGAGGGTCTTGGTCAAGCCGATTACGCCCGCCTTCGCAGAGGCGTAACAGCCCATGTTATACTGGCCTGCCAGGCCGGCTGTCGACGCGATGTTGACTATGGCTCCGCTGCCACGCGTAAGATGCGGTATGGCATGGCGGCAGACGCGAACCATGGAGAAGAGGGTGAGGTCGGTCGCCTTGATCCAATCCTCTTCGGGAACTTCCGTGACCTTGCCAGTCGCACCGGATGATACGTTGTTGACCAGGTAATCGAGCTTGCCAAAGTGGTCGACGGCAAGGTTCACGAATGCTTCAACCTGGGCGCTGTCCCCGACATCGGCTTCGACGAACAATGCGCACTCCCCCAGTTCCTGCGCTATGGCCTTCCCGGAGGCTTCGTCGCGATCGACAATGCAGATGCTCGCCCCTTCGCTGACCAGTTTTCGCGCGATGGCTGCCCCGATGCCGGCTCCGCCGCCAGTGACGATCGCAACCTTTCCCTGGTGTCGTTCCATTCTCTGCTCCTTCGAAGCCTAGGCCCGACAGTAATCCCAACTGCCCATCAGACAGGCCGAAGTGGCTTTGATCGGTTGCACGGGAATCGCGCGCGCAATCCGGCCGATGCGGGCGAACATGAACATGGCGATGAGCAGCGTGCTGGGCGGCATGCCTTCCGCAATCCAGGCGCATTTCATTATCAGGTTCGAGCGGGGTTGCCTGCGCCGCGCCATCAGATGCGATCGCAGCTCACAATCATGTTTCGCATTTCATACCCCTGTGTCCCCATGCTCCAACCCATATCAGGCGCCTTTTCCAGCTTCAGCCCAGGGACGCGGAACAGATGGTTGAGGAAGACGCGCGTTTCGTGAAGTGCGACCTGAGCGCCCGGGCAACGGTGCGGGCCATCGCCAAAGCTCGCCCAGGTCGGCAGCTGGTTCAACCTGTCTGCCCGGTCCGGATCTATTGCGAACGGGTCATCGCCAACAATCGCGGGGTCCTGGTTGGTGCCGCGGATGTCAATTGCCAGCAGCTGGTCCTTGGGAAGCACGCCCGCGATAGGCGACTGCAATTCTTCGTTCGTGCGGCGATACAAATATCCCGCGACAGGATCGAGACGGAGCAATTCCTGGATGATCTTTGACTGACCGCTTTCGTCCTCGGCCAGGAAGCGATCCTTCAGTTCGGGATGATCGAACAATTGCCAAGCTGCGACTTGCATGAATTCGCGCGTCGTCGAAACGCCGGCACCGGAATAGGTCATGACTTCGATGATCATGGCCTTCGGGCCGTAATTGTTTTGGACCATGTAACTGACGACATCGTTCTTTGGATCAGTTTTGCGCGCTTCCGCTGCCGGGACAATGCAATCGGTGTAGAGCTTTTTCATCAGGTAGTTTGTGTGGGCCCGGCGAAAGGGACCAAGCACCTTGTCGTTGATGAAGCGGCGGAGTGGCCGCGTTTCATATGAAGTGCTCGAACTCATCAGTGCCCTGAGCAACTTGATCGTACTCAGTGGGTCACTCTCGGTCAGCCCCAGAATTTCGAGTGTGACCTTGCCTGCCAGCACCAGCGCGATCTGGTCGAGGTTTGCGGTTCCCTTGGCGCGAAAATCGGCGATCATCTCGGCCATCGTCTGCTTCATCAGGGGGTCGTAACGCGTGAGGATCGCCTTGGGCGTGAAATAGGCAGCAACTGAGGCCCGACGACGTTTGTGAAGTTCCCCATCGAGAAAGAAGAACGAGGTGTGGTCAGGATTGTCGACCTTTATCGAGTCTGCACTGCCACCGGCCTGTCGCATATTGGGCGAGCGGAGAATTTCACGAGAGAACTCGAAGTTCTTCGAGATTTTCGCCCCGGGAAAGGGCTTCACGACGGTGCCGATAAAGTGCGCCGTCTTGCGGTCGTCTCGGCCGGAAGCGGTTGAATCCTTGACGGACATGTTGCTGGGTGCGCTGGCCATAATCTCTCCTCATCCGCCGTCTTTGCACGGCTTGCTCGCTGATCTAAGCGTCTGCCGGCTGGACCGGCATCTTTTCAGCGAGAAACCACGAACGGTAAAACCGCGTGGTCGCAAATTCCTGACGTAAGTTAGTTTCCTTCCCGCTGGGCGTCAATGCTGGCGACAGTCCAATGTATTTATGGCATTTCAATGACAGATTTTTTGGTGCACTGCGGGCATAGTCATGTTTCGCAGGTTCGGCGCATCTTCGAGCAGCTTTTCCGCGACAAATTTGTCTGGACAGCCACGGGAACTAAACGCACACTCGCGTACAGTTAAGGATTCGAGCCTGGGTTTGGCCAATTGAAAATCAGTTTTTTTCGCCTTTGTTCCGGGGCATCCAGCTTCGCTTTAGATCGGAGATTGGGCGCGAAATGACCGCGATTGGCATGAACTTGGACAAGGCCTGCGAGGCGGGGGCTGATATTGCAAGGCAGCCGGCCGGGAACACGGAAAGATGCCGGGCCCGATAAGGCGCGGAATTACACACGGGGCCGCGCAGAATCTGGCGGCGGGGAGATAAGCGTTTGGCTCAATGGGATGAGATTGCCGATTTCGCGATTATCGGTAGCGGTGGTGGATCGATGTGTGCGGCTCTGGCCTGCGTCGATCTGGGCATTAAGCCGATCATTCTCGAAAAGACGGAGATGGTCGGGGGCTCGACTGCCATGTCGGGCGGCATCTTGTGGATCCCTGCAAATTCACTGATGGCAGAGGCGGGCGTGCCGGACACAGTTGAAGAAGGTTTGCAGTACCTCACGGGCCTTGTTCCCGATCAACCCGGCTCCACGCCCGAACGCAAGCGCGCCTACATCGAGACCGGGCGCGAAATGGTCGACTGGTTGAGGTCCAAAGGCATCAAGTGGATCTATTGCCGAGGCTGGCCCGATTATTATGACGAGATGCCCGGCGGAAAATCCGACGGTCGATCCCTGGGCATGGAACTGTTCGACCGCAACCGGCTGGGGGCCTGGAAGGACAAGCTTCGCGGGAATTTCTTTCCCATTCCGGTTCAAGGCACCGAAGGGCACAAGCTCGCGCTTTTCGCACGAACGCTGAAGGGTTTCGGCGTCAGCCTCAAAGTCGCCTATCGGATCGCCAAGAAGCATGTCTTCGGCATTGCCTATGCCAGCAACGGCGGCGCGATCCAGGGCCGCATGCTGGAAGCCGCGCTGAAGCATGACATCGATATTCGCGTGAATCACGGAGTGACCGACTTTATCGTGGAAGATGGCCGGGTGGCCGGGGTGATTGTCGATGCGGGCGGCGTCCAGAAGCGTATCCAGGCAACGCGGGGCGTCCTGATCAATGCGGGTGGCTTCGCCCGCAACGCGGAAATGCGGGCGCAATACGGGCCGCAGCCCAGCTCTACCGAGTGGACCGTCTCAAATCCGGGCGACACCGGCGAAATGATCTTGCGGGCGATGGACCTTGGCATTGCGATGCACGGCCTCGACCGGGCAATCTGGTGCGTCTACTCGCGTCAGCCGGACGGCAGGCCCGGCATGCATGCCAACGAGCTGGCGAAGCCGCATCTCATCGTTGTCGATAAACGCGGCAAGCGCATCACCGACGAATCGTGCAGCTACATGGAAACCGGTCAGAACATCTACCGGGCCGGCGCTGTGCCATGTTTCGCGATCATGGATTCCCGGCACCGGGCCCGCTACAACTGGGCGATGACCGCGCCGCGCTATATGCCGCCATCCTGGCTCCCCAGCGGCTATATGAAAAAGGCTGACACGCTACAGGAGCTGGCGGAGAAAGCCGGGATCGATCCCGCCGGGCTGGAAGCCGAAGTTTTGCGTTTCAACGGCTTTGTCGACCAGGGCCGGGATGAGGATTTCCACCGCGGAGAGCGGGCTTACGATCGTTATTTTGGCGACCCCCGCCACAAGCCCAGCCCGACTCTCGGCAAGCTTTCTCAGGGGCCCTTCTATGCAGTCGCGCTTTATCCCGGTGACGTGGGTACCTATGGCGGCATTGTTACCGATGAATGGGGGCGTGTTATCAAGCAGGACGGCTCTGTGCTGCCCGGTCTTTACGCAACGGGTAATTCCACCGCATCAGTAACGGGCGACAAATACCCCGGCGCCGGCGCGAGCATCGGTGCGTCATTCATCTTTGGATATCGCGCGGCGCGGCACGCTGCCGGTGCGCACGGATGAGCGTGGTATTCATTTTCCACCTGGCCAACAACGATATGGACGGCCACCTAACCATGGTGACGATTTCAGCCGAGCTCTAGGTCGAGTTCTCGTCGTTTCCTTTTGACGACGTGCTCGCCAGCTATCTGGAGGGCTGGTGCCGCGACATCCGAAACGACAGTTTCGGATCAGGCTCTAAGCGGCGCATTCTGGGCACGCAAACCCCTGGGACCCAACCTCTGTGCGAAGCAGTTGACACTAAAATGCCTAAAGAGCATTCCCGTGACAATGTTTGAGGTAAAGATTGCCCCGATAGAAAGGAAGTTCGCGGGCCTCTCGCTGCGTGACGCGCATAAGCAGCGTACGTTGACGATGCTGCGGCAGGCCGCCTTGCGCATGTTCCTGGCCGACGGTTATGATGCGACCACGGCAGAAGCAATCGCTGAGAGCGTCGGCGCTTCCGTGCGCACGTTTTTCCGCTACTTCGCGACCAAAGATGAAGTCGTGTTCATGGGGCAGGGCGCCTGGGCCAAGGCTGTCGCCGCAAGCTACATGAATCAGCCAGACAGTCTGGCTAAAATCGATGCTTTCTGCGAATCCCTTATCGAGGCCGCAGAAGGAATGGATCGCAAGTCGGTCATGGCTTACGGCCAGATTGTCGAGAATTCGCATGTTCTGCGAGGGAAAGCTGCCGAGTTGGTGGCAATCAGTATCGATGAGATCGCCAATGCCGTAGCCAAGAAGCACGGCCTTGATAAGCCTGATGCCGCGACCAGACTGTTCACCGAAGTGCTGTTTGCAACCTACAAGGCGGCCGTTAACGATTGGTCTTGCGAGAAATTCTCAGGGCCACTGGGCGAGGCTATCCGGAGCAAGTTCGGCCTGTTTCATTCGCTTTTTGCCGGCAATCCGGATCTCGCGGTATTTGCTAAGCCAAAGGCCCAGCCAAAAGTTGGGCCAAAAGTTCGAACTGGCAGGTAGCCGTCCGGGTGCCTTTCGTTTCACGCGGGCGTCAGATTCCGAAGGACCGATGTCCCCTGCCATGAGCACGGAATCAGCGCTTACACGCCAGGCAAATCCTGCTAGTCGGTCAGGACATCGCGCAGCTATCGAGGGGGCAAGACCTGTGGTGCTTTTGTATCGGATCGTTCAAGCTTTAACGTGTTAGTGCGCAAGGGCCGCAAGGACGCCAGAGAGCGCCGCGAACGCCTGATTGCCGCGGCTGTGGAATTATTCGGCAGCGAAGGCGTCGACGTTCCGCTCGAAAAGATTGCCGCCCGCGCGGGGGTTAGCCGCACAACGCTTCATCGCAACTTTCCCGATCGTGAGACGATCGTCGCGGTGGTCCAGCAGATTCATCTCAATCGGGTTCGGGAACTGGTCGAGCAATGGGCCGATCGTGACGATGCGTTTCTGCTTGCGATCGAAATGATGGCCGAACGGACGCTCAATTCGGGCGGCTTCGAAAGGCTGCTTGCAACCAGAAACAACCCGATTGTTCACACGGACGTTTTTGTCAGCGGAGTTTCGCTAATCCTGACGCAACCGCTGGAACGGGCCAAAGCGGCTGGCCTGGTGAGGCAGGATTTCGACATCAACCACGTTGGCATCCTGATCCTGATGGTAAGTGGAGGGGCGCTGGCGAGATCGACGGGCCCTGAACCGCTGCTTGATGTGGTGATGCGGCTGCTCAAGACCGGACTTGCTCCCTGAGAGCTACTTTATCGACAGGCGCGATCCCCACTTGCCGCTGGCCGCAGTGCTGCTAGGCGCAGCGCCATGCTCAATCTCTCCGGAATTACGGTTCGCCTCGGCGGACGAACGATTATTGACGATGCGACGGCCAAGCTGCCGCCGGGCGGGCGCATTGGGCTGATCGGACGCAACGGCGCGGGCAAATCCACACTGGTGCGGGTAATCGCCGGCATGCTCGAGGCGGACGGCGGCGACGTGGCAATGCCGCGCGGCAGCCGGCTCGGTTATATTGCGCAGGAAGCGCCGGGCGGGGATGCCACACCGTTCGAGACCGTGTTGGCTGCCGATATCGAGCGCGCGGCGCTGATGGAGGAGAGCGAGGGCTGCGAGGATGCCCACCGTCTCGCCGAAATCCACGAGCGGCTGATTGCCATCGACGCCCATTCGGCCCCATCGCGCGCGGCGCGCATTCTCAGCGGGCTGGGCTTTGACGAAGAAGCGCAGCACCGCGGGCTCGAAAGCTTTTCCGGTGGCTGGCGCATGCGCGTGGCCTTGGCGGCGCTTCTGTTTTCGCAGCCCGACTTGCTGCTGCTCGACGAACCGTCGAACCATCTCGACCTCGAAGCCGTGCTGTGGCTGGAAGATTTCCTCCGCACCTATCCAGCCACGATCCTGCTCGTCAGCCACGAGCGGGATTTCCTGAACAACGTAGTCGATCACATCCTCCATCTGACGGGCGGCAAGCTGACACTCTATCCCGGCGGCTATGACCAGTTCGAGCGACAGCGAGCCGAGCGGCAGGCGCAGATCGCGTCCGCCAAGGCAAAGCAGCAGGCGATGCGGGACCGGCTTCAGGATTATGTCGCGCGCAATTCGGCCCGCGCTTCCACGGCAAAGCAGGCGCAATCGCGCGCCAAGGCGCTGGCGAAGCTACAGCCGATTGCCGAGATGATCGACGATCCCTCGCTCAGCTTCGACTTCCCTGCTCCCGATGCGCTGCGACCGCCGCTGATCACGCTCGATCTCGCGGCCGTCGGCTATGGCGATGCGCCAGTTCTGAGCCGGCTGAACCTGCGGCTGGATCCCGATGACCGCATCGCCCTGCTGGGCCGCAACGGCAATGGCAAGACCACGCTTGCGCGGCTGCTGGCAGCACAACTGCCGCCAATGGAAGGGGCGATGAATGCCAGTGCGAAAATGCGCGTGGGCTATTTCACCCAGTACCAGGTCGAGGAACTTGACCGGTCGGAAACCCCGCTGGAGCACATGACACGCCTGATGAGCGGTTCGACGCCGTCAGCGGTGCGCGCGCAGCTGGGCCGCTTCGGCTTTTCCGGGCCCAAGGCGACCACCGAAGTCGGCAAGCTCTCGGGCGGCGAACGGGCGCGGCTCGCGCTGGCGCTGATCACGCGTGATGCGCCGCACATGCTGATCCTCGACGAGCCGACGAACCACCTCGACGTCGATGCCCGCGAGGCGCTTATCCAGGCGCTGAATGCCTATACCGGCGCGGTGGTGATTGTCAGCCACGACCGGCATATGCTGGAAATGACGGCCGACCGGCTGGTGCTGGTGGATCGCGGACTGGCCAGGGAATTCGACGGTTCGATTGACGATTACATTGCCTTCGTGCTGGCCAAGGAGCCCCCGGCCGCCCGCAAGGATGGCGGTAAGGACGCCACAAAAGGCGTCAACAAGAAGGACCAGCGCAAGGCTGCGGCCGAGGCGCGGGAAAAAGGGCAGGAACTGCGTAGGCGCGCCAAGCAGGCCGAAGCTGAGCTCGAGCGGCTGACTGCGCTGCGCAGCGCAGTTGACCACGCCATGTTCGATCCGTCCGCCGCCGAGCCGGCACTGGCTAAGCTCACCATGACCGAACTGATGAAACGCCGCGCTGAAATCGAGGCGAAAGTGGAACTGGCCGAAGCCGCCTGGCTGGAAGCAAGCGAGGCGCTGGAAGCCATCATGGCTTGAGCACCGACTTTGAGACTACCCTGCAGCGGTGGCGATTGCCAACGGTGAGTCAGCAGATAGACTGGCGGCTTGCTGAAACGATTCCGCGCAGCGCAGCCATTCCGAGAGGGCACTGAAATGCCAGATAAAGACGAGCTCGCCTTGCAGGTCCCGGCGCGAACCATACCAGTGCCAGGCCACCTCAGCGAAGTGGCGCGCTCCGTGCTGTCGACAACACGCTTCCCGGGCTTCGGTTATCCTTCGCCGGAGGATGCCGAGGGTTGGAAGCAATTTGTCACGGCAACGGATGCCATGATGGCCCAGACCTTTGCGGCAATGTGGCCGCCCTTCAGGGGCGAAATACACGACATCGCCGAAGGCCCGGCGCGCGGTTTTGAAATTGTACCTGAAGGACTCGATCCCTCCGATCGCCGCGCTTATCTCGACATTCACGGCGGTGCCTTGATCATGGGCGGTGGCGACTTGTGCAAGATAATGGGTGCGGCCACGGCGACCAAGCTTGGTGTGCGGGTGTTCGCTCCTGACTACCGAATGGCGCCGGACCACCCTTATCCGGCGGGACTGGACGACTGCATGGCGTTCTACCGCATGCTGCTGCGCGAACGCGATCCGGCTGAGGTGATCGTCGGTGGCAGCTCAGCCGGCTCGAACCTGGCGGCGGCCACGATCCTGCGCGCCCGCGACGAGGGGTTGCCACTGCCCGCCGCCGCAGTTCTCATCTCGCCCGAGCTGGACCTGACCGAAGCAGGCGACAGTTTCCAGACCAATGCCGGCATCGACGCGATGGGCAGCCTGATGGCAGTCAATCTGCTCTATGCCGGCGGCCATCTGCTGGACGATCCCTATCTTTCCCCATTGTTCGGAGATTTCACCAAAGGATTTCCGCCCACATTCGTGACCGCAGGAACGCGCGATCTTTTCCTTTCAAACGCGGTGCGTATGCACCGGAAGCTTCGCGCTGCCGATGTGCCTGCTGAACTGCATGTGCTGGAAGCCGCGCCGCACGGTGCCTTTGGTGACATTTCGCCGGAAGAGGCAGAGCTGGACCGCGATCTGCGGTTGTTCTGCGATCGGTACTGGCGAGGCGGCTAGAGTTTGTTCCACGTGTGTGGAAGCGGCACCAGCCCACTTCAACTGAAACAGAGTCTAGTCCGCAAAGTCAGGCCTCGGCCACGCTGCCGTATGTTGGGCCTTGCATGGCCATCTTTGGAAAAGGTGCCAATGTCTTGCGCAGCGTGCGTGCTGGCCCTTCGATGTCGACGTTGGGGCGGGCGTGGTGCAGGGCCAGATTATCCCAGATGACCAGATCGCCTTCCTGCCAGTGGTGGGCAAATTCCTTGCCCTTGGCATAGAGATGATCGAGCAGCGCCTCGAGCAGCGCGTCGCCTTCATTGTCGGGCATGCCCACGATCTTCTGGGTTGTTTGTTCGCAGACATAGAGGATCGTCTTGCCGGTGCGGGGATGCTTGTAGGCGATAGGCGTGGTGAAAAAGTCCTCGCCGGTCTCGTAGGTCGAAACCAGCACATCCGTGTCGCCCTTGGCCCGCTTGCGATAGACTTCCGGATCGTAGTGCTGGATCGCTGACCGATGCGCCACTTGGCTGCGCAGATCTTCAGGCAAAGTTTCCCAACTTTCCACCGCGCTCACGAACATGGTCGGTGTCGCCGGTTGGGCAACGTCCTTGCCATAGAGCGAGATCAAGTCGACCCGGTCCTTGGCTGACCACATTTGGTCCGAATGATAAAGCAGCCGTCCGCGCGGCGCCGCGCCGGTCGGCTCGCGATTGGAAATCAGGAAGTTGTCCTTGACGAACAGCGCGTCCGGATCGGGCACATCGTTGCCGATCAGCAATTCCGACAGGTAGGTCTGGAATTTGATGTCCACCGGCGTGTTGCGGAAGACCAGCAGGCCGCGCTCGTCAAACAGCTTGCGAAGCTCGGCGATGGTGGCGGGATCGAGCGGGACGCGCGGCTCAAGCCCCGACACTTCGGAACCAAAGCCGGGAGTCAGGTCCTTGGCGGTGATCGCGGACATTGCAGGTTTCTCCGTTAGTGAGGGGGGTGGGCTGGTTCAGAACGTTTTCTGATTCACCAGGTCAGCATCACATGATCGACGCCGCCGCCCAAGCGGGTGTTATCGATCTCCAACTCTGAAGCATCGACGGCAAGGCGGACATTGGGGAACCGCTTGAACAGCGAAAGGAACACAGCCTTTAGTTCCATGCGCGCCAGGCTCATCCCCAGGCAGCGGTGGCTGCCATGGCCGAAAGAAAGGTGCCCGGTGTTCTTGCGGGTAGGATCGAATTCCTCGGGTCGCTCGAATACCTTGGGATCACGGTTGGCGGCGCTCTCCGAAATGATGACCAGATCGCCGCGCCGGATCAGCACGCCGCCAAGTTCGATATCCTCATTGGCATATCGCATCAGGCCGAAATTATGCGCCGACGTGGTGCGGAGCACTTCCTCGACCACCAGATCGATCCGGCCTTCGGGATCTTCCATGAACCAGTCGCGCCGGGCAAGGTCGCTGAGCAAATAGAGCACGCCGAAATCCATGCGCACGACAGTGGTTTCATGGCCAGGAAACACCAGTCCGGCAGCAACGGCCTCGAGCGGCTGCGAGGCGAAGAAATTCGGATCTTCGTCCTGCGCGCGGATGAAGTCCGAAATTAGGTCATCGCCCAGATTGGCGCGTTTCACTTCGACCAGCTTGCGCATGTATTCGGTGAGTTCGGCCGCGGCGGCGCGCGCATCGGAGCCATTGTTCGTCGCGCCCATGCGGTGGGACAGCGGCATGATGTAGTCGCCGTCTTCAATCGGAAAGCCGAGCAGGGCAGTGATCACCAGAACGGGCAGGCGGAATCCGAGATGTTCGTGGAAATCGACCGGCTTGCCGGGGTTGGCGTCATGTTCCGCCTGCATGGCATCGAGGCAGCTGTCGGTTAGACTCTGCACCCATTCCTGCAGCATCGCGAGGCGCCGCGGGGCAAAGCCCGGCGTCAGCAGCTTGCGCATGCGCACCATCTGTTCTTCGAAATCGATGCCGCCCATTGGATGCGAATGCATCGCCGCTTCCGACATGCGCGCCGCATTCTTGGGATCGTGGTGCGTGTAATAGCCGAAGCGCTTGTCCGAGAAGGCGATCTTGGCTTCATCGTAGGCTAACACAACCCAGGCATTATCGCCTGTCGGCGTGATCACCGGCACGATTGGCGCCTGCTTGCGAAGCTCTGCATAGACAGGAGAGATATTGAGCACGTCTTCCCTCGGGAAGGGCAGGTGCAGTTTCTCCAGAACCTGACTGGCCATATTCATCCTCCGCCTGTCTCTGCTGAGCGCCCGCCGCGATTCGCGGCGCACTCCTGAGTTTCAAAGCTATGGCAAAAAGTGTTAGTTGTCACCCATATTTTACTCGACTCACAAAATAATTGGCCTTAGCGGCAGTATCTGGCCGCGCTGCCGGCGCCAGGACAATGTTGGCTAGAACACTATTGGAGAGCCATGTTTCCCCGTTCGATTCTCGATCTCTGTCCCATCATGGAGGGCGATACCATTGCCGAAGCACTCACTCGTTCGCGCGAGCTGGCGCAGGCGGCGGAGCGGCTGGGCTATCATCGCTACTGGATTTCAGAGCACCACAATATGGCCGGGACGGCAAGCGCCGCGACGTCCGTGATGATCGGCCACATTGCTTCGGCCACGTCGACGATGCGGATCGGGTCGGGCGGGATCATGCTGCCCAACCACGCGCCGCTGGTGGTGGCCGAACAGTTCGGCACGCTCGCCGCGCTCCATCCCGGGCGCATCGATCTCGGCCTTGGCCGCTCGCCGGGGACGGACATGCTGACAGTGCAGGCCCTGCGCCGCGACCCGCGCGGGCATGAGCATTTCGCGCGCGATCTGGCAGAGCTGCAGTTCTTTCTCGGCAAGCCCGCGCCCGATCAACCCGTCACGGCGATCCCCGGGGCGAGACAGCCAGGTGCCGATCTGGCTGCTGGGGTCCAGCCCTTCAAGCGCGCGGCTGGCGGCGCAGAAAGGCCTGTCATTCGCTTTCGCCTCGCACGTGACGCCGAACGGGCTGATGGAGGCGATTCAGCTCTATCGCGCCAATTTCGTCTCGGTCGATGGATCGAAGCCGCGCTTCATGCCTTGCATCAACATCTATGCGGCAGAGACGGACGAGGAAGCGCAGCGCCATTTTTCCTCGACCTTGCTGGGCATGGTGAACTTTTTCCGGGGAAGGCTTGGCCCAACCTGGCCGCCTGTCGACGATATCGAGGCAATCTGGTCGCCGCAGGAAAGGGCGATGATCATGCACATGCACCATTTCTCGATCGTGGGCTCGTCGGAGACAGTGGAGCGCAAGTTGCGCGCCTTCATCGCCGCCACCGGGGCGGACGAAATCATGTTCGCGGGCAACTTTTATAACCGCGCCGCCCGCATCCGTTCGCTGGAACTCATCGCGGAGATGGACCTCGACCTGTAGGATGCGGGCAGCCCGTCTCGCTTCAAAGTACCTGACAGGCTTCCTCGAATGACAGGCGCGGATTGCGCGGCCAGACGCCCGAAGGATCACCGTAGCCAACGGCGCAGATGAAGTTCGACTTGATGGTCGTGCCTGCGAAAAATTCAGCGTCGACGCCGGCGTTGTCGAAGCCCGAAATCGGACCGCAATCGAGCCCCAGCGCGCGGGCCGCGAGGATCAGATATCCGCCCTGCATTGAACCGTTGCGGAAAGCGGTTTCCGTCGACAGCGCTTCATTGCTGGCGAAGTAGGCCTTGTAGCCTTCGCCGCCTGCGGGAAACAGCTGGGGCAGCTTGTCATAAAACGCCAGGTCATGCCCGATGATGATATTCACCGGGGCGGCCATCATCTTCTCGGCATTGTTCGGCGCCAGCAGCGGCCGCAAGCGCTCTTTGGCTGCTTGCGTGGTCAGCATGACGAAGCGGGCCGGGCTGCCGTTGGCCGAAGTGGGCGCCATTTTGGTCAGGTCATAAAGCTGGCGCAGCAGACTTTCGCTCACTGGATCGGATTTCCAGGCATTTTGCGTTCGCGCTTCCAGGAAAAGCTGGTCCAGTGCCTGATTGTCGATAGCCTTGCCGCTCACCTGAATTCTCCTGTCGATGCTTTTCCCTGATCGCCGCTCGCAATTCGTAGTCGACCGGCGCCGCGAAGTCGCTGCCATAAAACAGAAGTCTATGCAAATATATCTGTCTAATTATAAATGGGATTTAACCCCCATATTTTTGTCACGGCCGTTACTGTGCCCAGATAGCCCGTGCGACTGGCGTGAGCGCTGACGCCAGTCAAATGCCGAGCCGCTGCCGGTAGCTGTCTGGCAGCTCCTCGTCGGCTAATTTGCGCACGGTGGAGCCGCCTCCGGTGAAGCTGTCCTCGCCCAGCATGAGACAATCTTCGTCGAACGGAATCATGACGAGGACTCGTCCCTGCGTCATGTAATGGGCATCGGGATCGGGCTCTTCGCCCAAGTCTCGGGCCATCGCCGCCCGCGGCCCGGTGACGAAATTGGTCCCCGGCAGGATATTGGTCTGGATATATTCCTTCACGAAGCAGTGATCATCGATGACGATGCGCTGGATATCGAGCTGGAAGAAATTGCTGCAAGTCTCGAACATGCGCGTGTACATCTCTCGCACCTCTGCCTGGCCTTTTGCGCCGATTTCGGCGCCATTGTGCCAGACGTGAAAGCGCGGCTCGGCGCACATTGTCGCCATCACGGGCTCGAGCTCACCGGCGATTTCCGCAGTCGTGTGCCTGATATAGGCGTCGATCATCTGGCGCTGGCGGGCGCTTTGCAGGGTTGCGGCCTTGGCGCGGGCTTGCTCGGCAAACAGATCGAGGCGCATATCGAGTTGCTTCGTCATCGGTTTCTCCTGTTCGCCGGATGTCAGAGTTCGCTGAGGATCATGTCCGCCGCGCGCCAGCCGAGCGCCATGGCGGGCGCATTGGTGCCGCATGAAACCATTTCAGGAAAGGCTGAGCAGTCGACCACGCGCAGCCCTTCGACACCGCGTACTCTCAATTGCGGATCGATCGGCGCATTGTCCTGCGTGCCCATGGCTGCCGTGCCGACGGCGTGGTAGTTGGAAACGCCGCGCCTGCGCACGTGTTCGGCCAGGCTATCTTCGTCTTCGCCGGCGGGCTCGCCCAGCAGGTAACGCTCATGGTCGATATAGTCGGCGATCGGACTGGCTGCGAACAGGTCTCGCGTTACCCGGTATAGCCCGGCCATGGCCTGCCGGTCATAGGCGGCAGTCATGTGGTTCGGCGATATGGCAAGATCGGCATCGGGATCGGCTGATGTGATCGCCACTGTTCCGCGGCTTTCGGGCCGCAGCACGATGCCGAGTGCCTGCATGCCCGGCTCCTGTTCGATGGAAATTCCCTTCCGCGGCCGCCCGCTTGAGTAAGGAGCGATCAGCAGCTGCACGTCAGGGCGAGGCAGTTCCGGCCGAGTCTTGAGAAAGGCAACTACGTCAAATGCGCTCTGGCCCATCACCCCGCCGCGGTCGACGAGGTAACGCATGCCCGAGAGCGCCTGGCGGGTTCGGCTGCTCAGCATGCGGTTATAGCCGACATTGCGGTTGAGCCGGAACTGGAAGATCGGCGAACGATGTTCGCGCAGGTTGGCGCCGACATGGGGCGAATCGACGAGCACATCAATGCCCGCCGCCCGCAATACGTCAGCAGGGCCAATGCCCGACAGCTGCAGCATTTTGGGCGTGCCCATGCACCCCATGCTGAGCAGAACCTCGCGCCGTGCGGCAATGTCCTCGAGCACTCCGCCTCGCCGCACAGTCACGCCGCAAATGCGATTGCCCTTGCGAAGCAGGCGCACGGCCTGGGCACTTGTAGTGACTGTCAGGTTGGGGCGGCTGCGGACGGGATGAATGAAGGCCTTTGCCGCGCTGACGCGCACGCCATTCCGGATCGTGCACATGGTGTAGCCAATGCGCGCATTGTCGCTCTCGTTGCAGTCCTCCACCATATCGAGGCCAATGCTTCCGCCAGCCTCGATCAGGCGCTGGCTGACCGGATCGGCGCCGCGGAACCGGGATACGTGCAGCGGCCCGCCCGCGCCGCGCGTTTCCGACGCGCCCAGAGCATTGTCTTCCATTGCCTTGTATGCCGACAGCATGCTCTCCCAGCCCCACTCGGGGCCGCCATAGCCTTCGAGCGTATCGAAATCGGGCTTGTTGCCGCGACTGTAGACCATGCCATTGATCGCGCTGGACCCGCCCAGCACTTTGCCGCGTTGCCAGACTTCGTTGGCGATGCCGGGCTCGCGATAATCGACCGGGTAGTTCCAGGTGAGTTCCTTGCGCCCCATGATCAGGGCGAATCCCTTGGGAACCTTGAGCCAGGGATTCCTGTCCCAGGGGCCAGCCTCGATCAGCAGGACAGTGACAGAAGGATTGGCGGACAGCTGGCCAGCCAGGGTGCAACCGGCCGAGCCGGCCCCCACGACGATATAATCGAACTCCACATGCCCTCCCATTCGCCGCGCCGGTCAGTGTCCGCTCTTCGCGAGGCCGGTGCAGAATGCCGCAAATTTCGCGCCAGGCAATGCCTGCGCGTCAGGCAATGCCATTTACTTTGTCATTGCACGCAAATGGAAAAGTACGCGGACGGCCCCAGGACAATAAATGTCTGGCGCGCAACGCACGGGCTGGCACAAACCCGGCAAGCCTGTACCATTCCGCAAAATATCACGTGAGAGGGAGAGAAATGTCGGATTACTGGCGCGAATTCCGCACCGAGTGGCGAGCGGTTACATCTGCTGCTATCGGCCTCGGCTTCGGCCTGATGATGATGTCCTATTCGATCAGCATCATGGGGCCGCACCTGATCAAGGAATTCGGCTGGCCGAAAGCCGATCTGGTCAAAGTGCAGATGCTGTCGCTGATATCGGTTCTTGCATACCCTCTGGTGGGACGCCTGGCAGACGTATTCTCGGCGCGGCGCACGGCCCTGATTGGCGTCATTGCCGCACCCGTGCTGTTTTTCGCATTGAGCCGGATAGACGATCTCACCAGCTATGCCGTTCTCTATGTCGCCCAGAGCGTCATCCTGGCTGCAACCACGCCGCCAGTCTATTGCCGTGTCGTCGTGGAGCGGTTTCGCCTTGCGCGCGGGCTGGCATTGGCCATTGCAGTCGCAGGCCCCTCACTGATTGCCGCTGTCGGCGGCCCTTTGCTCAACAGCCTTGTCGTCGATTACGGTTGGCGCACGGGCTACGTCGCGCTGGCAATCGGCTCGGCCATTGGCGGCGGCGTGGCCATTGCGCTGATGCCCGCTGGCCAGAAGCGCGTTGCGGGCGAAGCCAGGCCGGCGGCAACGCGCGGTGATTATGGCCTGATCCTGCGGCACCCGGCCTTCTGGCTGCTGAACGGAGCCGTTCTGTTCTGCACGATGCCCATGGCCATATTGCTGACGCAGATGGGACTGATCGTCGGCGAGCATGGTGTGGTGGACAAGACTGTCTCGATCATCGTTTCGGCTTATGCGATCGGCATGATGGCGGGGCGGCTGGCCAGCGGGTTCGCGTTGGACAAGTTCCCCGCCCCGCTGGTCGCTTCGGCAACGCTTGCATTGTCGGCCATGGGGTTGATGATCATTTCCCAGCACGGCGTGCCCATTGCCGTGCTGGCGGGAGCGGTGATGGTGGTGGGCCTGTCATTCGGAGCCGAATCGGACATTGTCGGCTATCTGATTTCGCGGATTTTTCCGATCAGGGCCTACAGCACAGTTTTCGGTTTCATTGCGGCCAACACGACCATTGCTGCCTTCATTGGCGCGGGGCTGATGGCCCTGCTGCTCGACAAATATGATTCCTATTCGCCGTTCGTCATGGTTGCCGGCATTTCGGTCGCTCTCGGCAGTTTGCTGTTCCTGTTGCTCCCCCGGCCAAAGCCCGGCCATGCACATGATGAAGTGCCTGCTGAAGCTGCCGAGGCGCCGACTGCAGCCTGACAGAAAGCGAAACGGACGTTCGACAATTAGCCTCAGCCTTGTGATGCTGCTGGGGCTTTTGAACCAATAAAAGTGAGAGGAAGCGACGATGGAGGCATTTTCCCTGAAAAACCGGGTGGCGCTGATCACTGGCAGCGGCCGCGGCATCGGCGAGGGCGTCGCCCGCGCATTTGTCGAGGCAGGCGCCAGCGTCGTTCTGGTGGCGCGCACCACGGCTCAGGTGGAGGCAGTGGCGCAGGACATTCGCGCAGGCGGGGGCAAGGCGATCGCGATAACGGCAGACGTCAATGATCTCGATTGCCTGCCCGGGCTGGTCGAACAGGCGGGGGCCGAGTTTGGCGGGCTCGACATTCTGGTCAACAACGCAGGCGGCGAGATTTCGCCCCAGTTTCTCGACACCCGGCCGAGCCACCTGCAGGAAGCGTTTCACTTTAATGTGGTCGTCCCCTTCGAACTGTCGCGGCATGCCGTGCCGCACTTGCTGCAACGGCCGGGCGCATCGATCATCAACATGAGCTCGGACGTGGTGGGGGTGCAGACGCGCGGCAGCCTTGCGCATCACACCGGCAAGGCAGCGGA
>Ga0075362_10000025_pt1 | contig 59365 bp, 52 predicted proteins | sample EndMetdeltDD1762_FD_71397 | JGI IMG/M metagenome (GOLD analysis project Ga0075362, IMG submission 71397) | Populus endosphere microbial communities from Tennessee, USA - Endosphere MetaG P. deltoides DD176-2 | ecosystem: Host-associated > Plants > Roots > Endosphere | place: USA: Tennessee...
GGCAAGGGGCTTTGCGGCAAATACCTGATGCCGGTGATGCGCAAGCAGCAATACCGCTTCCAGGCCACCAACCCCAACCCGCAAACCAAGGGTCGCTACGCCTGCGCGCCGATCGGCGCGTCCACCACCTTCATGTCGGCCGGACAGGTCTACCCCGCCATCGGCGAGGACATGGGCTACCTGGTCTGGCGCAAGCGGAACTGTTGCGCGCTATGAAACCGAACCTGATCCATTGCGGCCTCGCCGCCCTCGTCAGCATGGCCGCCTTGGGCGGCGCGCTAGCCCAGACTGCCGCGCCCGATATCGACATCGAAGCGATCCGCGCCCGGGCGGCCAGCAATACGGACGAGGCCGACGCGCTCGCCGCCAGCGCGCGCGAGCGGGCCAAGGCGGTTACCACTGAAGCCTCCCAGAATGCGGAAGGTGCCAAGGCCAATGGCCGCCGCTATGCCGGGGCGGCGGCCCGCCCCGGCGCTGCCGACGACGCTACCTTCGACTTCGACAAGATGGTCGCCGATGCCGGCGACATGGCCATGCAGGGCATGGGCGAGGCTCCCCGGTTCATCGCCTTTGCTTCGCTGTCGATGCCGGCGGATTCGCTGCGCCAGATGATGGACGATGTCACCCGAGCCGGCGGCGTGGTGGTGTTTCGCGGTCTCACCCAGGGTTCGGCCAAAGTGATGACCGATGCGCTGGGCAAGGTGCTCAAACCCGGTGAGCGGATGGACGGGGTCGGGATCGACCCACGCCTGTTCCGCGCATTCGGGGTGACCGAGGTGCCGGCCTACATCGTCACCGCGAGCGACTTCGACCTCTGCTCAGGCTTCGATTGCACCGCGCAAGTCCCGCCGTTCGACCGGATGACCGGCAATGTCACTGCCCGCTTTGCGCTCGAAAGCTTCAGCGAGGGCGGCGGCCCCGGCGCGCGGATCGCCCGGCAACACCTCGCCCGCCTTGAAAGGCAAGACCCATGAGAGCCTTGATCCCAGCGATTGTCCTTGGCCTGGTGCTGACGCCTGCATTTCCAGGCGCCGCCATGGCGCAGACCACCACGGATGCCGCCAAGGCCGACGGCAAAGCTTTCGGCAAGGATCTGGGCGTCGCCGCGCAGACCGCCGCGACCACCCAGCCCAATGCTGACCGGGTTCCGGGGTTCGATGGCACGCCCAGCCAGTCGGGCTACTTCGACGATCCCAAGGCGATGGAACGCCAGGCCGCCAGCCAGGCAAGTTCGAGCACCGGCTACCAGACCATGCGAAATTCGATGGATCGCCGTGCCAGGTTCGACAAGGTCGATCTTGACGCAATGATCGCGCGCTCGAAGACGATCGCTGAGGACCCTCTGTCCTACACGAGCGGCATGGGTGTCAGCGGTACGCAGGGGCGCTGCGTGCCTTTGCCGCCCTCGAGCGGCACAGCGGCGCGCTACAAGGCAACCTGCAACACCGGCTACACGGTCGAGAGCCGGACGCAGAGCTGCACTGTAGCGCTCCAGGCGGGCGTCGCAACGGTCACCGACTACCTCTACTACTGCCCCAGGCTTGATCCCGAGTGCGCAACCTACGACCTGCCGATTTGCCACCTGACCGGGAGCCACCCCGGACCCTGCTTGCAGGGGTACAAGGAAGGCACCCGGTTCATCTGCACCGAACCTGGCGACCCAATCGCCGAATATACCTGCTCGGCCCCGGTAAGCGGCTCGACCCCGGTAAGGGTGACCACGCGCCAGGTGGTGACAACGAGCAAGGACGAGAGTCAGTGCGCCGGCCTTGTCGCAGACGCCGACTGCACCAACCCGCAAGAAAGCTGCACCGACAGCGATCCCACCACCCGGATCATAGACGGCGTCGCAGTGACCCAGCCCTGCTGGGCTTGGCGCCGCGACTACCAGTGCAACCGCTTCACTCCCGCGCAGGACTGCGCCACGCTCGCCTCGACACCTGGTTGCACGTTGGCACAGGAATACTGCATCACCGACGAAACCCCGTGCCGGACCTATGAGCGGGTCTACGACTGCCCGGTTCCCGACCAGCCCCAGGACCCCAACCAGTTCATCTGCGATGGCGACGTCTACTGCATCGATGGGTCGTGCGAGACGATCGAGCGCCAGGCGAACGATGAGTTCAAGGATGCGGTCGTCGCGCTCAACGCCATGGACCAGGCCCGGCGCGAGTTCGATCCCGATACGCTCACCCTGTTCAAGGGCACGCGCGAGACCTGCTCGTCCAAGGTCTTCGGAATCCTCAACTGCTGCAAGGGCAAGGGATTCCCGTTGATCCCGGGCATCCAGTTGCTCGTCGCCCTGGGCTGCAGCCGTGAGGAGATGTTGCTCCATCAGAAGGACGTGGAGGGCCTGTGCGCCTATGTCGGGACCTACTGCTCGTCCTCGTTCCTCGGGGTCTGCCTCACCAAGCGCAAGGTCTACTGCTGCTTTGAATCCAAGCTCTCGCGTATCCTTCAGGAGCAGGGCCGCCAACAGCTGAACAAGCCCTGGGGCAAGCCCAAGACCGAGCAGTGCCTCGGGTTCACCATCGACGAGTTCGCCCGGCTCGATCTCTCCAAGATGGATTTCAGCGAAGTCTACGCAGAGTTCACCGACGCCGCCCGCCTCCCGGACGAGCTCCAGGCCGCCACGCAAATCCAGCAGAAGATCGAGGACTACTATGCCAATGCCCGCCAGTAAGCACGGCCGGCGGTTCGCTGCCGCCTGCCTGATCGCTGCCAGCCTCCTCTCAGCTCCGCTACCCGCTGCAGCTGAGGACCAGCCAAACGGACAGACCATAGACGGACAGGACCCGTTCTACTGCGCCGAGCGGCGGCTCGGTTACTGGTTCTATTGCACCCGGCCCAAGCCGCCGGAACGACAAGAGCCGCTCCCAGAAAGCCAACCGAGCGCGACGAGCCGCCTCGATGCGATCACCGCCGAACTGCGCGAACTCAAGGCCAGGGCGATCCTCGAACCCAGCCCGGAGAACGTCATCGCGTACATTCGCTTCCAGCGCCGCCAGCTCGACCAGGCCTCACTGTTCAGCGATGTCTGGCAGCGGTCGATCTGGCAGGAGCCCGACCTCGACTACACGCTCCAACGCCCGGTCTCAACGCTCGGCAAGCGCGCCTGGCAGGACAACCGCAAGACCGAGCGCGACAGCGTGATGGCGCACCTTTCCGAGCGTTACGGGCTGTTCTACTTCTTCGCACAGAGCTGCGGGGCTTGCGAGGTGATGTCGCCGATCGTCCAGAGCGTCGCGCAGACCTGGCACATCACCGTTCGCGCAGTGTCGACCGACGGCGGGCCTTCGCGCCACTTCCCGCGCTACACGGTCGAGACCAACCAGCGGGCACGCATGGGGCTCGATCCGGGCATCACACCCGCCGTCGTCCTGTGGGACGCGGCCACGGGCCAAGCGATCCCGATCGGATATGGCGTGATGAGCGCCGACGAACTCCAGGACCGCATCTACCTCCTGACCTCGAAGGAAGCCGGACGTGACTACTAGGTTCAAACGCATCGTCGCGATGCTACTCGCCGCCGCCCTCCCCCTGACCTCGCTCCATGCCGATGTCGGCAGCTCGATGGACTCGTTCCTCAACGACGTCGGCGGCGCGGCGCAGGTCAACGGTCCGACCGCGTTTCAGGGCCAGTCGGCGGGCTACTATAGCCTCGGCAACGTCTGGACGCGCTTCCCGCAGAAGACCACCAACCTCGTCAACCTGCAGCTGCCGCGCGCCCGCGCCGGCTGCGGAGGGATCGACATCTTTGCAGGCTCCTTCAGCTTCATCAACGCGAGCGAAATCGTCGCGATGCTCAAGGCCGTCGCCAACAATGCGGTCGGGTTCGCGTTCTCCCTCGCGATCGACACGGTCTGTCCCGAGTGCTCGAAGATCATGCAGGAGTTCGCCCAGAAGGCGCAGCTCATGAACAACCTCAACATCAACTCCTGCGAATTGGCGCAAGGGTTGGTCGGCGGGATCTGGCCGAAGGGCGATCTCGCCGACAAGGCGATCTGCGAGGCGATCGGCAACAGCGAAGGCATCTTCACCGACTATGCCGCGGCCAAGCACGGCTGCGGCACCCGCGGCCAGCGCACCAGCACCACCGCCGCAGGCGCGGGCAAGTACGATGACGTCAATCCCGGCGTGGCGCGCAACTACACCTGGACGATCCTCAAGAAATCCGCGTTTTTCTCGCCGGGTGGCAGCCTCGACCAGGAGCTCGCAGAATACGCGATGACGCTGCTCGGCACGATCATCTACGTACCGCCCAAGGACGACGAGCCGGGCAAATTCGTCCCGATCGTTGGCGAGAGCTCCTCGACCCTGGTCACCTCGCTGCTCGACGGGACCACGGGCGGCAATGTCCTGATCTTCCACTGCGACGAGACCGACAAGTGCCTCGATCCGGGGTTCCGCTCGCTCAACCTCCCCGTCTCGAAATCTCTGCGTCACCGCGTCTCGACGCTGATCGACGGCATGGTCCAGGCGATCCGCGACGATACGCCGATCACCGCTGCGCAGAAGGAGCTACTCCAGGTCTCGAGCGTCCCGCTCTACAAGATCCTCACCGTTCAGGCCGCTTACGGCCGCGGCATGCCGACCGACGACCGCGAGACACTCGCAGAATTGGCTTCGGTCGATCTGCTGTTTGCCGTGCTCGACCGCATTGTCAGCGAGGCCGGACGCTCAATGTCGAGCTTCATCGGCGCCGACGAGGCCAAGATCCAGATGTGGCAAGCCCAGGTGAATGTAGTCCGCCAGGCACTCGCTGACCGGCAGACTAACACTCACCTCAAGGTCAATGCGGTGCTCCAGATCATCGAGAAGACAGCGTTCATCGAAAACGTGCTCGCCACACAAATGTCGCCCGGGATGGCTGCCGCGCTCGACTGGTCGCGGGGCCTCCAGACGCGCGCCCTCACCCACTGACAAACCCAACAGCCCATTCGCGGATGAGAGACCTATGATCGAGATCTTCACGGTTGGCGGCGGCGACTACATGGTCAATGTCTTCCAGGCGGTTGCCGCCTGGACCGGCAACGGCGGTTACAAGAGCCTGCTCCAGGTCGTGATGGTCATGGGACTGGCACTCTCGGCGATCACGCTCGCATTCAATCAGGACTGGCGCGCCTGGATCAACTGGTTCCTCGGCGCGACGCTGATGTACACCTGCCTGATGGTGCCGCGCACCGACGTGCACATCACCGACCGGCTCAATCCGAGCCTTGCGCCCGCCAATGTCAGCAACGTGCCGCTCGGTCTGGCGCTGATGGCGAGCTTCACCAGCCAGGTCGGCGACTACCTGACCGGCTCGGCCGAGGTCGTGTTCGGCCTCCCCGGCGATCTCAACTACTCGAAGAACGGGATGATTTACGGCGCGCGGCTCTATGACGCGACGCGCTCCCTTCGCATCTCCGATCCGGAGTTCGCCGCGAACCTCGACGAGCATTTCCGCCAATGCGTGTTCTACGACGTTCTGCTCGGCCGCTATTCGATGAAGCAGCTCGCCGAGAGCAGCGACATCTGGACGACCATTGCGCCCGGCAGCCAAGCCCGCGCCCAGCGCTTCCTCACCCGTGACGCCGGCGGCCAGGTCACCTCCACGATCATCACTTGCCGCGAGGCCTATGATGCGCTGAATACCCAGTGGACCTCGCTGATCGACGCCATGGGCACAGTGTTCGGCCGCCAGCTTTACCCCAATCAGACCGCGGCGCTCGCCAAGGCCAAGCTGTTTGCCGATCTGCCGGTCGCCTACCAGTACCTCACCGGGGTCTCAGCAAGCGCAGCCGACCTGTTCAAACAGACTCTGACGATCAACGCGATTGAAGCCGCGATGCATGGGTTCAGCGGGGCGAGCGGTGCGGGCAATGTCGATGTCTATGCCCAAACCCGCGCCGACATCCAGACCGAGCGGACCTATTCCTCGATCGCGAACTCCGCGATGAAATGGGTGCCGCTGCTCAATGTAGTGCTGACCGTGCTGTTTTACGCACTGTTTCCTGTGCTGTTTCCGCTGTTCCTGCTGCCGAAGACCGGACCGCTTGCGCTCAAGGGCTATGTCACCGGGTTCTTCTACCTTGCCGCCTGGGGACCGCTGTTCGTGATCCTCCACATGATGCTGATGGTCAAAGGCGCTGCCGACATGACCGCGGTCGCGGGATCGGGTGGCCTCAGCCTCGCGACGTTCACTGGCATGGCCGACGTCAATTCCGACATCGGACTCCTCGCCGGCTATCTCATCGCCTCGGTGCCGTTCCTCGCGGGCGGTGTTGCCAAGGGCGCCATGGCGATCTCGCACCAGGCGACGAGCTATCTCAACCCAAGCCAGAACGCAGCCGAGGAAGCCGCGCGTGAAGCCAGCACCGGCAATGTCGCGCTCGGCAACACCAGCCTCGAGAACTCGACCGTGATGACGCGGCAGTTCGCGCAAGGCACCGTCGCGCCGAGCTTCACTTATGGAGCTGCGCAGATCCGCACGATCAGCGACAGCGGTAGCCAGACCACCAGCTATCCCGAGGCCGCCTACGACCAGCTCCCGAATTCGAGCTACCCGTTCACCCCGACGCTCGGCCGAGACTTTTCCTCACGCCTCTCGACCATGGCAAGCGGTTACCATGCCAACAGCCAGGCCAAGAGCGCACTTGCCCAGCAATCGACGATCAGCTCGATCGCGCAGTTCCGCGAGCTTCGCGACCAGACCAACAGCGGCCAGAGCATCGAGACCGCCAACGGCACGTCGAGCTCCGACAGCGTGCAGAGCGCCTACAGTGAGGTAGATCAGGCCTCCAACGTCCTACAGCAAAGGTTTGGGCTATCGCGCCGGGCTGCCGACGACATAACGACATCCTGGTTCTTGAATGGCGAGGCATCCGGCGGCGCTGGAGTCAACGCTGGTATTTTCAGCGCTGGTGCAAGTTTGAAAGGCGGGCGGAATCAATCGTGGACGGACAGCGACATTGGGATCGCGTCAGAGGACCGGGACAAAATTGCTGGGACGCTTAGCCAGATCTCGGACAGCCACAACTGGACCACGACGCGTGACGGCTTCTTGCGCACGGTCAGCACGTCGACCAACTCCAAAGTACATTCGACCGCGAGCGGACTCAATGCTTCCCTTACCGAGACCAGGACCAGTTCGCTCGAGGCTCGCCGGTCCGAAGAGACCGGCAATCGCCTCGAACAACAGGCATCGTTCTACTCGGGCAACAATGCTGCCGGAAATCTCAACCTCAGCCAAACCTATCGCGAATGGGGAATGGCGGAGATCGAGAACAACCGCGATTACTACGGCGACGTTCGGTTTGATGACACGACTTTCCAGCTTAGCCCCAAGGGCCAGGCGCTTCAGCGCAAGTTCGTCGAATCCTACGCGGGCAGCATCAAATCCGAGGTCGAAAGCGAGCTCGTCCTGCCGCCCGTCGCGCCGATCGGAAGCCCAGGTGTCAGCACCCCGGCGAGCGTTCGCGCCACGGCTCCGCTCGGCGCCATCCCGGCTCCAGGTGGCCTGCCGCAAGGCCCTGCGCCGTCAACGCTCCACGACGAAGTGGTGGGACAGCAGGGCACTGGCCGTCAACGGATCACCGGTGAAAGGTCACGCCTTGAGGGTCTCACCGGGGGTGCCAAGGGCGCGAGCGCGGAAGCAGCAGACGAAGTGAAGGAGTGGAAGCCTAGTGGCCCATGATCAGGTCATTGATGACCACGAAAACGCCGAACGCGACGAAGAGGGTGATGACGCCAATGCCAAGAGCCCGTGCCCAAGGATCAGCCCAAGCCTTCTTGATCCGGTATTCGGTTAGGCGGTTCTCGGCCAGGGCGCGATCAAGCTCGGCAAAGCCCTCCCACTTTTCGGGGACTGGTTCGCTACCGCGCTTGAAGTCGAAATCGGTCATGATGGCGTTCATTGATCTGGTCCTTGGAACATAGCAGAAACTTACAAACCGAGAAGACGAAAAAACTCGGAAACGGTCGCATTCATCGGCACCTATCAAGAGCTCTCTCCCCTCCCTTGTGAAAGCGGGATTAGCCGGTCGCATATGTCGGAAAAGGAGCGGTGCATCAGGCTCGCACCGCGAGCCAGCAAGAACGGCACCCTTGCAAGGCTCGACGCAGCAGAACGCCAGGCGCGCGGGACTGGGCGTCAGCCGGCGTTCGGCAAGGAGAGCCGCAAGAGTGCCTGCGGGTCAGCGAAAAAGCGCCGCACCCTGGTCCGAGCCTGCGAGGCCAGAGTGCGACCATTGGGAATTCCCGCTCCGCCCAAGCAGCCGATGGGTTCGACGATCCGGAACGAAAGGTATTGAGAGTCGGTAGGCGGGCGACCGCCATTCGTTGCAATCGTGCACGATGGCAGTCGCCCAATATCGGACGGCCGAGGGTCTGATTGATGACCCCGAGTGCAGCCCTATCTAAAAACTCGTAATAGGACTGCGCAAGCACGCATACTCAGACTTTTGCTAGCTTATTTCGGAACGCTTAGAAGCACTTCGTCCTGAAGGAAAAGGGCTGACTGGATCACATGGGCTTTCATCGCGCCAGGATCGGTTGAGTAAGCGACGAGCGCCAAGCTGGACTTAGCTCGACTACAGGTGACGTAAAACAGCCGTCGCGTGCGATCCAGAGATGAGTCCTTGCCCTCTTCCGCATTCTTCAAATCGCTGGCGCTCGGTGCTTTGGCTCCAAGCAGTTTGTCATACCCGAAGAGAAATCCACGAGCGTCGCCATCGTCCATGAGAACCATCACGCGATCGAATTCGAGTCCTTTGACCCCCTGATGGGTGTCAAAGGAGGCCTCGTGCGCGACGTAGGAGGCGTAAGGCGCAATCATCGAGAACGGACAATCGAGAAGGGTCAGCAGCGCTGCGACGTTCTCGCTAACCGGATCCGCTTCTTCGTCGTCTTGGGGAACGACCGGCTCCGCATTCGATGCTGCCAGGGCGGCTTTGAGGCTATCGGGCACAACAAAGAGTTCTGTGCTCGCGACGTTTTTCAGGACGGCACCGCAAGTCGGTTCGCCGTTCGCCCAGAGTGACATCAGGCTATCGATCGCTGCCTGCGCGGTGCGCAGTTGATCCAGCGGCTTTTCCGAGCCCTTGAGCATGTCCTTGCTCAACAGCGGCGATGCTTCACGGACGAGTTTGGTCGCGAGGAACTTATCGCCGCGTTGGGTGGCCGTAACAAGAGGAAGGACGCTGTGCGTGAAAAACCGGGTCGGTGCGAAACTGCCGTCGAGAAACGCTGTGCGGAATGCTTCAACCGGTGCGATTGCCTCGAACAGTTGCTCAAAACCCATCCGTTTGGCAGCCATATGGTGCTCAAGCGTGAGAATCTTGCACTGGTCGCGATCACTCCAACCAGCATCGCCGGTGAGGTCGGCCATATAAGCGCGAACTCCGTCTTCCATTGCTGGCTTATCAGGTGTGTCGACGGGGAATACGAAGAGCCGTGCCCATCCTTCCTTTGCGTCATCGCGAGGTTCCTGCACCTGCTTGTCGGCATTCGATCGAACGGCATTGATCAGGCGTACGATGCGCTTCGGGCTGCGATGGTTGAGCACCTTCTTGGGTGTCTTCCAGCCCGGTGGAAGCGAGTTTTCGATGTTCTCTTTGCCATCCAGATAAATGCGCTGCATCGTGTCGCCGATGAGCCCCAGACTGAAGCGGCTTGCGTGCGCCTGTTGAACAGTCAGCAGAGCGTCAACTAGTGTCTTGTTTGTGTCCTGGCTCTCATCAATCAGCAGAAATGGGTATTTCTCGACAAAAATGCGCTGCATCAGCGACTTCTCAAGCAGGAAGGTCGAAAAAATCTTGATGACTTCGCTGTGATTAAGGGCATTGCGTTCGCGATTGTCGCTGTTGGGATTGTAGGTGAAAACCTTGATCTCATCGAGCCGGGCAAGACGGCGCTGCTTTGATTCTATCGACGCCAGCCGAGCTACGGACGCTTTCGTACCGGCGCGACCTTTGGCCTCTTCGGCCGTCAAATCGGCGATCTCCATTTGAAGATTGGTGCGAAGCCATTCCCGTATGTCGGAATTGAACCCCTGAATTTGCGACCACGCAAAGCTATGGATAGTTTTGACGATGAAGAGCGGATCGTATTCCAGCCGACGCGTGATCTCGTCACAAGCGGCGTTGGTGAAAGTGATGACCGCGACGTGCCTCGCTCGCAGGCGAAGTTTGTCCCGATATTTGGAAGCGATGTGCCGAAGCGCATTGACAAGTGATCGCGTTTTTCCGGAGCCAGCGCCGGCGAACAGGAAGAAACTCGCGGGGTTTTCCAAGTCGAGATACGACGCGATCTCACCCTCGACGCCATCGTCTAGCGTGACATTCGATTCGACTGGGGCGCTCTCGACGTTCATGTGGCGGCCTGGGCGCCAGCGTCGGCTCCAGCCTCATCTTCAACAGGCGCAATCGCGACGAGCCCTAGCTCAGTCTGCTTTTGCTCAAGTTGCGCGGCCAGCCATAGCAAACCTTCGCGGATATACTTGGGCGGCTTCAAATCGCCGGGATCGTCGATCTCAAGGAGGTCGAGCGCGAATTCGGCTTTACCGCCGCCCTTCAACGTTTCCTTCATCGCTGCGCTGAGCGCCGCAAAATCAGCGCTATTCTCAATATCCGACCGGAATTTTGCGATGAGGCCTGCGCCGGGCAGCGTGGCGAATAGTTCGATGTTGGCGACCACGATCGAGTCTTCCAGTGTGTAGGCCAACGCTTCGGTCACGGCGCCCTTGAACTCGATCTCGATCGGACACTGATACGCGACGCGCAACTTGAATTGCTCTGCTTCATAGCCCTTGGATTTTTCGTCCTCGGTCTTGTCCAGTAACGCGTCTAATTCCGCAACTGCGGGCCACCATGTTTTGAGGGTGTGGTTACGCGTTGTGTAGTTTGCTCCACGCACGGGCGCTGCACTGGATCCCGCCGCGTCTTGCGAATCGATGTCAGTGACGACCAGCGTTGTTAGTCCGATCCTCTCGATGAGGCTGCGCAGCTTGTGGGCATGGCTGCCTCCGATTTCGAGCCAGGTTATGTAGCTCTCGGCGAGCTTATCAAACTCCGCATGCGAGTTCACGAAGTGCGGAACAAGGATGCGCTCGGCCGGTCCTTCGATCAGCACGGCAGCGTCGGCGAAGAACAGATCACAGTGGGTGACTTTCAGGTACCGCGTCACGAAGCGCTTGGTTTCCTGCTCGCCTCCGAACACCTCGCCGACATTCACCACACATGATGTTGGGATGGCATGCTCACTTGCTGGGAGCCGCCGGAAGTAGCGCAGAGAGTCAAAGTGACATTCGTGGGCAATGTGGCTGGAATGGGTGCTCACCACCATTTGCGTCACGAAGTTAGAGCCAGCGCCTAACTGGTGATGATTACGAAGGATTTTGTGGGCCTGCCGGATAAAAACCTGTTGCACCTGCGTGTGCAGATGCACCTCGGGCTCTTCGATCAGGACAAGATGTAGCGGCGGGATGATCGCATCATCGGACGCTTTGCTTTGCGCCTTTCCGACCCTCATCCAGCTGTCGCGAAACGCCATCAGACGGAACACCATGGAAATGAGGTTCTGGTAGCCGAGGCCGTTTGAATCTTCGGGCAAATACAGATTGATCGAAGCGCCGCCCGCCTGCATCGGCACGACGTATCGCACTGCGGCGTCATGGTTGAGCCCTTCGACGGGCCGCAGGCGCGTCGAGATATTTAGCTTGGGATCTGTGACGCCGGGATAGCCAAGCGAGTGCATTTCCTTGAGCGGGCTTTCAAAACCATCGCTGAGGCGGACATTGAATGCCTCTTGTGCTTCCTCGATTGCCTTAAGCGCGAGAAGGTCTTTGGCATCCGGACTCTCATACGGATCAAGATGGCTCTTGTAGTACTGGCGAAGTTGGGATGAAAGTTTGCGAGACGTCGAGGCCGACCCAAACGCTTCGCCGTCCTCCGTGCTACTTTCGCCGGCATGGCCAAAGCCTCGCTGCGCGCTGATTTCGTCGATGCGGATGAGACCCTTGAACGGATCGTCCTCAATGGGCTCGCTACCGTTCAGCGCCTGAGGCTGAGCCCGACCGTGCAGCGGATCGACGCATGCTGTCGGGTCCAGCACGTACGTGTGGATAGTGAAGTAGCGCGTGACGCGGCGTTGTAGAAATTCGACCAGCGACTGAGGCCAGATCGCGACTTGGAACTCTACCGCGTCCTGACCTTTCTCCTCGGCAAGCGCTGCACCCGCCGTTTGCAGATCGCGGGCATCGGCACGCGCCGTCAGGTAGTCCTTTTGGAGTTGCTCACGATCCTTTGGTTCGTACCTAACGCGAACTCCGAGGCGACCACCCGCCCAATCCAACGTCGGCAAGATACCCTGAACGTAGTGGACTTCGTTTTCTTCGACGTGCATCCAGACGTCGAGAAACGGCAGGAATGCGTCCCACTCCGGTTCGGGTAATGCTTGCTGCGCGACATGCGCAGCCTCCCAAGCAGCGCCCATCGCTTCGATGCCCGGCCAATGGGAGAGCGTAAAATCGTTGAAGCAAAAGCTGGTGCGTTCCCGATCGACGAGAAAGTACCGCAAGGCGGTGATCGCTGAGGTCTTGCCGCTATTGTTTGCGCCAACGAAAACGGTCTTGTCAGTCGACAGACCAATTCTCGTTGATATCAGCTTTCTGAAATTCGCGATTTCAACAAACTCGATCCGCATGGCCCCTCCAAAGCTAGACTATATCCCAATCAACACGGCCTGCAATCGAGGTAAAAATTTGAGGATGAGGTAATTTCTAGCAGTCTCTCAAACGAGAACGTGGGAGCTATCTGGCCCCAGGGCGATGATTGCCAGGGCGGCCTACGATTTGTTGGCGGACTTAGCTACATGGCTACTCGCCAGCCATCGACTTCGAGACCTGCCCTCACTGCTAAGTCGCGTGCCCTGTTGCCCACCAACTTAGATCGCCAGAATTCCTGCCGGGACTTCGGCATTCGGGCTAGTCGACATGCCGGACCGGGGTGATGATGCCAGAAGCAGCCGTGGACCAAGATGGCGACGCGCTGCTTGCGAAACACGATGTCGGGCCGACCGGGCAGGTCCTTGGCATTGAGCCGATAGCGAAGACTGGCGGCATGAAGGGCCCGGCGAACGATCCATTCGGGCTTGGTGTCACGCCCCCGGATGAGGCGCATGCGCGCGCTGCGTTCAGGGTCGGTGACCTCAGTCGTCCGCGCCACCCGCCTCTTCCTCGGAGGGGCCAGCAGCATCGGCATTGGGGCCGTCGATTATTTCCACTTCGTCGACGCCGCCATCTTGACGGAAGGCCTGGAGCATCTCCTCCAGCAATGCTGCGTGATTCACTCGGGCCGGGATACGTTCCAAGGTCGCTGTGATCCGCTTGGCGATTTCGTCCGGTTCGATTGAGTTCACGAGCCGATCGTCCAGCGCCCACAGCCGGCCCGGGTGCACGACATCCCAGGGCGAGCGCTTGTTGGCCCGGGTCTTTGCTGCGTCACCATGCTTGCTCATGCCCCAGCAGGCCTTCGTTTCGGCGTTCCAGACGGGCCAGAACGTGCGAATGAGATGCTTCTCCGCCACCAGCTGCGCGTTGGTGGCGCAGACGAGGCGGCGCGATTGGAAGTCCTCGAGCTTAAGCGGGGAGAGGCCTTTTGGAAGCTTGTCCGTGTAACCAGCCGCCGTTGCGATTGTTCCGGCATGCTCCAAGAGGCGAGCCGTCAGGCGGGCGCCTTGCTCCCGTGCGGTGCTGGCATCGTCGTTCGCGGGATCCGCTTTGCCGACATAGATCGGCGTCTCCGTGCCGGTGATGCCAGCGTAAAGTGGATGATTGCCGGTGTAATAGATCGCATAGACGCCCGACCCGTAGGACGATCGGATATCGGTCAGCCGCACCAGCGGCTGCGCGAGGAGCGCGATCGACACCATTCGCCCGACAATCTTGGGGTCTGAGGGATCGAAGGTCGCGCTGGGCATTCGCACGCTGTCGGTGACCGAGCGGGCGCCTTCCACCGCCTCGGCGTGCGCGGCCAATCCCTCGCGAAGTCGCCGAACAACCGCCTGAGGTGGATTCTCCCCTGCCGCCGCGAGCACGGCATCCAGTGCTTCCTGTAGAGCCTTGATCGCCGCGCGATCGGGGGAGAGAGCCATCCATTTCCTCTTCGCTGAGCGGGCGCCAGCGAATCAGCACCTTAACGCGCCCGCGCGGCATCACTAGGCCGCCCGGCGCCTCGATGCCAGAGAGGGACGACCGCCGAGTAGGTCTAGGACCCGGCGCGCCGCCGCTTGGGCAAGTTGGACAGGCACCGCGTTGCCCATCTGGCGCATGCTCTCGCTCCACGAGCGCGGAAAGCTGAACGCATCCGGAAGCCCGACGAGACGCGCGGCCTCACGCTTGGTGAAGTAGCGAACCGAACCATCGTCGCGCACCATCATGTTCTCGCCGCCCGGCACACCATGGTCGCCCGCCTTGAGCGCCTTGGCGGGGAGATCGAGCGGACTTCCGGTGTGACCCGGATAGACCCGCGCGCCGTGCTGCGCGACATGACCGTTCTTGCCGTTCGGATCGCCGAGGTCTGAGATGGTGTCCCGCACCGTGCGCCACGGTTCGCCCCGGGGCATGACACCATTGGCGCGCAGAGCCGCAACGCGGCGCGCATCATCACGCCTTGAGGGTGCCGCGCGGCGCTTGAGGCCGTGACGATCCCAATAGGTGCCCGTCACGTATTGATCCCAGAGCAGCCGGTCGCGCGAATGGGTCGTGGGCATTGGGGTCGGCTCGACGCCTTGGTCGGCCCGCACACCAATGATGATAACCCGATGACGAATTTGCGCGGCCCCCAGGTCGGCGGCATTCACGACCTGCCAGCAGGCGTGATACTCGCGCTTGGTGTCGCTGGCGCGAAGACGCGCGGCGTGATCGAGTGGCGTTTCGCCGGGGTGGCGTGTCATCGATGGCCGTTCGAGATGCGCGACGATCCAATTGAGATAGTCGCGGAATCGTGGACCAGCCAGATTGCGGACGTTCTCGAACAGGAAGGCGCGGGGCCGACCCTCGCGAACCGCGCGAACCGCTTCGGGCCACATGTCGCGCGCGTCGGACTGCCCCATCTTCTTGCCGCCTATGCCGAACGGCTGGCAGGGAGGGCCGCCGGAAATGAGATCCAGGCCGCGATGCGCCGACCAGTCAATGTGCCGCACGTCGAGTTGGTCGATCGGCCAGTGCTTGACGTGAGCAACGCCCGCCGCACGGTTGTGACGGATGGTCTCCACGGCGTCGAAATCGAATTCGGCCATCAGCTCATGCCGGAAGCCCGATAGGGATGAGCCCATGGCCAGTCCGCCGCATCCGGCGAAGAGTTCAGCACTCCGCATCCTCGCCTTCTCCTATTCCAACGGCAACATGGGGCCACCGGCCCGTTGCTCAAGAAATCGCTCCACGGCCCTGCGCACGAGCCAAGCCACCTTCACGCCATCGGCCTTGGCGAGCCTTTCCAGCTCCGCCTTTTGACGACGGCTCAAGGTTGTCGTGACCCTCTCCGCGTCCTGGCCATCCTTGCCCACTCAGCACCTCCGCGGCACTCCGCGGCGATCCGCGGCATCTTAGCATATTGGCTAACAACGCCGCGCGACTCAACCTCTAAATCAATTTGGAGAACATAACAAGAACAACGGCTAAATTCCTGAATCTGAGCGGTGCCGTCCTTGCCTCTGAAACCTAGAACAGCACCGCTCAGCTTGGCCGCTACGACCTTGGGCAGGTGTCGTCGAGGGACAGGCCCAGGGCGTCATGATAGGCGAGGATCGCCCGCGCCTCGATCGACGTCGCGAGTTCGAGCATCGTTTCGCAGTGTTCGACAAAGGTGCGGATTAGCTCAAGGGTGGTAAGTTCGTCACTTTCGTTAGCTTCGAGGTTGCGGATCGCTGTGGTCATGTCGCTGCGATCCAATGTGGCGAAGAGAAGCACGATCCTCCGATTCACGCCGAAGGCCTGACAGGTGTTTTCCACTTCTTTCATCTGCTCGCGGGTCATTGCGGCGGAGAATGGCAAGTCGCAGGGGTTAAACGTTGCGGGCTTGATGGTTGTGTGCATGTTCATTCTTGCTCTCCCGTGGATGCGTCAGTTGAACTGCTGACGTCCCGTGTTTAGGGCGGTCGAGGATTAGCGCGAGGTGCCTGGGAGCTATCGAACAGGGGAAGGTGAGATGCCCGACGCGCGCCCTGCTCTATCCGCTGGCGCGAAACGAGCCTGTGGTCCCGGCCCAACCGGGTGAGGATCGTAAGTAGGTTTCCGCTGAGAAATCTCGTCGACCGATCAGATCTGGGCTCCATCGCTATGAAGGGCTGAGGCAACATATCGGCTTTAACGAGTGAGCACCCCAGCCAGTCATTGTCGGCCTTGTCAGCGGAACTTACCGACCGAGATAACGTCTCACTCGATCGCAAGTCTTGGCCCTAGGCAAGCGACCGCCTCGGAGGTCTTCCACGAACCTTGGATCGCCAAGCGCAAGCCGCCCAAACTTGCTGGGCGGCATCCGGTGCCGCGCAAGGTAGGTCTCGATCTGGTCCAGAAGCTCCATTGGCGCCGACTCACTTAGTCCTTGTGTTCTTGATATGTTCCGTATAGGACATCAGTCCTAGAGTCTAGGATATTTTCCTATGCAGGCAGTTTTGGAAGCCCCAGAAATGGACGAAGCCCGGGTAGCGCTGGACCGGTTGATCCTTGAGCGAAAATGCACGTACTCAGGGATTTCGCGGCTGCTCGGCCGCAATGTCTCGTACATCCAGCAGTTCATTCGCAAGGGCAGCCCGCGCCATCTCGACGAGCGGGACCGCGCAATCCTCTCGCGATTCTTCGGCGTGGATGAGGCGGTGCTCGGCGGTCTGACGCGGCGCTCGGGCCCGGTGATCGACCTAGTCCAGGTGCCGATCCTCGATGTCGAGGCATCGGCCGGTCACGGCGCCCTCGCCGAAATGGAAGCCAAGAGTGCGCAGTTTGGGTTCGATCCCAACTGGCTGCGCAAACTCACCGCAAGCAAGAGCCCGAGCCTTTCAATCATCGGGGTGCGTGGGGATTCGATGGAGCCGACGCTGAGCGATGGCGACGATGTCCTGGTCGATCTTGGCGACAACCAGACCCGTCTTCGCGACGGGATCTATGTCCTGCGGATGGACGATACCCTTGCGGTGAAGCGCGTCGCGATCGAGCCGCAGGGCCGCAAGGTTTCCGTGATAAGCGACAACCCCGCCTACCCGACCTGGAACGGTCTCGACCGCCGGACGGTGAACATCGTCGGCCGTGTGCTTTGGTTCGGGCGCAAGTTGCAGTAGCTATAAGGCTATGAGCTTGCTTGCCCTCGCCGCCGCGGTTGTCAGTGCCGGCCAAACTTTCGCCTGCACCCCGACCCACGTCTACGACGGCGACGGGCCGATCTGGTGCGCCGAAGGCCCGCACGTCCGCATTGCCGGGATCGCCGCGCGCGAGATGGACGGGACCTGCCGGGACAATCAGCCTTGTCCTGCCGCGAGTGCGGTCCAGGCCCGCGATGCACTCGTTGACCTGTTCGGCGGCGCACGCGCGACGATCAGCACCGGCCACGTCGTTGTGCACGGCCCCACCATGCCCTGCATTTCCGAAGGCTCTGCGGGCGGAACTCGCACCGCCGCTTGGTGCACGCTGCCCTCGGGCCAGGATCTCTCCTGCGCGATGGTCGCGACGGGAACCGTGCTCAGATGGGATCGCTATTGGCGGGGTCACCGGTGCCGCTGAGCGACTGGGAACTTTGGGCCTGCGCCAACACAGTCCTCAAAACCCACGGTGACAAGGCCGCTCTCCATGTTGCCGAGCAGATCGGGGCGCTCTCGCTCAAGGACGACGAGGAAGGCATCCGCACCTGGCAGGAAATCGCCAAACGGATCGAGCAGCTTCAAGTCGGAGCCGATGCGCCAGGAACAAGGCACTGAGCACAGTGATAATCAGATCCCAATTTCGAACGGCTTGACGATCGACCGATCCTTCTCGGGCGGCTGCTTCTCGGGTGCGGAAACCGGAATCTGCCCTTTGGCCTGTCCCGCTGCCGCCGCATTGCGCAGCAATCCGACGGTTTCGAGTGCAGAGCGCTTCATGCCGGTGTTGCGCTCGACTGCTGCCTCAAGCCGCAAAGCGTTGTTGACATAGAGCGTCAATCCGTCGCGCAGCCGGGTGATCGTGACAAGAAAAGTCTGCTGGTTCGAGAGGTTGCGCTCGCGGCTGTCCATGACCGCAATTCCGCGATCCGAAGTCAGGCCCTGCGCCATATGGGCATTGAGGGCGTAGGCCAAATCGAGCCGCTTCAGCATAGGATCGTCCTTCCCGAGCTGGTGCTCGATGCCGGTCGAGGTCGTGAGCCGAACTGTTCCTGCTTCGATCGCAGTGATCCGCGCCTGGTCGGCGTTGAGCAGTCCGCGCTTGTGGTCGGTGTGGGTCCAGCGAATGCGGTCGCCGGCGTGGAGCGAGAGATCCTTCAACTCATAGAGCTGCAAGGCATCGTGCTCGCCCTGTGGACGCAGCCTCCCGGGGCGGAACTCGAAGCGCTTGCCGCGCTCGTTCTCCAGCTCGACCCGTTCACGCCGGGGATCGCTGCCAACCACCCTGTATGCACCCTTGAGCAGCCCCTGCGCGCGCTTGTCGCGCTCGACCTCGACCACCATGCCCCTCTGATAGGTCGATGTATGGCGCAGCTCCTCCTGGGTCGTATTGATCCGCGCAAAGGTCTGGACGCGGAGCGATGGTTCGCCGATCTCGCCGTTGGCTTTGAGCCCAGTCTGGACGGCTTCATTGACCTCGCCGCGCAATGTCCGGCCCGAGGCATAGATCGAGGTACGTTCGCGCTCGGAAGGTGACAGCGAGAGCCAGGCCGCAGCGGCTTCGATCGCGGCCCCTTCGCTGACTTCGATTACATTCTTGCCGAGGTGCCGAAGCGCCTCGTCGATCCGGCCGCCTTGCGCCGCGTATTGCGCCTCGCGCAGCGCCTGGTCGCGGGCGCGGATATTGATGCTCATAGTGGCGGTCTCGATGCCCGCCTGCTGCATCACGTCGAACGGCTTCCCTGCATCGACCGCGCCCAACTGCTTGCGGTCGCCAATCGCAGCGAAGCGATCCAATTCAAGTAGGTTGGCGAGCCGAACCAACTTCTCCTTAGCGGCATTGCCGACCATCGAGGCTTCATCGAGCAAAACCACTGTCCCGCGCAGTTCCTGCCGCGCTTTGGCGAGCGCGGCCTTGTCGCCGCCATCCAGCAGCGCGGCATGGCGCTTCAGGAACCGCGCAACGGTCATCGACGAAATCCCGGTATCGCGCTCGAGCATCTGAACAATGGTGTTCTGGACTGCCAGCCCAAGCACCTGCTTGCCTTCTTCGCGCAAGATATCAGCGACGGGTTTGAGCATCGTGCTCTTGCCCGCCCCCGCGATACCCTGGATCGCGACGATGCGGTTGTGCGAGCCCAGTAGGAGGCGTCCCGCAGCCTCCTGTCCCGGGTTCAAGGTCATACCGTATTTGAGCTGCGAGAGTGCCTGTAGACGCGTGCCGGCCTGCTCCGGGGCGATGATCGGGGAAGCCTTGCCGCGCCCCTCCTCGATTGCCGAAACGATACGCTGCTCCGAGGCGATCGCGCCCGCCGTGGTGACCAGGCCGCGGTCCGCGCCCTTTCCCCGTTGCAGCTGCCCCTGCCGTTCCAATTGCGCAACCCGGCGCTCGATCGCGGACATGCTGGCAGGGAGCCCGAAGCCGAGCGCAGCCTTGTAGATGTCGGTGCGGGCGAAGGAGGCCTCGCGCTCGGACAAGTGCCGGATCGCCGAAGCCACCGCGTGGATCGCGGCGACCTCTTCCTGCGGGCGGCGCCCCAGATCGGTGGGAACCAAAGCATCACCCTCGCGCAGACCAAAGCGCTCGGCGAGCGCCGCGATTAGTTCCCTGCCGCGCGCCGCGAGATCGCGCGCGGCCGTCGCGATGCCGCCAGAATTGCCGATATCGCTGGCCGCGCGGGCATTGGCCCGTGCGATCACTGCTTTGGGATCGAAACCCATCGCTGCGGCCTTGCCTTCCCATTGCCTCGCCAGGGCAGCGCGGTCCTTGATCGTCTGCTTTTCGGAGCGGGTCTTGAGATTGGCGACATTGCGCGCGGCGAGGCCCTTTGATGTCATTTCGCCGAGCTCTTGCAGGATCTCGGCGCGGCGCGAACTGAAGGCATCGCGCACATCCTTGGGCACACCTGCCGCCTCGAAATTGCCGTGCTTGCCGATCTCGCCGATCTCGTAACCAAGGCGTTCGACCGACAGGCGAAAGCGCGCCATAGTCATCGCATTGAGAAGCGTATTGTGCTCCCAGAGCTTGTCGTTGCGCAGCGCCCGCCACTTGCCGTCAGGACCCTGGGTGGCATTGGCGACGACCGCATGGATGTGGGCGTTCGGTTCCTGGTTGCGGTTGGTGTCATGGCTGAACAGCGCGACCAGGAGATTGCCGGTTTGGGCTACTTTCTCCTTGCCCTTTACCTCCATGCGGGTTTCCGCGAGGTTCTGTTCCGCCCAGGCCAGGGTCTCCTTGACCGCTTCGGCATAGGCATCGAGGATCCGCTTGTCGCCGCCGACAAGGGCCAGCAGCGACCAGCTCTTGGGCATCGAGAACGTGAGATCGGTGCCCGCCCGGTGCTCGCGATTGTCGCTGCCCAGTCGGCTACCATCGGGGAGAAAACCCTTGAGCACCGCCTCGAAGAGGCGGGGATCGACTTCGCCTGAAATCCCGAGCTTGTCGGCGCCCTTGCCGAACCAGGCTCCCGATCGATCGGCGTCGGCGCGGGTGTAGTAATTGTCGGCCGCAAAGTATTTGGCGGCACCGCCGGCAGTGCGGACATTGGCAATGGATAGCATGTCGCGCGCTCCCGGCGGACGCCTGGTAGGGATCAGATTTCCATGTCGGCTTCGCCCAGCCCGCGCTCGTCACGGGCCAGCTCCTCGGCCTCGCGTAAGCCGTCCTCAAGCATCAGCTTGCGGGCTTCGGCAGTGGCGCTTGGAACGCCTTGCCGAATATCAGGCTTGGGCTCGCTCGCGGGCCTTGCGGACCTCGGTGCATCGCTGCGCGGAGTTTCTTCCTTGCCCTTTTCCTGGCCTTCACCGCTGCCAGCCCGGACCACCGCACCTTGCGCAAGTGCGGCCACGACTTGGCCTTCGCTGGCGGAAGCAGACGGCGCGACCTCCCTTGCCCGCCCGGTCGAATTCGCGTCCGCAGTAACCGGAGCGATATCTGTTCGCGCATTCTGCAAAGCCTCGGCATCCGGTTCGCGCTGGCGCGCCTCGCCCTCACCAACTGGTGCGGATTGTCCGACCGGAAGGGACAGCTCGCCCTGCCGGGGGACGAGCCGTTGTCCCGCCCCATCGTCGTTGGACGAGGGCGGATCACCGGTGCCGTTCCCGCCCGTTGGCGCCGGTGGTGATAGTGGGCCTGGCGGCGGATTGGTCGGCGCACCAGCGCGCGTTTGCCGGTCGCCATCATCCGCGCGGCGGATGAAGGGTTCGGCGCGCTTGCGCCGATCGACCGGGGTCAGCTTTACCGGGGCTGCAGGGAACCCATCGGGGAACTTGAGGAAGCCCGAAAGCCTCGGCAGGTTCATCAACTGGTCGGGGAGCAGCAATGGCTCGATGTGCTTTCTCGAAGTCAGGCTGACCGCATCGCGGGCGTTGTTGTAGCCGTAGGTATAGCCTTCCTCCATGTCGCGAACCTGGGTGTGGCCGATGAAGTCGGAGCACCAGGTCGCGGTCTCGCGATCGGCCGTGCCGAGGATCAGCTTGGTCCGGGCGAGCGACGACAGGGTCATCGCCATGTTCTCGCCGTAGACCTCCTTCAGCTTGGCATAGGCATGGATCCCGGTGACGATTGCGCCGCCAAAATTGCGCGCGGTCTGGAGGCCCTTTTCGAGCGCAGGCAGGCGGTGGAGCGCGCCGAGTTCGTCGATGAAGAACCACATCCTGATCTCGCGCGTCCGCTCCATCGCCATGAGCGTATTCATGGCGAGATCGAGCCAGACGGTGAGGAGCTGCGAGCAGACGCTCATGTCGACATAGCGCGCCGAAATGAACACCATCGATCCGTCGCGCGCGTCGCTTTCGATCCATTCCCGAAGCGAGAACTGCTTGCCCCGGCGGGGCAAGAGCTTGAGCGCCTTGGCATTGGCGTTGAACACCGCGCGGATCGATTCCGCCATGCGCGCCGCTTCCGGTGCGGTAAGCGGATCGGCGATCGTCCCGCGCATCAAACGGTGTACGGCGGCAAGATCGGCGGTCATGAGTTCGGACGCCAGGGCCTCGTTGCTCGCCTGGCCGCAGGCGCGCAGCTTGAGGCACATCTCGACGAACAGCAGGCGCGCGGCGAGCACCCAGAACTGCTCAGCGCCGCCGCCATCGTGCGGCACGAGTGCTTCGGCAGCGGCGGTGAACTCAGCCTCGTCACGGCACTCGTCGAACACACTCCACTGCGGACAGCGCGCATCGAGCGGGTTGAGAATCACGTCGCGCGAGGGATCGTAAAACTGCTCGATGAAAGTACCCGTGAGATCGAAGATCACGCCGCGCTGGCCGCGCGCCCGCGCCTCCTCGATCATGTCGGAGAGCGCGACCGTCTTGCCCATGCCGGTGGTGCCGATCAGCATCGCGTGGCTCTGCTCGAGCCGCCAGGGATATGTCACATGAGCGAGGCGCGACGGACGGTAGGGGAAGACCCGGTTGAGTTCCTTGCCGCTGCACAGCCGGTAGCGCCAGCCAAGCGCAGCAGTGAGCTCTTTTGCCCGCTCGCCATGATTGTGGACGCGGATCTCTTCGACCAATTCGGGGAGCGTTGCCAGCATCGCACCGCGCTCGTGCTTGCGCTCCTTGGACTTGCGCCCGAACCGTGCGGCGAACCAATAGAACAGCGCGAAAGCCGGCACGAGCAGCAGCGCCGCACGCAGCAGCGCGCTCTCCATGATCGAGATCATATGCCCCCAGGCGCGCATGACCGGAGGGAACTGCTCAAGGTAGGCAATCGGGAATTTGACCGTCCCGCCGAAAGCGGTTTCGAGGGCGATTTCCTTGTGGGGATCGAACTCCATGAAGCCGTAGGCGGCGGCGTAGAGCTTCATCCCGACGAGGTAAGTCTCGTGGTCGGTGAGCCCGGTAGACAGCGTCCACCAGGACATCCACGAGATGACGACGGTGGCGATGATCAATGGGCCTTTGAGCCCGGCTGCGAACATGAAGCCGAAGTGGCCGAGCAGCTGGCTGCCGCGGGTGAAGTTGACGAGGCCCTTTTTCATTTTGCGCCTCCCTTTGTCAGGACGACGTCCATGCCGGCTTCCTTGCAGCGGGCTTTCCAGGCGCTATGCGCCCGCTCGCGCAAGGTATGATCGGGGTGTCCCGACAGGAGCGCATCGAGCCCGACGAAGGCGAACAGCGACTGGCGGTAGAGCTTGCCGAGGAGACCCCGGTCGCTCTCGGCGGGAAGCTCGTTTTCGACCGATTTCTTGAGCTGCGAACGCAGCCATTCGCTGACCGCGAGACCGTTGGCAGCGGCGGCGGCCCGAACCTGCTCGGCAAGCTCGGGCGAGACATAGACTTGGAGGGATATTGGTCTTGGCATTGTCCAGATTCCTTCGTGTTCGGAACCTGGTTTGCGCTCGCAAGGCAGTGTTGGAGCTACATCAGATGAAAGAACATGTCAAGAACATAACAATCGCGCAATCCCGCCATCTCCACGCCCTCAGCAATCGCGGTGATTTGCATTTTCTGCTGTAAATCAATCTGATTGAGAAGTGACATAAGGCGGATTCTCGCCTGAAAATGGCTGGATTGTGCCCTGTTCCAGCCTGCGACAAGTCGCGTACGGTGTGCCCCCTGTTCGCCACTTCGAAATGCGGTGCCAGTGTTTTGGTTTGAACGGGCTTGAACGGCATTGAACGCAGGTCCGGTCGGACCTCCGCCCTGGCGGAAAGTTGCTTCGCCTGCGCGTTCGGCGAATGGGATGCAGCCCCTTTGGGATGAGGAGATTGCAAATGCCCGAACAAGAATCGCAGGGGACCGGTTCGGCCAAAACCCATTGGGATCGGCTGCCTTCAGAGACTCAGGAAGCGTTGAAAGAATTTGCCCAAGCGCTGGCGCGGATCACCGCAAAGGCGATGGTGGAGAACCAGATTGAAGTCGACATGGATGATCCTGCGGTCGCGCGTGAGATGCTCCAGATAACCTTCGATTCCGTCTGTCTGGGTGGAGGCAAGCGCGCGAAATCGCCACGTCGGACCACGGCCAGGGATCCAAGCAAAACGAAAGGGGAAGCCCGGATGCCCGGACTTCCCCTCGGCTGCGTCGCCCTCGATCCGAAGGCCTAGATTTCGTCGCAGAGCTTGCTCGGCACGGTCTCCACAACCCGGTCGAGAAGCCGTGGAGCCAGTGCCCCGTAGTCGCCCTCATCGACGGTGATGAACCCCGCCTCGTCGTCTGTCAGGACGTACTGGTTGAAGTAGCTGTGGTAGGACCGGGCATGCGCCCGATCCAGCGCCGCAAGATATGCGGCCTGGTCAAAGTCCAGCGGCGTGGCGGTAAGGACAGCAGATACGATCATGGCAAGCCTCCTGATGTTCGATGCTTCGCATCAGGGGCTCGTGAGATGGGGGCGACGGGACGGGTCAGGGACCGCGTGGAAAACGCGGCCGCGAAGCGGCGATGGGGGCAACGATTTTGTGGAAGGGCCTTGGCCCTGGAGCAAAATGGTGGGGCCCCGTCGTCCTTGACGCGTCCCCAAAGCCTCCATCATGCTCGGACTTCTCGCGAGAGAGCCCTCCTCCTCTCGTTGATCAGCCGGCCTTTCGACAAACCATTTTCCTACAAGCCTTCGACCTGCGAAACGGTCCTGCAGGAGGGGACCGACGGCCAGCGAAAGGAGTGATGATGGCCAGGTCCAGAGTGAGCGCACGCGATGCGCTTTTGAAAGTGCAACGCCAGCGTGAGGAACTTGCCGCCGAGGAAACGAAGCTGCGCGAAGGCGCCGCGACCGAACTCGGCAGGGTCCTGCTCGAATGCGGTGCCGAGACGCTCGAGCCAGCGCAGTTCAGGCAGTTGATCCGCCAGTCGATGACGCTCGGGATCGACGAGAGCCTCAAGCGCCTCGCCTCCACGCCCAAGGCTTCCTGACGCGGCGGCGCGGGGTTCGATGCCCCGCACCGCCGCCTCGGGCCCCAAGCAAAACAAAAGGCCCCGGTGGCTCGCGCCGCCGGGGCCTTTTGCCGGGTGAGCTTAGGCTTCAGTCCTCGATGTCGGGGGCACCTTCGTTGTCCGTCGAGCGGCCCTTGGTGAGGAAATCGACCTTGTCGGCGATGATCTCACAGCCGTAGCGCTTGGTGCCGCTCTGATCTTCCCACTGGGTGTAGTGGATGCGCCCTTCGACAGTCACCAGCTGGCCCTTGGTGCAATACTTGGCGACGTTTTGGCCGAGACCGTTGAAGCAGGTTATGCGGTGGAATTCGCTGTCCTTGGCGGTGTAGCCGTTTTCGTCCTTGTAGGTCTTGCCTTCCTTGCGGGCGGGCCGGTCGGTCACCACCGAGATCGAGGTGATATTGGTGCCACCCTGGGTGCTGCGGGTTTCGGGATCGCGGGCGATGCGGCCAACGAGCATTACGAGATTGGTCATGGGTCTTCTCCTGATCGAGCATCCGGAACCATCCCGGCTGCGAACCCGAGTGAAGAAGCGGCCAACGGCGATGCGCACCGAAGGGGAACCCCAACCGGTCCGGGTGGCGCGGGCAGCCGCCCGAAGGGCGGCAACACGGCCGGACAGGGTGCGGGTTGCGCCTCGTCCGGGGGCTGATTCAAGGGACGGTTCGCGAAAAGGCCGGGTGGTTTTGGATGGTTGGTCCGGAGTTCCCGACCTCCCATCGAACTTGCTCGGACTGTCCTATCTGTGATCCCCCCAGCCCCAGACGTTCCAATGTCAGATTGCGATGCGCGACCGCAGGTTATCGCCGGTGGGCAGAGCTGCATTCGAAGCGGTTCCGCCTGACGCGGCATCCCCGACACTCACGTCCAACGGCTCGTCGAAGCGGTGCCCGCGCAGCATCCAGTTCTGCGGGGTGATAAGGCGTGCCCAGTCCGCGAAAGAAGGGATCGAGCCCAGGTCCTCGCGCACGTGCTGCTCACCGATCAGGCGCACCGGAACGATCCGGCCATCGGCATTGACGATCGTCGCCCCGAAGAGGGCTTCGAGCATGAAGATGCCCTCGGCATGATGGCGCAAGGCGCGGTGCCGAGGGTCTGCGAGAATGGCTTTGGACTGATCGAACCACTGGTGCAGCGGGAGATAGTCTTCGGGCCTGCCGCCCCATTTGCGAACCGAGGAGAGCGCGTGAAAATAGCAGTGTGCCATGACGATCCTCCTCAAAGACCCGTGGAATGTTCGTCGTAGCCGGTGTAGCGCAGGCTGCACTCGAGCACGAAGCTGGCTTCGGGCACCTCGATCACGAGCATGCCGCACGACCCATCGTTGATTTCCCAGCCGGGATGAAAGCGTTCGAGCGCGAGATAGGTGAGGGAATCGAGTGCAGCCGGGAGCAGCATCGGTCCTTCTCCAGTCGGTTCGCGCGCGACCTCGTATTCGAAAGGATCGATTGCCACCTCGGGGCATGGAACGGTGTTCATTGCGGCGTCGAAGCATTCGCATTGCTCGACCGCGCCGCTGTCGCCGCAGCCATCGAAACGCACCTCGACCCGGGTGATGCCGGCTGTACAAAGCGGGCTAATAACGGCTTGCTTCAGGTGTTCGGTCTCGGTCTGGGTCTTGAGGGCGCGTTCGGCCTGGCGCTCGTGAAAATCGGCCATTACCTGAGTCATGTCGACCATCGGAAAATCCTCCTGTGCTGGGGATCAGGCGGCCATTCCACCTGTCTCCAATGGCGCAGACGCGCGCCTCTCCTCTGCCGCGGCAACGCCAGCGCCGCACGGGGCGCTGGCGCGAAGGCCGATCGGCCGTCAATCTGTTGACGGGGCCTGCGCCTTGGGGCTGGTGCCGAGCGGACCGCGGCGATCAACAACCGTGATCCGCCGCGTCTTGGCTTCGATGACCAGGCGTTCGAGAACGCCATTGCCGGGGAAAGCGACGACGTAGCGCGGATCGAGTGACAGCATCCGCTCGTTGCGCTTGAAGCCCGCTCGGGCACCAAGCCGCATGTCGAGCGAGAAGGCCACCTGGGGAATGTTGCGCCGCTCAGCCCAACTCGATGCCAGGCGGTCGACGCCCTTTGTGTCGCCGCCGTGGATCAACACCATGTCGGGGACGCGATCGCGAACCTTGTCGAGCGCCCTCCAGACATTGTTGGCGAAAGTAAGCGCGTCGGCTTCGGTGGCGTGACGGGTGCGCCCGCCGGCGAATATGACCGGCGTGCCTTCGGGCATCGCCGCGCGGCGCTTGGCCTCGGTCCGGGCCCGCAGGAAATCGCGCCCCTCGACCAGCGCGGAGGTGAGCATCGCACCGTGATTGAAGCGCGAGCTCGACACAGGCTTCCAGGACGAACCGAACTCGTTGAGGTAGAGGCTTGCCGCGACCTCGCGCATCTCCTCAAGCGCCAGCATGGCGCCTTCGGCGCATTGAGCGCGCTCGACCTGGGTTTCGAGTTCATGGGTATGGATCTCGGAGCCATCTGCCGTCGCGACGAGCGCCCGGACCTCGTCCGTGGCGCGGTCGAGCGCGGTGGATTTGCGTGTCGCGGAGCGGTGAAAGAGATTGACGAAAGCCCAGCCCAGATCCTCGGCATCGGCCTCGAGCGCGGTCCCGGAGACGAGCGCGAAGAGATCGGACCAGACCGCCTCGAGTGTCTGTTCGACGGCTTCGCGGACGGGAAAGTCGCTTGTCGATACGGGGGCCGGACCGATCGAGAAGCCGGCGAGATCGAGACCGGCGAGCTGGTCGGTGAAAGATGTATGCATGGATGTGTCCTCCTGACTGGCGTGAGGCTGACGCTGCGACAAATGGCTGCGCCAGCGAGAGCCCGTCAGGGCCAGCGTGAAGGTGGAGCCCCGCACCGATCAGGGGAACCCGCTTTGGCAGGCTGGCGCGGGCAGGCTTGGCCAGAGCCAAGCCAACACGGGCCTGCCAAAGCCGGGTTGCGGGGACCGCCGGCTGGCCCAGGGCCTCTCTCGCATGGAGACAGCCATGAGTTGGACCGCTCCGCTGGGTTCAGGGAAACGGCCACGACAATCATGCCGGGGAGCTGCGGTTTCAGGCGGCTCGCCTGCGGTAGACGCCCTCCCCGTTCGACATGTGCCCGAGGCAGTCGTAGTCGCCGAACAGCGCGTCGAAGCGCGGCGCGATCTGGCTTAGCCAGTGCTGCGCCCGTGGGCTGCGCGCGGTGCGCCATTCGGCATCCCAATAGGCCGCGTCATCGCGTTCGGATATCCAGACGGCAACCAGGCCGCCATAGATCGAGACACCGAAGTCGGCGAACACATTGCGCAGGAGGATCCGGTCCTCGCGGCCGCGCCAGCCATCGCAGAGGCCGAGCGATGGAAATGCTGCTGCTGCACGTTCGCGCAGGTCGTCGCGCAGCCACACATATTCACATTCCTCGTCGTCATCGTCCTCGACCTCGAGCACGGTGAATGCGACGATGGTGCCGCTGGGATAACTGACCGATCTGCCCATGACGTCCTCCCTCAAGCTGCGAGTGCGACGTCGTCGGGCTCGCCCGCATCATCTGAAACCGCTCGTCCTCCAAGCCTGAGCAGCAGGCTCGAGGCTTCCTCGGCCTTGGCGGCAGCAGTCAGGATCGCCCGGTCGTCATTGCGCAGGAGTTTGAGCCAATGCTCGATGTAGCTCGCGTGGCTGTCGAGGTGCGTCACCGGCAGGCCGAGTTCGGCCCCGAGGATCGCACTCGAGAGCTCGGCGATCAGCTCCTCGGCAGCATAAGCCGCTGTCCCAAAGCGGTTCTTCAGATCGCGAGCCAGTCGGCTGGGGTGGCCCGTCCAGTGCGACAGCTCGTGCGCGAGCGTCGCGTAGTAATGGTCGAAGCCCGCAAACAGATGTGCGGGCGGCATCGTAATCCGGTCGAGGGCCGGCTCGTAATAGGCTTCGTCGCCCTGGTGGCGCAGGTTGACCGGGATTGCGGCGAAAAAGGCGTCGAGCGCAGCCTCGCGACCCTCGGGCTCGACCAGATCGAGCGAAGCGGCTGGATGGTATCGCTCGGGGAGTCCATCGACCTGGTCGGCGTTGAACACAGGATAGGCCCTGAGCACGCGGCGGGCTTCATCTGACTTCTCGCCGGTGTCGGGCGCTTCGACCTCCTTGGTGTAGCTCTTGTAGAAGATCGCGATCGTCGACTTCTCGCCCTTTTTGACCTGCGCCCCCAGGCTCTTCGCCTGGTTGTAGGTCATCCAGTAAGGCGAGGCGTAGCCGCACAGGTCCGCGACCATCCACAACCAGAACACATTCATGCCCCGATAGGGAATGCCGCAGGCCCGCAAGGGCCGCGATACAGGTACGCCGCGCCAGGGCTGGATCCACGGCTTGGCGCCAGCCTCGAGCCGGGCGATGATTTCCTGGGTGATGTGGGTGGCGGGCGACAGCGTGCTGCCAGAAGCCTTGCGATAGGCCATGATGGGTCTCCTGATCCGGCCTGCCAGCAGGTTCGCCGGACAGGTCCGAAGGCCCCCGCGCTCCCTCTGCTCTGCTGCCAAAAGGGAAGCGGTCCCCTGCCCGGGGGCAGAGGACCGCTTCAAGGGACGAGTGGTCTGCCTGTCAGGAGGAGGTCAGGCAGCCAGCTCGCGGGGGGTTTGATGATCGTCGTTGGCGCCTTCTGCGGCGGTCAGGGTGTCAGCGCCGGTCTGTACTTCTGCCAGTTCGGCACCCTCTGTCTCAACGGGCTTGGTGCTTGCGAAGCGCATGACCTCGGGGACCCAGGTAAGCGCGCGTTCGCGCACCTCGACCTCGGTGATGTAGGTCCCGGCGAAGACGCGTTCAGCGCTCATCGCGAGATCGCCCTTCTTGACCGAAGCGAAGCGGCTCGAGAGATCGGGGCCGCCGACATCGGCGAGTGCATCGAGGATCACCGCCTTGGACACCCGGTCGAAGTAGTTCGCCGCGGTCGGGCGCCACCAGGCCGCCATATCGATGCCGATCAAGCCGCCGAGGTGGTCGTGAATGCCGATCGCGCGTTCGCCCGCCATCTTGAGGCTCGCTTCAAGCGTGCGTGCGACGACAAAACCCAGCCAGGCCGCCCGTGCTTCGTCGCTCATTGCCCGGAACCGGTCGAAGCGCGCCGACACGTCCTCACCCGCACGCCAGCCTTCATCCAGGCCCGACTTGAACTCGGCGAGCGACGCGCTTGCCGGGGCATCCTTGGCCTCGAACCCGACGATCGGACCGGCCGGCGTACCGCCGCGGATCGTAGTTGCCGCACGCGCGCGGTAGTCGAGCGTATCGGCGTCGGCCAGCGTGAAGACCACGAAGTCGAGCGCAAGACCGGGATCGGAGGCGAGATGCAGTGCGAGGACATCGCGGCGCTGCATCGCGAGCTCGTCGACCAGGCGCTTCGAGAGCGCCGCACGACGCTTGCCTCCTTCACCTTCACCCGTGACGATCTCGAACGCGTCGTTCTCGCCGCCGGCCTCGGTCTGCCGCTCGCCATAGAACACCGGCTGGAGCACCGGCGTTCCGTCGCGCGACAGGACGAGGATCATCCCCGCCTCGGCCTTGAGTTCGGGGTCGAGCACGGGCGGACGCGCACGGATGTCCTGGCATTCGCGCTCGATCGCCTCGATCGCGGCTTCGGCGGCCGTGACGGCTTCCTCGGCACTGTCCTCGTCTTCGAGGATTGCGGCGTGCTCGTCGTAGGCAGCATCGAGCACGTCGAGCCGGGCCAGTTCTTCTTCGGTCAGCGGCGCGGGTTCGGCCGGGAGCCGGACCAGCCCTTCGACGAGGTCGTGGCCGGCGTAGGGATCGAGCGTCGGCTTGACCCAGGCCAGGCCCTGCTCGGTGGCAAGCGCCCTGGCCTGATCTTCCATCTTCGCCGCTGCGAGTTCTTCGAGGAGTGCAAGATCGGCCCAGGCTTCGCTGTCCTCGTCATCGAACAGTTCGCGTTCGATCCGGCCTCCGGCGGCGAGATAGGCATCGCGACCGACGAGCCGGGCACGCGGATCGCTGCCGCGCACGGTGCCCGAGAGAACCATGCGGCGGATCGAGTCCGGATTGGGCGCATAGTAGCCCGTCGAGACTTGCTCGAAGACCCGGGCCTGGATCTGCTGGTCCGAGGTCGCGCCGTAGGCCTTGGCCAAGTCGAGCGTGATCTCACCTGAGGCCAGCGCGTCGAAGACGACAGGTGCCAGCCTGGCGAGGCGCAGACGGCCTTCGACGAAGCGGACAGTGAGGCCGAAACGGCGGGCGACCTCCTCGACCGAAGCCCCGGCATCGATCAGCGCGGCAAAGGCCTGGGCTTCGTCGGCCGGATTCATGGCGAGGCGGTGGAAGTTTTCGGCAAGGCTGGTCTCTTGCCCGGCTTCGGCGGTGTCTTCGAGCACCAGGCAGGTCACCTCGTGGTCCTTGGGCAGGATCTTGTCGTCTGCCAGAGCCAGCATCGCCTTGCGGCGGCGTTCGCCGGCCTCGACCTCGAACTTGCCCTTGGAACCGGGGCGAACGATGAGATTCTGCAGCAGGCCGCGTGCGGCAATGCTGGCCTTGAGCTCGGCATCGGCCGAGGGATCGGCATGGCGCCGGACATTGCGGGGGGACTGAACGAGCTTGTTCAGCGGGATCGTCTTGATCATGGGACATACTCCTGATTACGAGCCCGGCGCATCGACCATCGACGCCCGATTGGCTCAATCAGGAAACAGCCCACTCCCCTCTTTCACTGTGCGGTGCCCCGGGCTTGATCGACCGAGTTATGACGTGCTTCGCGGATCGACCAGAGCCGAAGAATCCCAATCTCCTTGGCTTATTGCCCCGCAGCGTAGCCTTCTTCTGGTCTCAGAATATCAAGTATCGCACATTGCGGCACATTGTCGCCGGAGCATTGCGCTGAGGTTTGCGACAGGAGCACTTCGATGCGACGCAAGTTGGAAATGCGCTTGCGCACGTCCGCCAAATGCGCCTCGGTCTTGTGTTTGACCTCGGCGCAGGTTTGTGTCCCGCTGTCCGTCAGCGACAAGAGCGAGCGCGTCTCTTCCATCGCAAACCCCATGTCGCGCGTGCGCAGGATGAACTGTAACCGCCGCACCAGATCTGCCGAATATACGCGGTAGCCATTGGACGAGCGCGGCGGCGGCGGCAGCAACCCGACCTTCTCATAGTAGCGGATGGTTTCGAGGTTGCACCCGGTCAGCTTCGCCAACTGCGCCCGCAATAGACCTGTCTGCTGTTGCATAAAAAACCCCTTGAGTCTGTAGCTACTACAGGGATTACACTGGGCAGAAGCAAACCTGAAGGGAAGTTTTTTATTATGCCATCAGTCCAGGAATCGGGGTCATCGTCACCCGCTCCTAACAAGCCGGCAAAGGGGGCGAACTGGATTGCCACCGGGGCGCTGATCGGTGCCGGGCTGGCATCGGCCTGCTGCGTCGTGCCGCTGTTGCTGGTCACGCTTGGCATTTCAGGGGCGTGGATCGGCAACCTGACGGCGCTTGAGCCTTACAAACCCTATGTTGCGGCCGTGACGCTGGCTCTACTCGGATATGGTTTCTGGCACGTTTATTTCAAACCGATGCCGCCGTGTGAGGAAGGTTCCTACTGCGCTCGACCGCAAGCGGCGCGCACCACCAAAATTGCGCTCTGGCTGGGTCTGGCCATCGTCGTCATCGCGCTCACCCTCGACTGGTGGGCGCCCTATTTTTATTGAAAGGAAAGACTCATGGGAAAGACACTTCTGATCGGCTTGGCCGTAGTGGCGGTGGCAGGGACGGGCGTAGCCTACGCGCTTGATAGCACGGCACAGGGCCGTCCTGCGGCAAGTGCCGCTGCGCAGCAGCAGACGACCTTCGCCATCGAAAACATGACCTGCGCCACTTGTCCGATTACGGTGCGCAAGGCGATGGAAGGCGTAGCCGGGGTCAGCTCGGTTCAGGTGGATTTTGCTGCGAAGACGGCGCGCGCCACCTATGATCCGAAACGCACGACTGCCATGCAGATTGCTGCAGCCTCTACCAATGCGGGTTATCCGGCCCGCGCCGTTCGGAACTGATACCGGCGCAGTCGAGAAAGCTAGATCTTATGAGCGATTGTTGCACCCCGGCTGCGCGGGGCAGATTTGACGTGGCTGTTATCGGTGCAGGATCGGCGGGATTTTCCGCCGCGATCACCGCCGCCGATCTGGGCGCTAAAGTGGCGCTAGTCGGCCATGGCACGATTGGCGGCACTTGCGTCAATGTCGGCTGTGTCCCATCCAAGACGCTGATCCGCGCCGCCGAGGCCGTTCATGGCGGCCTTGCGGCCCGCAGATTTCCGGGCCTCGGGGGAAGCATCAATCTTGACGACTGGGCTGCGCTCGCAGCATCAAAGGATGAGCTAGTCACGGGACTTCGCCAGAAGAAATATATCGACTTGCTCCCAGCCTATCCCGGCGTGTCCTATGTCGAGGGCATGGCGCAGTTTGCCGATGGCAAACTGATCGTCAGCGACAAGCCAATGCCGGTAGGGAATATCATCCTGGCTACTGGCGCGCGCGCCTCTGTGCCAACGATACCGGGGCTGGACGCGGTGCCTTACCTCACCAGCACTTCGGCACTGGCGCTCGACAGTTTGCCCCGATCGCTGCTGGTGATCGGCGGCGGGGTTATCGGCGTTGAGTTGGGACAGATGTTTGCCCGCCTTGGCGTGGCCGTCACCATCTGTTGCCGCAGCCGCCTGCTACCCGAGATGGACGCGGAAATCAGTGCAGCCTTGCAAGGCTATCTGGAGGCGGAGGGTCTGCGGATTTGCGCCGGAGTCGGCTATCAACGAATTGTGCAAATCGCTGAAGGGATCGAACTTACTTGCGAGAGTCTGTCTAATGCGGTCGAGGGCGTTCAGAATATCGTGGCAGAGCAAGTGCTGATCGCCACCGGTCGCCGCCCGAACAGCGATGGGCTGGGGCTGGAGGCGCAAGGCGTCAAGCTTTCCCGCAATGGCGGAATCATCGTCGATGACCATCTCGAAACGACCGCGCCCGGCATCTATGCGGCGGGCGATGTGACAGGGCGCGACCAGTTCGTTTATATGGCGGCCTATGGGGCGAAGCTGGCGGCACGCAATGCCGTTGAGGGAAATGCACACCGATATGACAACGCAACCATGCCAGCAGTGGTGTTCACCGATCCGCAGGTTGCCAGCGTCGGCCTGACCGAAACGGTGGCGCGGGCGCAAGGGTTGGACGTCAAGGTGTCGCTGCTTCCGCTAGACCAAGTGCCACGGGCGCTGGCAGCGCGGGATACACGCGGGCTCATCAAGCTGATCGCGGATAGAGGCACCGACCGGTTGCTCGGCGGCCAGATCATGGCTCCCGAGGGCGGGGATTCCATTCAGACACTGGCTCTAGCTATCAGGCACGGCATGACCGCCGCAGACCTTGGCGCGACGATCTTCCCCTATCTGACCACGGTGGAGGGGCTAAAACTGGCGGCGCAGACGTTCGACATGGATGTCGCCAAGCTGTCGTGCTGCGCAGGATAGCAAATCAATACAGCCAATCTCTGTCCCTGCTGCAATCGCTGTCCGCCAGCCAATCCAGCCTTAATTCCCATCATCGAGACGGGTCACGAACCGGTCGAGATTGCGGCGCTTGTCGTTCGGGAGCGCCGCAGCGCGCTCGATGTCGGGTCGAAGACGGTCATTAAATAGAAAGTAGGTACGTCGCACTTCTGTCCGTCAATGCCTTGCACTTTTACTCAAATCCTTACTCTAATTTGGATTTAACGAAAATAAATAATTATACTTCAGTTACTTACATAACCTTCATCGCACTCAGATCGGAGGAATCCCGGCCCCAGGCTGGTCAAACGGACCCGCCAGCCAGGTACTCAGATATTCGGCAACGGTCGCAATGCAGGCCGGGCGATCGGCTTCGCCCGCCCGCGTAAACATCTCCAGCGGCTCGGCAAGCAAGCGGTCATAGCTGCGTGGATGCAAGGAAAACCGCGGCGAAAGCGGGATACCCAGCTCCAAAGCCAGCGCAGCGAAAAGCGCGCGCTGGATATGCCCATTGCCATCAAGAAAGGGGTGAAGCGTGCCAAACCAGCAGAACAGATGGGTCACGAAGAGCAGTTGCTCATATGGCTGAGCGCGCCGCGCAGCCTCAAGTTCAGCCATCACCTGCCCAAGCAGGTATGCAACTTTCTCAGGCAAGCCGACCGGGTCTTCAAATGCGAACTCACGGCCGGGCTCAATCAGCGACGGCGCGCCCATGATGCGGCTTTCAAGCGAGGTTCCCACCGTTCCCCTGTAGGTGCCCGCATATTCCTGGTGCGAGGCCGGCGCGAAAGGGAGAAAGAACGCGCGATGCAGGTCCCGAGAATCTTGGATCACAGAAAGGCGATAGGGTTGGTCGATTTCGATCCGCGCCAAAAATGCAGCAGATGCCTCGCGCATGGCCTGGTCATAGCCGCCTGCGTGATGCGCCTGCCAGGTTGGATAGCGAGCCATATCGCTATGATAGCTTCTCATACCGCACGGCTGGACCCGGGACTTGAGAGCCCGCCTCCCATCCGAAATGCCGGGAAATGAGGCCGCAGTGTGTCATGGGATATCCATTACCCGAAAGACTTCGCCGGATCCTGCATCGCGCACCAGATCGACGCGTCCGCCATCCCAATGGTAGTCAAGGTGGCGTCCCTGGACGGGGTCCGAAGCACAATCGGGATAGAAGAGCGCGGCGCAGTCTCCGTTCTGGTGCCGGATGCTCGGGTAGACAATCCCATCGGCTCCATCGGCTTTGAGCGTTACCGCCAAGCCTTGAGAAGCTTGGTAGCTGCCGGGATCAAGTGCAGGATGATTGGCCGCGTCGGCTCCCCTCAGATCATGCAGTTCCGCACCGACCGAAAGTACGATCTCGCGGAATTGCGACGACCAGCCGGGTGCCTCGGCGGTTCGGGCCATGAAGCGGGCATGGTGGTGGATCGTTTCGAACAGCGCCGTCTCGAAGACATTTCCGACGTAGAGCACGCCGTAGCTGCCATCGGTGAAGCGGCTCGGACGGTCCGTGCTGGCGTGCGTAAAGGGCGCCATCAGATAGGACGCCCCGTCCCCGCCAACGTGGCGCCCAGCTGGTACGAGGTCGAGATTGCCAATCGTCGCCATGATCCGCGGGTTGGTTTTCTGCTCGGCGGAAATCAGCAGCGGCCAATCCGCCGGGTCCGCGATGTCCTCGAACAGGTCGATCGGCGGAAAGGCGCTGCGGATGATCCTGACAGCGCCTTTCCACTCAACTCGGCTAACCGGGATCTGTTCGCCTCCTGTCACCAGCCACCGCGCTCGGCGTCGAGATAGCGGCGCACGCGCATGATGTCGGTCAGTTCGCCGCCGAGCATGACTTCGAGGGCGCTCGACCCGGCAAAGCCAGTATTGCCTGCCTTGATCCAGGCATACCCTCGCTGGGCTTCCGAGAAGATGATCCGCAGCGCCTTGTGAATGCCCATCAAGTTGGAGAGACGAGCAGAGCCATCGCGGGAAATACGGCCCGGCCCGTCAGCCTTCCAGCGGCGAAAGGAACGCACAGGCATATCGAGCAGGGTCGCAGCCTGTTCGTCGGTCAGTTCCCATTTGCCGAACAGGCCGAGCGCCGCCCGAAACATGGCGGCCGCCTCCTCCTGTGTAATGGGATCGGGCCGGAACGCTTGGGGGGCAGTATCAACGGGTTGCAAAGCCAGCATGGCAATTCTCCATATGGCACCATATACGCTGTTAGATGCCATTTGGCAACCTATATTGCGGTCACCGCAGGGCACGCGCTAACGCTTCGAGCCATGAATGTAATCGACCAGAGAAAACTCGAAAGTTGCGGGTTTTGCCGCTTTTGGGACCAGACACCCGATGAAGACGGCAATGACATTGGCATCTGTCGTCGTTTCCCGCCAAGTTACGAAGGATGGGCCATGTCGGAGGGAAGCGACTGGTGCGGCGAATTCCAGGCCGTAGACCCCGGATAAAACTGGCCGGATCGCTCAGGTCCGGCAACTAGTATGGGCTTTCGCTGATTTGAGCCAGAACACTGCTTGCTTCGCCCAAGGGAACGAACAATCGCGTCTGGTAGCGGATGATCTCGGTGAAGCAGCCCTGGGCCTTGTACCAATCGAGCCGGGCGGCTGACCAACCGGCAAGTTCGAGCCGCTGCGCACCGTTGACCAGGCTTCGCTTGAGCGTGAGCGCCTCGCGCCCCCTCACCTGCATCGGCCGGCCCGCGGCAAGCACAGCCTCGACGACCTGCTCGGCTGAGAAAGCGCGCTCGCTCTCCAGGCCAAGTGCCTGGCAAAGCTCGGGGACGCAATGCAACGGCACCTCGCGGCCCAGAAGCGAGCGTCCGTCCTTCGCCGAAATACGGCTGACCCGAACGAAGTCCGAAGGAAGTTTGTCCCAGACCGGTAGGAGCAGCCCGGTCGCGAGGTGTAGCCGCTCGCGCTTGTGACTCGCGGCCGCCTCGTCGACCTCGACTTGCCACAGCTGGCTGAATGCGGTCAGGTCGAGCGGCTCCCAGTGGCTGTCTTCGAGCTGCTCGGCGGTCAGATGGCCGCGCTTCAAGGGCCGGACCAGTTCGAAGCGCGCGACCCGGGTGCCGTCGTCGGCGAGCAGGCTGCGCGCCGGAACCAGGAGGCCGATCCGGCCCGAGCGGCTGTTGCGCAGGTATTGCTGGCGGTTCCCGGCCAGACCGTAAAGTTCCTCAAGCCTCGCCAGCGGCAGAGGCTTCAGCGCGCGGGCGATCTCGAGTTCGAGCAGATGCGTGGTTGCGCCCGACATCGCATCGATGCGCAGCGGGGTGTCACAGATCACCTCAAAATGCTCGACTGCGATGGTTTCGACCCCGAGATCGAGCGTGCCCGCCTGCCGGGCGGCATCGATCCGCGCTTCGGCCAGGCCCAGGTACTCGTCGAAGATGCCGTTCTGCAGCGCGATCGGTAGCGCGAGGAGTCGATTGAGCCAGCGCTGGATCGTCGGGAGATCATCGACCATCGATCCATCGGATCCTTCGATCCTGAGTCCCGTCTGTTCCTCGAACCGTGCAAGCGTTACGGCTTCGAGCTTACCGGTGAACAGCAGGGCGAACCAGCGATGGAGCGCCTCTTTGGCATAGGTGCTTTCGAGATTGTCGGCGGGATCGAACAGGTTCTGTCCGCCGGTCTGGCGCTGGCCACGGGTCAGCGCGCCAAGGCTGTCGAGCCGCCGTGCGATCGTCGAGATGAACCGGCGCTCGCCGCGTACATCGGTCGTCACCGGGCGGAATAGCGGTGCCGAAGCCTGGTTGGTGCGGTTGGTCCGTCCCAGCCCCTGGATCGCAGCATCGGCGCGCCAGCCCGGCTCGAGCAGGAAGTGAACGCGCCGCGCCTGGTTCTTTGCGGTGAGATCGGCATGATAACTGCGCCCGGTGCCGCCGGCGTCAGAGAAGACCAGGACCTGCTTGGTCCCATCCATGAAGTCTCGCGTCTCGGCGACATTGGCGCGCGGGCTGCGGGACTGGAGCTTCTGGCTCCCGTCGCGCCCGACGACCAGTCGGCGGGTGCGGCCGGTGACCTCAGCAACCTGGTCGATGCCGAACCGCTCGATGATTGCATCGAGCGCGGTCGCGATCGGCGGCAGTGCGCAGAGTTGCTCGATCATGCGGTCGCGCGCAGCCAGCGCCGAGCGGCACAGCACAGGAGCGCCGGTCTCGTCGCTCATCGGCTCGGAGCGCGCCTTGCCGTTCTCGTCGGTGAACACCGCCATCAACCGCACTGGGAAGCTTTTGGTGAGGTAGTCGATCACATATTCACGCGGGCTGAGGTCGATCTCGAGCGCTTCACGTTCGATATTCGACAGATCGGCAAGGCGACGGTTGAGCATGGCCTCGGCAGTCGAGACGAGTTGCACCACCACGGCATTGCCCCCGGCCAGTGCGGTCTCGATCGCGGGAAGCAGGCTCGGCAACTTCATCGAAAGCAAGACTTGCGCAAAGAAGCGCTGCTTGGTGCCCTCGAAGATCGACAGCGCCGCCGCCTTGGCACCGGAGTTCAGAGTGTCGCCGCTGTCCTGATCGACGATCCGGGTCGCTTCAAGCGCCTCGCGCAGGTTGGAATGGATGATCGCCCAAGCTTCGGCATAGGCGTCATAGACCGCGATCTGGTCAGTGGTCAGGCAGTGCTCAAGGATTTCGTATTCAACCCCGGCGAACGACAAGGCTCGCGCGGTGTAGAGCCCGAGCGACTTCAAATCGCGGGCCACCAGTTCCATCGCCGCAATGCCGCCGTCGCGGATGTCGGCGACGAAGGCTTCCCGGTTGGCGAAAGCCGTCTCCGGCCCCCACAGGCCAAGCCGGGTCGCATAGGCGAGGTTGTTGACGTCTGAGGCGCCGGTTGCCGAGGCATAGAGCACACGGGCGCGTGGAAGCAGGTTCTGGAGCCGCACCCCGGCGACCCCCTGCTCCGAGCCTTTGACCTTGCCGCGCGAACCTTCGCCTCCTGCGGCGTTGGCCATGGCGTGAGCTTCATCGAAGACGATCACCCCTTCGAAGTCTTCCCCGGCCCAATCGAGAAGCTGGTCAAGCCGGGTCGCATCGCTGCGCCCGGATCGCAGGGTCGGATAGGTGACGAAGAGGATGCCCTCGCGCATTCCAACCGGAAGACCGAGCTTCCACTGTCCGAGCGGCTGCACGTCGATCGGCAAACCGCCGAGCGCAGACCAGTCGCGGCGCGCATCTTCGAGCAGCGTCTCGTTCTTCGATATCCAGATGTGACGGCGCTCGCCGCGCACCCAGCGGTCCAGAATGACCGAGGCCACCTGCCGGCCCTTCCCGGCCCCGGTGCCATCGCCAAGGAAGTAGCCCATGCGGTAGGCTTTGCCCTCGCCGCTCGCCTTCAAGGCGCAGCCCTTGTCTTCGGGCTCGTAGCGACCGGAAAGATTGCGGGCGTGCGCACTCGCTGCATAGATCAGAGTCTCGGCTTGCGCCGCGGAGAGAATGCCCTTGGCGATCAGGTCCGCAGGCAGTTGCGGTACGGCATGCGGCACCGGTGCGGTGATCGAGCCCATCGCAACGGATTCGACCAGCGGGGTCGGATGGTCAGCCGCACCCTCAATCGCGATGCGGCTCGGCCGGTAGGGCAGATAGTGCCCGACCTGCTCGGCGATCGGCGCAGGTGTTTCGAGCGGTTGATAGGCGAGCGGCAGGATTGCCGGCACGGCAGCAACCGGTCGAACCGCGAGCGGGACCGGTTTTCTGCCCGTCGCGATCAGACGCAGCGGCGTGAACGACCTCGATGCAATGACCGGTTCTTCGGCCGTCTGCTTTCGCACCAGCAGGGTGTCGACCAGGAAGCAAAGCTCGGCGAAGTTCACGGGCTTGGCGATGATCGGGCTGACACCGCTATCGACCTTGTCGAGCACCAGTAGCCTGGTGGAGATCGAGGTGCCCTGCTTGACGAAGCCGCGCTCGATCGCCGCGTTGAGGCGCAGCGCCACTGGACCGGCAACACCACCCAGGAAGCGCGGCAGGTCGAACCATTCTGGCATAAGCGCAACCAGGCGGCCGCCGGGTAGCAGCCGCTTCCAGGCCGAGCGCAGGTGCCGTGCCCCGGTGCGTCCGTCGTGCCCGCGCTCGATGCCGTGCGAATAAGGCGGGTTCATCAGCACCACGCTCGGAGCGACACCGGGCTCGAGTATTTCGTCGATCAATTCGCCATCGTGGCCGGTCACCTGCGCACCCGGGAACATGGCTGCGAGGCATTCACGGCGCAGCGGCGAAATCTCGTTGAGCGCAAGCCGCGCACCCGCCTTCGCGGCCCAGATTGCGAGCATGCCGGTTCCGGCCGAGGGTTCGAGCACCAGTTCACCGGCTGAAATCGCGCAAGCCCGCGCGGCGAGCCAGGCGATCCGCGGTGGGGTCGCGAACTGCTGCCACTCGATCTGCTCGTCGCTGCGGGTGGTTTGCGTTGGCACCTGTGCTTCGAGGCGGGTAAAGGCGCGATCCGCCTGATCGGACGACATAGCGCAGGTCAGCGTGGCCGCCTGATTCAAAAACAGCACCTGGGCGAGTTCAAGCGAGGCATGGGCATCACGCACCGACCAACGGCCCGCGGCATCGTTTCCGCCGAAGTGTTCGCCCATGACCACATTGAGGACGCTGCGCGTCACGATCTGGCAGGCGCCTAGCCGAACAGCGAGGTCGCGGGCGGCGCTGAGCACAAGCGGCTGGGCGGGAGCGGGAAAGGCGAAAGCTGGTGAAGCGTGGGACATCGGGAACCTCCTGATGAGGCCCAAGTCCGTCCGGAGCCTCACAAGGCTCCAAGCCCCCTTTCCTCTCAGCGACACTCAAACCGTCACGCGGACGCGGCGCATCAGCACGTCGTTCCAATCGTCATCGGTTCGCTCCGGTCGTCGGGTGGCAATCCGGCGACCCTCGCAGGCATAGGCTTCGCGGGCGCGCTCTTCGGCCAAAAGGCCGCCAGCATCGTTGTCCACGAACAGGTGCAACTCGCGCACCGATTCCGGGATCGTGACGAGACCGAAGCGCTCGTTGCCCAGCGTCGCCCAACAAGGGATGCCGAACAGCTGCATCGCCGAGAGCGCCGTCTCGATCCCTTCGGCGAGACCCAGACGGCCGCCGCGTGGGAATGCCAGGCGCACTGCCCCCGAACCGAGGCTACCGAGCGCACGCTTTGGCTGGTCGAAACGCGCAAGGCCCTGGCCTGCCGGATCAAGGAAAGTCCGGTGCAGCGCCAGCACGCCGGCATCGTTGCGAACCGCCGCGACCATCGCAGGGAGGAATCGGACTGCACTTTTGGGTCCCAGCGGCGTGCGGGGAAGAAAGCGCAGGTCTGGCGAGGAAGTGGTGATGGCGCGGCCAGCAAGGTAGCGCGCGGCTGGGCTGTCAGCGAGGATCGCTGAATCGCGCCACAGCCGGAGCGCATTGCGATCGGCGATCTCTTCGCGCAGCGTCGGCGTGATCGGCTCGCCCTGCCCGTCGAACAGGTCGGATATTCGGACTCCGGCCTTGGCGAGGCCCTGCATCACTGCCTCGTTGGTGCAACCAGCAAAGCAATGAACCAGGATCGCACGCTTGCCGAGTGTAATGCTGAGCGACGGCGTGCGGTCGGCATGAGCGGGACAGCAGCACATGCCACGCGCGCGCGACCAAGTGCCTTCCAGGCCCTCGACGATTTTGCGGGCGCGGTCTTCAAGCGCCGAGCGCCTGCGGGATTGGGACATGGGGCATCTCCATCGGTGACATGCCTCCACCCGCGCAGCCTCCGCTCTGCGCCACTGACAATGCGTTTTCCTACAACGATTGTTCTTTATATGTTCCACTTCGATTCGGCTAGAGAAGGAATCGCAAATGTCTCAAAAACTGATCGCTGCCCTTCTCGTGGTGGCAGGACTCGCAATCACCACTCCTGCCGTAGCGCAAGATGACGGCACCTTTTCAGCACCGTCGTCCAACCCCGCCTCGGGCATTCGCATCGAAAGTTCGGATGCTGGCTTCGAACTTGTCACGCACGGGGTCTGGCGCTCGCCGGAGGCCCCGCTGCCGTCGGTAGGTATTTCGTCGGACGCGGTCTCGCGCACTCCAGGAGCCACATCGCGACAAGGATCAAAACGGCCGCTAGGCGTTGCACCGAGCTTCCGGCGCGCAGCCTACCTGCCGCACGTCTATGCCGCCGAAGCGCAATATGGACTGCCGACCGGCTTGCTCGATGCGCTGATCTGGACCGAATCTCGCTACAACCCCTTTGCCATCAGCGGTGCCGGAGCGGCAGGTCTCGGGCAATTGATGCCCAAGACAGCCAGGGACCTGGGTGTTGCCAACCGGTTCGATCCACGCGCGAACCTGTGGGCAGCGGCGCGATATCTGCGACAGATGCTGGACAAGTTCGGGATGGTCCATCTAGCGGTCGCAGCCTACAATGCAGGTCCCGGCGCGGTCGAACGCGCTGGCGGCATTCCGCTCAATGGCGAAACACCGTCCTACGTGCGGAACGTCCTTGCTTTCTGGGGGGCTAGGTGAGTTCCGGGCGAATACGCGTGTCAGGACGTCTTAGCCGCGGTCGACGGGGTCTCATCCTCACCACGAAGGATGACCAACTCTGGATCGTCAGGAGCGAGCATAACGCCGAAGATCTCGTCGGCTCGAATGTCATCATCGACGGAATTGTTGCGGGCATGGATCGCTTGCGTGCCGATTGGATCGGCGCCGCTCCTCAGGCAGCCTGATCCGTCTCTGCCGGATATTTCGCGACGAGTTGCATTACTTCTCTTCCCCACAGCGCGAGCGCTTCACGCTTTTCGTTCGTGTACTGATGTCGGTGGTACACCCCGGCAACTCCGGCCATTGCCGAGCCCGATTGGTGGTTGAGGACAGATTCCGAGACAACGAGAGGGATCCCAAGGCGCTGTAGCCCGGTCGCCACTGTACGCCGAATATCGTGCATGGTGAAATGCGCTGCCTCGTACCCCAGCTTTTCATCGACGCTTGCGCGAATGCGCTTCCAAGCTTTCGGCAGTCCGCTCACACTATTTGACGCAGTGACTTTTGAAGCAAACAGGAGAACGCTCTGAGCATAAGCCCGGTCGGGCTCGATTTTCGCGGCCAGAAAGACTTCCTTCGCAACGGCAACCGATTGAGCAGACAGAGGGACTACATTCGCCTTTCCGTTCTTGGCCCGAATGCCCGGAACAGTCCAAACCTTGCCCTTGAAATCGAACTCATCACAGGTTGCGCCCAAGACCTCTCCACGCCGCTGCGCCGTTAGAATCAGCATCCGCGTCAGGTGTCCGAAGGGATATCCATCCTCCACCGCGGCTTGCCACAGCGCCGCTAGTTCCCGATCGCTGAGCACGCGATCTCTCGGGACGCTTTTCTTCGGACGCCACGCGTCACGACACGGATTGTAAGGCAGGTTTTCGAGCCTCGTCAGCGCCCAAGAGAAAAACGTCGATAGATGTCGATACACAATGCGAGCCATGGTGAGTGTCTCGCTGCCGCGCTCGAAAGCTATTTTCTCCACGAATCGGCTTACGTCGGTTCGAGTGATCGAGTCGGCCAGGCGATCACCCAGTTCTGGCTCAATGTACTTCCTGAAAACCCGATCAAACTCTTTCGCGCTCCGTTTTTTGCCCTCAATTTGCTGAGTCAGATAGATCTCATAGAGTTCAGCAACGGTCCCGACGCTTTTGGTCCCCTTCCTCTTCACTCCCGGCTTCCTGGTTATGCTCTTGCCTTGTTCGACATCCACCAGAAGATCGCGCGCCTTGCGTCGTGCATTGGCAAGGGAGAAGTTCGGACCGTGCCGTCCGATCGTAATGTTCAACCATTTGCCCTGCACGCGCTTACGCAGAATGTACGCCTTGATGCCACTTGCGCCTATGCGAAGCCGCAACCCGGGAACGATGCCATCGGCAAACTCAACCTGTCCGGATGCCGGAGCCTTTAGCCCAGCGATGCGTGCGTCCGTCAAACCAACTTTGTTCGCCATATGTGCCTGCTACCTTAGGTAGCTTTTTGTGCCAGATACTGGTGAACATATCAAGAACTATGTGGACTCACATCCGCTGTTTTCCGCCATTTCTGGAAGTATGTGGACACGCTAGGACCCACTGATCCGGACTCTTAATCAGCGGGTCCTAGGTTCGAGCCCTAGTGCGTCCACCATTTCTTCGATGATAGATTGTTCGCAGAACCCTGCCCTTAACCTGCCAGCCACTGCATGAACGCTCGCGATGCATCTGCAAAGAGACGGCAACATTATACATTGTGGGTCTTTCTTATCGCCCAGTTCCAGTCCACGATCACGCTGCTATCGCTTCGACGAGGCGGCGAGACAGAGGGAAGAGCATGGCTGGCTACATCGAAAAGAGAGCGAACCTCGCGGGCAAAGTGGCTGTAATAATCGGCGGAGCCAATGCGATCGGGGCGCCGGTGAGCATGGCGCTGGCCCGCGCTGGGGTGGACATCGCGGTCTGCGATCGTGATTCGGGCGATCTTGACCGCTTGCGCGGCGAGGTCGAGGCATTAGGACGACGAGCGTTCACTTTCACGGCCGAGCCAACTGATTCTGAGCAGCTGGACGATTTCTACGACGCGGTGGGCGGAGCGTTCGAGCGGCTCGATATTGTGGTGAATGCCGTCGCCGCTGTGACGCGGGGGTGGTTTATGGACGCGCCGCGCGAAAAGATCGCACAGGAAATCCAGGCGAACTACGGCTATTTCATCCAGTCGGTGCAGCGTGCAGTGCCTCTTATCCAGCGCGGGGAGCGTGGCGGCAGCATTATCAACTTCACCTCCATCGAGGCCCACAGGGGGGCGGCGACGTTCGCCGTCTATGCCGGTGCGCGGGCGGCGACGACAAATTTCACCCGCAGCGTCGCCGTCGAACTTGGTGCGCAGCGCATCCGGCTGAATTGCCTGGCCCCGGATTCAATTCCCAGCGAGCTTTCACTGTATGCGCTTTCGGAAGAGCACCGGCTCGCCATGCAGAAAATGAGCCCAGAGCAGCTCAAGCTGAAAGTGGAGATGTACATTCCGATGAAGCAGCAACCGCCGCTAGATGCCATCGCGGACACGGTGCTGTTTCTCGCCTCCGACATGTCGGCCTATATTACCGGAACTACCATCCACATTGATGGCGGAACGATGGCTGCGTCCGGCTTTATCGACTGGCCCGAGGGCGATGGTTATGTCCCCTCGCCTCTGGCAGGCACACTTAATCGGCTGATGCCGCCCGAATAAAGCCCAACTTCAGCGCTGCCCGGCGCTTGCTTCCCGGTCGCGTCGACGCAGCGCCCCAGCTGTAGGCGCGGGTCGTTCATCGGGAACCACCGGCATCGGCTGGCCGCGCCGGGCGAGCTCCTGAACCATGCGATCAAGCAGCGCGGTGCGAACTTCGTCTGACGGCTCGAGCACCTCGCCGGGGTCCGCAATCATCGGGTGAACCGGCAGCATCCGCACCACTTCCAGGTGCGTCGATTTTCCGCTCCCGGTCACAGGCCCGACAAAAGTCGCGCAGCCGAAGAATGTGAATGTCGCCATGCCGGTGCCCTTCCACGGGGCCGCCAAAGGCACATCGAGATCGAAGCCGGTGTCCGTCATGCGCACGCTGCGCACGCCGATCGGCAAGGGGAAGCCTTCCGGATCGAGCAGAGTGAGATGGCCCTGAGCACCGCTGTCGACGAACTGCCGGGCGAAGTCGCGCCAGTCGCGCTTCGGCCAGTTGGACGGGGCGCTTGGCTTGGCGGCGGGCGCGGGATCGGATTGGGGAAAGACCGCATCGGAAGGCGCATTCCAGACCTGTGGCGCACTGTCCATGGCTGCGCGGTTTTCCCACCACATGACCCGTTTCGGCGTCACTTCCATGATGATCCGCGCCCAATACCACACCGCCTGCCGCGTCAGCTCCCAGGGGCGCGACATGCCGACACTGTAATGCGCGGTCTCAGACAGGTAGCGCTGGAGATTGGCCTGAATATCAGCATCGCGAACCGCGCACATGCCGGCAACGGAAATCACAGGCTCGTCCTCCCGCCCTTCGATCAGCAGGCCGACCTTGGGGTTTCGCCGCGCCCGCTCGGCCTTGACCGGGTAGGCCAGGCCCGTCGCGCCCGAGAGGATGCTGAGATCGTCGGCCGGGAAGGCGATGACCGGCGTATCGATCGGCACCCCTTCCCCGCTCACCGTCGCGAACTGAAAATGCAGCGTGCTTAGCATCAGATCGGTCACGTGCTTGGGGAGTACCTGCAGTTGCGACATTGTTCGTCTCCCTAAGTGGCATGGCGCTATGCAGCGATGTGCGGGCCAGATTGTGGATTCAAGTTGCGCTGTACACATGAGCATATGGGAAACCGAGAGTACATCCAGCGCGATACTCGCCTAGTCTCGGCTGAAACAGGAAACAGGCGGAGGAACGGGCGATGACGAAAGCATTTCTCGATGAACGTGCGCACCTTGCGGGACGGATTGCGGTTGTCGTGGGTGGCGGCGGCGGGATCGGCCGAGCGGTGACGCTCGGGCTGGCGGGCGCGGGCGTCCACGTGGCTTTCTGCGATGTCGATGGAGCCGCGTTGGCCGCGACGGCCGATGAAGTGCGCGGTCTTGGCGTCAAAGTCATGGCGATGGAGGCCGATGCGACTGTCACTGCCGCGCTGGCCTGTTTTTTTGACGCGGTATTTCACGAGTTCGAGGGGATCGATATCCTCGTCAACGTGGTCGGCGGAGTCAAACGCGGATTGTTTATGGAGAGCACGCCCGAGACCTGGCAGGGCGACATCCACCGCAACTATGGCTATGCGCTTGAATCGATCCACCGCGCGGTCCCCTCGATGATCGAGCGCGGCGGCGGCAGCATCGTCAACTTCACGACGATCGAAGCGCACCGAGGCGCGGCGACATTCGCGGTCTATGCCGGGGCCAAGGCCGGGCTTACCAACTTCACTCGCGCACTCGCTGTCGAGCTGGGCATGCAGAACATCCGCGTCAACACGCTGGCCTCCGATTCCACGCCGACGGCGGGCAACATGAACGCCATTTCGGCACAGTTGCGCGAAGAGGCGATGGCCGTGACACCCGAGCAGCATGTCGGCGGGCGCCGCATGTACATTCCAATGGGGCGCGCGGCGAGCGTGGATGACGTCGCCAATGGCGTGCTGTTCCTCGTTTCCGACCTTGCCGCTGCGATAACCGGGACAACGCTTCACGTCGATGCGGGCACGCATGCCGCATCGGGTTTCATCAACTGGCCGCAAGGGATCGGTCATTTGCCGGCACCGCTGGGCAAGGCACTCGAATTGCTGTTCCCGCATCCGGTTGCGGAAGACAAGTGAGACAAGTCAAGCCTGTTTACCGCCGCGCGCAGCCGCCTCGCGAAAGTGCTCGGTCGCTTCCTCTTCCGTGCGCAGCCACAGGTCTCGCGCGATTGGCCGGCGGCTTTCCTCAAGGATATGGCCGACCAAGCCCACCGCTCGGGCCATGACGCCGAGGCCGCGGCAGATCTGCCAGTCAAAGCCCATCTCGCAGCACAGCGCCCCCAGGATGCCAGTGGCGTTCGCGGGAAGCGGTCGTCCTTTCCTGCGCCCGGCCTCAGCCGCGACCTCCTGGATCAGTTGCACGTAAGGGCCCGAAAATCCAGTTTCCTCTGCAATCGTCACCAATCGCGGGGTTCTGGGATCGATAGGCTTGTGGAACGGATGGCCAATGCCAGGGACAATCGCCTTCTGGCCTTCAAACTGGTCGACAATGGCGCGCGCCAGCTCCGGGATGTTGGCGCTGGCATCGGGCTTTGGCATCGCTTCCTGAAGGATCTGTGCCGAGCCTTCGACGCTGCCGACGAACACGCTGCCCAGCCCGCAGAGTCCAGCAGCCACAGCCGCTTGCATAGCTTCGGGCGCGCCAAGGTAGGTCAGACGGGTGGCGAGCGCGCTCGGGGTCAGACCATGCTCGACAAGCGTAACCAGCATCGCATTGAACATGCGGGACTGAGCTTCTCCCGGCAGATCGCCGGTCAGCTCAAGGAAAGCCATGTCGCCGAAGCTGACTTTCCCTAAAATCTCGTCGGGGAGGCTGCGGCCAAACAGCGTGATAGAATCCGGCGTGCTCCAGCCGATCTCGGAGTGATATTTGCTCATTGCCAGCTTCCCGCAGCGCCGCCCCAGGCACGAAAGGTGCCAGAACCAAGGCAGCGATTGCGGCGATATAGGCGGCGGCCTCGCTCATGGGCAAATCCAAATAATTGACCTATTATGCAAATTTTCTGATTACTGGCACCCGGTCAGTCTCGAATCACGCTCGCTCCATTTCAGGCAATTGCATGGCAGATCAAATGCGGTTCAGTTTCAAGTCGCTGCAGATATTCATCGCGCTGGCCGAAACTGGCAGCTTCAAGAAAGCGGCCGAAACGGTGCATCGATCGGCATCGGCAGTGAGCATGCAGATCAAGCTGCTGGAAGATCAGCTGGGCGTGGTGCTATTTCACCGCACTACGCGGCGGGTGCGCTTGACCCAGGAGGGTGAGCTGCTGCTGGGCTCCGCGCATCGGGCAATGGCTGAGCTATCGGGTGGGCTGATGCGCATCCGAAAGGTCGTGGACCTGCAGACCGGCCACCTCTCGCTGGGATGCGTGCCCAGTGTGGCAGCCTCAATTCTCCCCACAGTCCTTTCCGCCTACCAGCGCGCCTATCCGGCAATTCGGATCACGCTGCGCGAGCTGGCCGCGGAAGAACTACATCGCGCCATTTCGCGCCAGGAAGTCGAATTCGGGATAGGCCCAGGCCTGTCGCCCGCCGGCGATCTCCTTTTCCAGCCAATCGCGACCGATCCTATCTATGCGCTCGTACCCACGTCGTACGCCATATCCAGCCGCGAGGAGATCAGGGTGGAGGAGCTCGCCGCGCTGCCGGTTCTGATGTATTCGCGCTCGGCGGCGCTGCGCGGAAATCTTGAGCGCGAGCTCGCCGCGCGCGGGCTCGAATTTGATATCCGCTACGAGATCCTCCACGCCAATACACTCGTCGCATTCGCCCGCGCGGGGCTTGGTGTGGCGATCCTGCCAAAGGTCACAATTCCGGAGCGGCTCGGCAGCAAATTGCGGGCGCTCCGTATCGTCGAACCCGAACTTGAGCGCACACTCTATCTGATCAGGCAACGCGGCAGCGCACTCTCCCCACCAGCGCAGGAGTTGGCAAACCTGATTGAACGACACTTCGCCCGCATAACGCCCGGCTGAGTGTCCCGCCGCGATTAACCAGTCTTTCTGATGAATTGCTAAAATAAACGCGATTGCTGGGTGCAGTTGGCGGCCATATGATCGCGACCAGCAGCAATGTTGCCTGAAAGAATTCCCCGATGTCGGTCCTAAGTTTTTGCAGCCTAACATCCAGGCCTTCGCCGTGTGCACAGGGATATTTCCGCGCGGACCCACAATCTTGAGCAAGCCGCAGCCCATGGCGGGCATTCGCGTGCTCGATGCCGCAACATTCATCGCCGCACCATTCTGCGGGACCATCCTCGCCGACTTCGGAGCCGAAGTCATCAAGATCGAGCAGCCAGGTTCTGGCGATCCCTTGCGCAAGTTCGGCATGGTCACCGAATGCGGTGACAGCCTGGTCTGGCTGAGCGAAGCACGCAACAAGAAATCGATGACGCTCGATCTGCGCACGCCGGAAGGTTCAGACCTGTTTCGCGACCTAGTGGCCAAGTCGGACATTGTGCTGGAGAATTTCCGTCCGGGCACGATGGAAAAGTGGGGTCTGGGATATGACGGCCTTGCTGCGATCAATCCTGGCCTGATTATGCTGCGCATCAGCGCCTACGGCCAGACTGGCCCTTATCGCGAAAAGCCCGGCTTTGCCCGCACCGCGCATGCTTTCAGCGGCCTGTCACTGCTGGCCGGCGAGCCGGGTCGGGTGCCGGTAATGCCAGGCTCAACCTCGCTGGCGGACTACATGTCGGGCATGTGGGGCGCGATTGGCGTGATGATGGCGCTGCGTTCACGCGACGAAACCGGCCAGGGACAGTTCATTGATCTGGCGCTTTATGAGTCTGCTTTCCGCATCCTCGATGAAATCGCGCCGGCATTCAGCAAATATGGAGTTGTGCGCGAAAGGCTCGGTCCCGACACGATCAATGTCGTGCCGCACAGTCACTATCCCACCAAGGATGGCTGGGTGGCCCTCGCCTGCTCGAATGAACGTATGTTCCAGCGCCTCGCCGTGGTTATGGGCCGTCCGGAGCTGGCCGAAAGCGCCGAATATGGCACGATGGAAGCGCGCCTGGCGCGGCGGGATGAAGTCAATGCCCTGGTCACAGACTGGACCTCATCAATGACAACCGCCGAATTGACTGCCGCCTGCGAGTCAGGAGAACTTCCCTGCGCCCCGCTCAACTCGATTGCTGACATCTTCGACGATCCCCAGTTTGCCGCACGCGAAAACATGTCGCGGATCATGACCCGGGCCGGAGAACTGATGCTGCCAACTGCGATCCCGCGCATGTCGGAAACCCCGCCGCAATTTTCTCATCCTGGCCCGGCGCTGGGCGAACACACTGATGAAATCCTGCACGAACTGCTCAATCTCGACTCTCAGGAAGTCTCCAGACTTCGTGACCGGGGAGCGATCTGAACCTTCTGCAAGGTTGTCAGGTATAACGAAAGGCGCACGATGAACCGGCAAATGAAATTGGTCGCCTTTCTGCAGGCGCAAAATTGCTCGAACTATCCCGGTTCGTGGCGCCATCCGGCTTCGATGACCGACTGGTCGACCAAGGAATACTATCAGCGGATCGGCCGGATTCTCGAGGACGGAAAATTCCACCTGGCCTTTTTCGACGACCGGCTGGCGATACCTGACAGCTATGCTGACGATGTGTCTCTGACAGTCGAGCACGGCATCCGGGCGACCAAACTCGATCCGATGATGGCGGCAATGGCCATGGGCATGGCGACCGAGAAGCTGGGAATAGGCGTGACCTATTCAACGACCTATTACGAGCCATTCCACGTCGCGCGCATATTCGCTTCGATGGACCTGATGCTGGGTGGCCGGGCGGCCTGGAACATCGTCACATCGCTCAACGATTCCGAAGCCGCGAATTTCGGCCGATCGCAGCATCTCGAACACGACCTGCGATATGACCGCGCCGACGAATTCATGGAAGTCGTGCTGGGCCATTGGGATACCTGGGAAGCCGACGCCATCGTGTCCGACCGCGCCACTGGCCGCTTCGCCGATCCGGCAAAAGTCCACAGCCTCGATCACAACGGCCAGTTCTTCCGCTCGCGCGGGCCATTTACCGTGCCGCGCTCCAAGCAGGGCCAACCGGTCTTGATCCAGGCGGGGGCCAGTGGCCGCGGCCGGGCCTTTGCGTCGCGCTGGGCCGAGCTGATCTTCGTGATCTATCCCAACCTCGCCGTCGGCAAGACATCCTACGAGGCCATGAAGCAGGAGCTGGCACAGGCCGGACGTGCGGAAACATGTATCACACCAGCAGTCTATCCGGTCATCGGCGAAACCAAATCAATGGCCGAAGACAAGCTCGCCATGATCGAAAATCTCGCGAAGCCGGCCGATGCGATGGTATTGCTGTCGGAAGTGTTGAATTACGATTTTTCCCGCAAGGCGCTCGATGAGCCTTTCACCGACGAGGAACTGCAATCGATTGGCGGCCTTCGCGCCATCCTCGATCGCGCCGTCAAGATGAGCGGAAAGACCAATCCGACTGCCGAAGAACTTATCCGTGCCAGCGGGCGGGGAACTCTCTCGGAACTGCCTATCCTGGCGGGAACGCCGGCCATGGTCGCCGATCAGATGGAGGAATGGTTCACGACCGCGTGCGACGGCTTTGTGATTGCGGCAACGCACATGCCGGGCAGCTACGAGGACTTCGTGCGCCTCGTCGTGCCGGAACTGCAAAGGCGCGGCTTGTTCCAGACCGAATATGCCGGCTCCACCCTGCGCGAGAACCTTGGCCTGCCGCTTGCCCATCGCGGTGACTGGCGCAAGCACAGCCCTGCCATGGCTGAAAGCGCGACTTGATGTCTACTGCCCCTGCGCCAGAAAATAACCAGGCGGGCCTTGCAGGGCCCGAATACGACGTGATCGTGATTGGCGCGGGCGTGGGCGGGATTTACCAGATCAAGCGCCTGACCGATCTCGGGTTCAAGGCTACCGTGCTCGAAGCCTCCCCGGACCTTGGTGGCACCTGGTATCACAACCGCTATCCGGGCTGCCGCTTCGATTCTGAAAGCTATACCTATGGCTATTCGTTTTCGCGGGAACTGCTCGAGGAATGGCGTTGGAAGGAGCGCTTCTCGCCGCAGCCGGAAAACCTCCGCTACCTGAATTTCGTTGCCGACAAGTTCGATCTGCGGCGGCACATGCAGTTCAATTGCACGGTCGAGCGAGCGATTTTCGACGAGACGAGCAACCTTTGGCGTGTCGGGCTCGCCGATGGCCGCGATATGACCTGCCGTTTCCTGGTTACGGCGCTGGGTCCGCTCTCGATCCCGACGTTGCCGCGATACGACGGCATGGATGAATTCAATGGCCAGTCCTGGCACACTGCCCACTGGCCGCACGAACCAGTCGAACTTGCAGGCAAGAAAGTGGCGGTGATCGGCACTGGCGCTACGGGAATTCAGGTCATCGCCGATATTGCCGGCAAGGTTGGCCAGCTGACCGTTTTCCAGCGCCGACCCAACTGGAGCGCGCCGCTGGGTAACAGTGAAATCTCCGATGAAGAAATGGCAGACATCCGCGCGCGCTACGGCGACATTTTTGCAGCCTGTGCCGCAAACCCTGCCGGGTTCGAGCACAAACCCGATCCGCGCAGCTTTTACGATGTGTCGCGCGAAGAGCGGATTGCAACCTGGGACCGGCTATATGCCGGTCGCGGCTTTGGCATCTGGCTGGCAAACTTTCGCGAGATATTCACCGATGAGGCAGCTAATGCCGAGTTCTCGGCCTATATCGCCAATCGGATCCGCCAGCGGGTTAAGGATCCCCGGGTCGCCGACAAGCTGATTCCGCGCGACCACGGCTTCGGCGTCCAGCGCCTGCCCATGGAAACGCGCTATCTGGAGGCGTACAACCGAGACAATGTCGAACTGGTTTCGCTGGGAGAGACCCCGATCGAGCGGGTAACGCCAACCGGCATTCGCACCAGCGAACGCGACTATGATTTCGACATCATTGTCTATGCGACCGGCTTCGACGCTTTCACCGGCGGATATGACCGAATCGACATCCGCGGCCTTGGCGGAGCCAGCTTGCGCGAGAAGTGGGCCGATGGACCGCAGACCTATCTCGGCATGTTGACCCACGGCTTTCCCAATCTGCTGATGATCGCCGGACCGCAAAGCGGCACTTCGGCCGGCAATTTTCCGCGCGCGATAGAGGTCAACGTCGATTGGTGCACGGATCTGCTGGAATTCGCGCGGACCCACAATCACCTGCGTGCAGACGCTTCGGCCGAGGCCGAAAAGGTGTGGATCGAGCACGTTGTCAAAATGCAGGGCCGCATGCTCAATCGCAAGTCCAAGTCGTTCATGACCGGCTACAACTCGAACATCGCGGGCCGCGAAGACGGCAAGATCCGCTACAACATTTACACCGGCGGACTGCCGCTCTTTGCCAACATACTTCGTGAAGCCAGAGAGAAGGGCTACACGGACCTGGAATTCGTTTCCGCCAATGCCCCGGCGTGGTCAAAACCCAACTTCGGCGCGCAAGTCAAAAGGGTGGAGACGGCACCTTGAACATGGGTTACGCAGCAAAAAAACTAATTTGTCGCTTGATCGGCATGGTTGGGAGTGTCGATGTCCACGCTTGAGACCCGGCTCGATTGTCGCTCGGAAGTCTATCAGCGCAACCGCGCGGATATGCTCGAGCAGCTTCACGAAATGAACGCGCTGCTGGCGGAGGCTGCGGCCGGTGGCGGCGAGCGTCAACATGCAAGGCTGCGCGAACGCGGCAAGCTGCCCTTGCGCGAGCGCATCGCCCTTGTTCTCGACCCCGACACGGCCTTTCTCGAAATCAGCCCCCTCGCCGCCTGGCGTTCGGAATTCAACGTGGGCTCGGGCTTCGTTGTCGGCATTGGCATCATCTCTGGTGTTGAATGCGTGATCATGGGCCACGATCCCTCGGTCCGCGCGGGCGCTTTCAATGCATTTGCCGGCAAAAAGCTGCTCCGCGGCCTGGAAATCGCCCGCAACAACCGCATGCCTTTCGTGCAATTCGTGGAATCTGCGGGTGCCGACCTGCGCGGCAGTGGCAACGATCCCGATCCCGAAGCCACGCTGCGGCGCGAACTCACGCATTTCGGCGAATCCGGGCGGATGTTCTATGACATCACTGACCTTTCCCGGCGCCGCATACCGACCATCTCGGTTGTCTTCGGCGCGTCGACGGCTGGCGGTGCCTATCAACCGGGGATGAGCGATTATACCATCCTGATCCGCAACAATTCGAAAGTCTTTTTGGCGGGCCCGCCACTGGTCAAGATGGCCACCGGAGAAGATGCCGACGAGGAAAGCCTGGGTGGCGCGGAAATGCACTGCACCCAGTCCGGACTGGGCGACTATCTTGCCGAAAATGAACTCGACGGCATCCGCATCTGCCGCGAGGTGGTAGCGCATCTCAATTGGCGAAAGCTGGGCACGGGGCCGACGCTGCCTCCTGACCCGCCTGTTCACGATGCGGAAGAGCTGCTCGGCATCGTATCGAGAGACCTGCGCCAGCCGTTCGACATGCGCGAGGTGATCGCGCGCATCGTCGACGGCTCGCGCTTCGAGGATTTCAAGCCGCTCTACGGGCCCACGCTGGTAACCGGATGGGCGTCGATCCATGGGTTTCCCATCGGCATCATTGGCAACAACGGCGTGCTCCTTTCCGAATCCTCGCAGAAAGCGGCGCAGTTCATCCAGCTGTGCAACCAAGTCGACCTTCCGATCCTGTTCCTCACCAACATCACGGGCTTCATGGTCGGAACCGACTATGAGCAAGGCGGAATTACCAAAGACGGCGCGAAGATGATCAACGCGCTCTCTAATTCGACGGTGCCGCATATCGCGGTGATTGTCGGCGCATCGTACGGTGCCGGAAACTTCGCCATGGGCGGTCGGGCGTTCGGCACTAACATGACATTCATCTGGCCCACGGCGAAAGTCGCGGTGATGGGGGGCAAGCAAATGTCAGGCGTAATGGAGACAGTCCAGCGCGCAGCAGCCAAGCGCAAGGGTGAGATTTTCGACGAGGAGGCTAGCGCCAAACGCAGCGCAATGCTGGAATACTGGGCCGAAGAACGTGCAAAGGGCCTGTTCGCCACGTCCCGCATTGTCGATGACGGCATGATCGACCCGCGCGATACGCGCACTGTCGTCGGCATCGCACTGTCCGCGTGCCACAACAATGCGATCACGGGTACAAGGGAGTTTGGCACTTGGCGAATGTAGTGCCAGTCCGCCGCCTGCTGATCGCAAACCGGGGCGAAATCGCGAGGCGCGTGATCCGCTCGGCGCGCGCCATGGGGATCTGGACTATCGCGGTCTATTCGGATGGCGATGCAAGAGCACCCTTTGTCAGCGATGCAGACGAAGCGGTCGCACTGGGCGGCCGGACTGCGGCGCAAAGCTATCTCGACCCCGCAAAGATCATCGCCGCTTGCGAACTGAGCCAGGCCGACGCTGTCCACCCGGGCTACGGTTTTCTCTCTGAGAACGCGGCCTTCGCCGAGGCAGTCATTTCCGCGGGAATGACCTGGATCGGGCCTTCACCGGCAGCTATCGGTGCGATTGGCGACAAGCTCGCCGCCAAACGGCTGCTGAAACCGCTCGGCATACCGCTGCTCGAAGCGATCGAATTGACCGATAATACAGACGCGTTCGCGGCGGCGCAGGCTATCGGCTATCCGATCCTGATCAAAGCCGCGGCAGGCGGGGGCGGGCGAGGCATGCGGATCGTTGAGGCTCCGGCTGACCTTGCCGGAGCAATCGAAAGCGCACGCCGCGAGGCAGCCGCGTCTTTCAGCGATGGGACCGTCTTCCTTGAGCGCTGGCTGACCAAATCACGCCACGTTGAAATTCAGATTCTGGGCGATCGCCACGGCAATATCGTTCACCTGTTCGAGCGCGAATGCTCGATCCAGCGCCGCCATCAGAAGATAATCGAGGAGGCACCCTCGCCCGCGCTCGACGCCGATCTGCGGCACCGCATGTGCGTCGCTGCCATCGCGGCGGCGAAGGCTATCGACTATCACTCGGTCGGGACTGTGGAATTCCTCGTCAGCGGTCAGGAATTCTTCTTTCTCGAAGTGAACACCCGCCTCCAGGTCGAGCATCCAGTGACCGAGGCAATCACGGGAATCGACCTGGTGCGCGAACAGATCCGCGTCGCCGAAGGTGAGGCACTGGGATATGCTCAGGACCATCTCGCGATTGACGGCCATGCGATCGAGGCGCGTCTGTGCGCAGAAGATCCCGGCAACGGTTTTCTGCCGACGCCGGGGACGGTGCAAGTCTGGGAACCGCCAGAGGGCAGCGATGTGCGTTTCGATTCCGGAGTTGAAGCCGGATCGGTCATTGGCACAGAGTTCGATCCGATGATCGCCAAAGTCATCGCCTGGGCGCCGACCCGGCGCGAGGCGGCGGCCAAGCTTGCCCGGGCGCTTGAACAGACACGCATCCATGGCACCGTCAACAACCGCGACTTTCTTGTCGCGGCGCTGCGCTCACCGGAATTCATTGCCGGTGACACCACGACCGACTTCATCGAACGGGTGCGGCCCGCCGCACGCCGCGCCATTAGCGACGAGGCGTTGCACGTCGCGGCGATCGCCGCAGCCCTTCATGCCCGCCATAGCCGCTGCGCCTCCCGCAAGTTGCAAACCACCATTCCGGCAGGCTTCCGTAATTCGATCATGCCGCCAGAAACCGTCTCCTTCATCTTTGGCGAAAGGCAGCTTGACCTTGCGTATCGCAGTGAGCGCGGCGGCGGACTGACAATTCATATCGAGGGCGAGAGCCATCACGTGACCTTGCGTGATGTGGGCGCGCGGGAGATCAGACTTGAGGTAGGCGGACGACTCCACACCTCGGCAGTAACCGTCATCGCCGATCACCATTATGTGCATGGCCCATCCGGCGACATCGAGTTGATCGAAGTTCCGCGCTTTGCCTCCACTTCGGCTGCGCTGCCCTCAGGCGGGCTTACTGCGCCAATGCCGGGTACGGTCATCTCGGTCTTCGTGGAGACCGGGGAAACCGTCGAGCAGGGGCAGCTTCTACTGGTACTCGAAGCCATGAAAATGGAGCATCGCATCTGCGCGCCGCGGCTGGGCAAGATCACCGCAGTGCACATCGCGAGCGGCGAGCAAGTGCTCAATGGAGCGTTGCTGCTCGACCTCGAACACGAGGAAGGCTGACCATGGCGGCAAGCGAGGCAACCCTTTATGCTGTCGAGAGCGATGCAGCGTGGATCACACTAAACCGGCCGGAGCACCGCAACGCGCTGTCGCAGCCGCTGCTCGACGATCTGCATGCCCACCTGCAGGCAGCCGAAGCCGATCCGGCCGTGCGTTGCATCGTTGTAACTGGCGCGGGTCCGGCATTTTGCGGCGGCGGCGACCTCAAAAGCCCAGGGATTGGCAAGGAGCGCGTGGGTGCGAGCTTGCCTGATGTGCTGAAGTCAATGATCTATTGCCCCAAACCCGTCATCGCCGCAGTCAACGGACCGGCCTTTGCTGGCGGTATCGGACTGGTTGCGGCAGCCGACATCGTGATCACTGCCTCCGAAGCGCAGTTCAGCTTTTCGGAAGTGCGGATCGGGGCGGTCCCGGCAGTGATCTCGGTGGTCTGCGTTCCCAAACTGGGCACGCATCAGGCGGCACGGTTGTTCCTGACGGGCGAACGCTTCGATGGCGCACGCGCCGTTGAACTTGGCCTGGCGCACCGCGCGGTGCCGCTAGAATCGTTGCGCTCTGCCGTTGATGAGGAAATCAACGCAATCGCGCTGGGCGGGCCGGAGGCTCTGGGCGAATGCAAACGGCTCGTGCGCCGCGCTGCGGTACCCAGACCGCTCGACGAGGCTTTCGACGAAATGCAGTCCTGGAGTCGGCGCATTTTCGCTTCTTCTGAAGCGGCCGAAGGCATTGCGGCATTTCGCGAGAAACGCAGGCCTGACTGGTCGGGCGGGCGGAGCAAGACATGATCACGCTCTATCACTGTGAGCGCGCCCGCTCGTTCCGCCCTCTGTGGATGATGGAGGAAATGGGCCTGGCCTACGATCTCAGGATGCTGCCTTTTCCGCCACGGGTGCTCGCCAAGGATTTCCTGCAGATCAATCCGCTCGGCACCGTGCCGTTCTTCGTCGACGGCTCGGCGCGAATGAGCGAATCCCCGGCAATCTGCCATTACCTCGGCACGCGCCACGGACCCAGCGGCCTGATCGTGGATGTGGCCGAAGAGAGTTACGGTTCCTTCCTCAACTGGATGTATTTCAGCGACGCCACGCTGACTTTTCCGCAGACCCTGGTGCTACGCTATGGCAAGCAGGAGCCGGAAGAACGCCGCATCCCCCAGGTCGCGGCAGACTACGCCAAGTGGTTCCTTGGGCGCCTTCGCGTGGTGGAAGCCGCGACCTGGGGGATGCGGCGTTCTTCCGGCTCCTGCTTGCCATAGCGTAGCACCAGGGTCTGCGGAAAAGTCAGCGTGG
>Ga0075362_10000026_pt1 | contig 58544 bp, 59 predicted proteins | sample EndMetdeltDD1762_FD_71397 | JGI IMG/M metagenome (GOLD analysis project Ga0075362, IMG submission 71397) | Populus endosphere microbial communities from Tennessee, USA - Endosphere MetaG P. deltoides DD176-2 | ecosystem: Host-associated > Plants > Roots > Endosphere | place: USA: Tennessee...
GGAATTGCCCCGCGCGGCCCTTTTCATTTTTCGCCGACGCCACCCTCTTCCATCCCGGCGTGATTCCACCTAAGCGGAGATGCACAAACTGCACTTGCCGTTTATGTCTTGGCAATTGCCGTTCACGTAATAATTGTTCAAGAGCCGCTGGGCACAATGAGGGAATTCTGGACCATGGCGACCACCGCCGATGCAAACCTGCAGTTTTCGCGCCTGCCCCATCCCGCGCCCACTGATCCCGACACGCGCACTGAAGTGCTCGCCAGTCCGGGGTTCGGAACCCATTTTTCCGATCACATGGCCTCGATCGACTGGAACGAAGAACTCGGATGGCACAATGCCACTGTCGGTCCGCGCCAGCCGATCCCGCTCGATCCCGCTGCCGCCGTGCTGCACTATGCGCAGGAAATCTTCGAGGGCCTCAAGGCCTATGTCCAGACCGACGGCGGCATTGCCCTGTTCCGCCCCCAGGCAAATGCCGCCCGCTTCAATGCCTCGGCCGAGCGTCTGGCAATGCCTGCCTTGCCAGAGAACCTGTTCCTCGAATCGATCCGCCAACTGGTCGCAGCGGATCGAGATTGGTTCCCGACGGTCGAAGGCGGCTCGCTTTACCTGCGCCCGTTCATGATTGCCACCGAGGCGTTCCTCGGCGTGCGCCCGGCCAAGCAATACAAGTATCTCGTCATCGCCAGCCCGGCCGGCAACTATTTCAAGTCCGGCTCGCCTGCTGTCTCGATCTGGGTGTCGGACTATACCCGCGCCGCGCCGGGCGGCACGGGCGCGGCCAAATGCGGCGGCAACTATGCTGCCAGCCTCGTGCCACAGGCCGAGGCGCTGGCGCGCGGCCACGATCAGGTCGTGTTCCTCGATGCCGAGGAGCACAAATGGATCGAGGAACTGGGCGGCATGAATCTCTATTTCGTCATGGCCGACGGCAGCCTGATCACACCGCCACTTTCGGGCACGATCCTGCCCGGCATTACGCGCGACTCGATCATGCAACTTGCCCGCGAGGAAGGGCTGACCGTTCGCGAGGAACGTTACAGCATCGATCAATGGCGCGACGATTCCGCTTCGGGCCAGTTGGTCGAGACATTCGCCTGCGGCACGGCAGCAGTCGTCACGCCGGTCGGCAAAGTCGCCGGACGCGACCGCGAATTCACTGTCGGCTCGGGCGGCCCCGGCCAGCTGACCGGCCGGCTGAAGGCGAAACTGGTCGCCATCCAGCGCGGCGAGGCGGCGGATACGCATGGTTGGGTGATGCGGCTCGACTGAAGGTCGCAACCCTGTTCGCGGGCAAGGCTTAGCGGTAGGAGTCTGCCGGCAGCACGAATTCGTGCGGGGTTTTGCCCGAGCTGTGCTACATTCTCCGGGCTGACGTCGCATTCGACGGATGATCGGCCGCTTCGGCGCCTCCTTTATCCCCACAATCGCCTCACGAAGCCGGGATCCGCAATCCTTGCGGATGCCCGCTACACATTCGGATAAAGGATCATCATCATGATTACCGGAACAGTCAAATTTTTCAACGAAACCAAAGGCTTTGGCTTTATCGCTCCCGAAACGGGCGGCGATGATGCTTTCGTGCACATTTCGGCCGTGGAACGCGCCGGCATGAGCACGCTGCAGAAGGACCAGCGCGTGTCCTATGAGCTGGAGACAGACAACCGCGGCAAGACCTCGGCCGTCAACCTTCAGGCAGCCTGATTTCGGCATCGGGCGAGGTGCCGCCCCGGCACCTCGCCCGGCTCTCTTTCCACTTCTTCAAGGAGCATGCCATGTCGGATGCAACTCTGCGCCCGTTCCTGATCAACAAGGACGAAGCCGGCAATTTTCGCCTGACCGTGCGTGACACGCGATTCAATTCGCAAGGCTACCCGATCGTCACTTCCGAACTGCAGGACGATTTGTTCAAGACCGCCACTGCCGCCAAGGCATTCGCCCGCGACAATTTTCGCGCGATGCCCGGCCAGTACGCAATGAAATAGCACGCCGCCTTTGCCCGCTCGACATGCGGAGCCCTTGCATTAAAGATGCCGCCAAATTGATAGTTGGCATCAGCAAGGGAGCAATGGGTGACTGAGAGCTATGTGCCACCGCCCGTCTGGCAGTGGAAAAAGAATCCCGACGCGCCATTTGGCGGCATGAACCGGCCGATCTCGGGCGCGACGCACGAACGCCCGTTGCCGCGCGGGCAACACCCCTTTCAGCTCTATTCGCTCGGATCCCCGAACGGTCAGAAAGTGACCGTTATGTTCGAGGAACTGCTGGCCGCCGGGCATGGCGATGCCGAATACGATGCCTGGATGATCAACATCATGGAAGGCGAACAGTTCGGATCGGGCTTTGTCGCGATAAATCCCAATTCGAAAATTCCCGCTTTGGTCGATTGCTCGGGCCCTGAGGACATCCACTTGTTCGAATCGGGCGCGATGTTGGTCTACCTCGCGGAGAAATTCGGCGCCTTCATGCCCACATCCGGCAAGGCGCGCGCCGAGTGTCTCTCATGGCTGTTCTGGCAAATGTCGAACGCGCCATCGATGGGCGGCGGATTCGGCCACTTCTACATGGGCGCCCCGGTCAAGATCGAATATGCGATTGACCGCTACGCCATGGAAACCAAGCGCATTTTCGACGTTGCCGACCAGCGCCTCGCTGAAAGCGAATGGTTTGCCGGGGACAGCTATTCAATTGCCGACATGGCCAATTTCACCTGGCTGCACTTCTTTCACAGCGAGAACGCTTATGGCGGCGGCACCCAGTTTCTCGATATTCCGAGTTACAAAAACGTCGATCGCTGGGTGCGCGCGATCAAGGCGCGCGTTCCGGTTCAGCGCGGGTTGCTCGTGAACCGGTCCGGCGAAGGCCGCGTCGCCCATCGCCACAGTGCGGCGGACATCGACGCAGTTCTGTGAACCTCAGGCCAAGCTTTCGCGAAATGCCGAAAGCCTGGCAATCGCGTCGGCGAGCATTGCATCAGGTTTGGTAAAGCAGAAGCGCACGATGCCTTTGGGCGCGTCACCTTCAAACAGAGCGGAGACCGGGATCGAGGCGACGCCCGCCTCGCGCACCAGACGTTCACTGAACTCGCGGTCACTGAGCGCAATACCTGAAGCTTCCAGATCAACGCAGAGGAACCATGTCGCGCTGTTTGGCAGCACGCGGTAACCCGCAAGCTCCAGCCCGGCGCGCAGGCGCTCGCGCGAGGCAGCCCACAGCGCAGTGCGATCATCGAACCACGCCTGATCCAGAGCCAGCCCTTCGGCCACGGCCCATTGCAACGCGGGCGCTGTGGTGGCGGTAACAAACTGATGGGCGCGGAACAGTCCCGCCGCCAATGCCGGATCGGCGACCATCCAGCCGACTTTCCATCCCGTCAGCCCGAATATCTTTCCCGCCGAGCCGATTTTGACCACCCGGCTTTCCATGCCGGGAAAGCTCCGCAGCGAGCGGTGAGGCGAGCCATCGAAGCGCACGTCCTCCCACACCTCGTCGCTGATGACGGTGAGATCGTGCGCCACGCAGGCCTCTGCCAGCATGGCAAGTTCACTCTCGCTAGCCGCAGTCCCCGCGGGGTTGAGCGGATCGTTGAACATAATGGCGCGCGTACTGGGCGTTATCGCTGCGGCCAGCGCCTCCTTGCAGTAGCGCCATTCCGGGGGAGCGAGAGGCACCGACACGGGCACCCCGCCAGCGCGGCGGACCATTGGCGCATAGGCATCGTACGCGGGCTGAAACAGGATCACTTCATCGCCTGGCCCCACCAGAGCCAGCACTGCATCGGCAATGGCTTCGGTTGCGCCTGACGTGATGATGACATTGTCGCGCGTCAGGCCGAGTCCTTGGCGGCGATTGTAGAAGCCCGCGACCGCATCACGCAGTTCGGCAAGCCCGCCAATGGGAGGATACTGGTTGGACTTTTCGCGCAGCGCGCGCGCCGCTGCCTCGATCAGCATGGGCGGCCCCGAATCGTCCGGAAAACCCTGCCCAAGGTTGATCGCTCCCAGTTCGCGCGCGAGGCCGGACATGACATCGAAAATCGTCTGCTGCATGCCAGCATAGACTGGATGGATTCTTGAGCCCGCCTGCGTCACTTGCCTGTCACTCCGCGCATTTGGCAGGTCCCATAGCGAAAGGCCCCTGCTTCACGCCATTCAATTCGCTGCGGCGTTGTTTTCCTGCGCTGCCGTAACTTGCCATTCAGCCTCGCCGCCCTACATTGGCTGGCGAAAGGACGGACCCTCCGCTCATGAACGACGACCCGCAGCCGAATGGCAACCCCTGGATGCGCAGCCTGCTCATCTGGAGCGGTATTTTCCTCGCGCTGCTGCTGGCAGTCTCGATGTTTGGATCGCGCAGCGAAAGCGCGGGATCGTCCATCCCCTATTCGGATTTCCGCGCGAAAGTTGCCGAAGGCAGCGTTGCCGAAGTCCAGGTGGGCGAGGAGCGCATTGCCGGCCGCATGAAGAATGGCGAATCGTTCACCACCATTCCCATCCCTAATGACACTGGTCTGCCTCAATTGCTCACCGAAAATAGGGTGAAATACGCCGGCCGTGCGCCCGACGAGCCGAACCTGCTGCTCTATATTCTGATCCAGGCACTGCCCTTCATGCTGATTCTCGGCGTGGCCTTCTTCGCGCTGCGCCAGATGCAGAAAGGCGGCGGGTCCGGGGCCATGGGCTTTGGTAAATCAAAAGCCAAGATGCTGACCGAGCGGCAAGGCCGCGTGACGTTCGATGACGTGGCCGGGATCGACGAAGCGCGCGAGGAACTGGAGGAAATCGTCGAGTTCCTGCGCGATCCGCAGCGGTTCTCCAAACTCGGTGGCCAGATTCCCAAAGGCGCGCTGCTGGTCGGCTCGCCCGGTACTGGCAAGACCCTGCTCGCCCGCGCCATTGCCGGCGAGGCAGGCGTGCCCTTCTTCACCATTTCGGGTTCGGACTTTGTCGAAATGTTCGTCGGCGTCGGCGCCAGCCGCGTGCGCGACATGTTCGATCAGGCCAAGAAGAACGCGCCCTGCATCGTCTTCATCGACGAAATCGACGCCGTGGGCCGCCACCGCGGCCATGGGCTCGGCAATTCGAATGACGAGCGCGAGCAGACGCTGAACCAGCTTCTCGTGGAAATGGATGGTTTTGAGGCCAATGAAGGCATCATCATCATTGCCGCGACCAACCGTCCCGACGTGCTCGACCCCGCGCTGCTGCGCCCGGGCCGTTTCGATCGGCAAGTGGTCGTGCCGATCCCGGACATCGAAGGCCGCGAGAAGATCCTTGCCGTCCACATGAAGAAAGTGCCCCTCGCGCCCGACGTCAATGCCCGCACCATCGCGCGCGGTACGCCGGGCTTTTCGGGCGCCGACCTTGCCAACCTCGTCAACGAGGCAGCTCTGCTGGCAGCGCGACGCAACAAGCGCCTTGTCGCCATGCGCGAATTCGAGGACGCCAAGGATAAAGTCATGATGGGCGCCGAGCGCCGGTCCATGGTGATGACGGACGATGAAAAGCGGATGACGGCTTTTCACGAGGCAGGTCACGCTCTGGTATCGATGTTCGAGCCTGCATCGGACCCGATCCACAAGGCCACCATCATCCCACGTGGCCGCGCGCTGGGCATGGTGATGCGTCTGCCGGAGCGCGATAACTATTCCTATCACCGCGACAAGATGCACGCGAATATCTCGGTTTCGATGGGCGGACGCGTGGCGGAAGAACTGATCTTCGGCCACGACAAGGTTTCCTCGGGCGCATCGTCTGACATTGCCTATGCCACTGGCCTTGCGCGCAACATGGTGACCAAGTGGGGCATGTCGGACAAACTCGGCCCGCTGCAGTACGAAGACCAGCAGGAGGGCTATCTGGGCTACGGCGGCAACCAGCGGCTAATGATGTCGGACGAAACCAACAAGCTGATCGACAGCGAAATCCGTGCACTCGTCGACGATGGCCATGCCCGCGCCACCAAGATCCTGAAGCGCGAACGCACGAAGCTCGACCTGCTCGCCAATGCACTGCTTGAATACGAGACGCTGACGGGCGACGAGATCAAGGAACTGCTCGATACTGGCAGGATTGACCGGCCCGAGGCCCCCAAGGGTCCCAGCCCCGCCATGCCCGTCCGCGGTTCGTCGATCCCGAAGGCAGGCAAGCGCTTTTCGGGGCCCGGCGCCGCGCCGCAGGAAGCCTGACCTGCCGATTGTAAGCTGGGCCGCCGGGTGTCACACTGGCGGCCTCAGTGCAATCTTGCCATCGGCACGGTTCAGGCCATCACGTCTGCACGCAAACCAGGCATGCAGGCCAGGCAGGAAGGCAGGCATCTGACAGCGGCGGGGTGCGCGCTACCTCAGAACAATGGTCTTCGCCCAGCCGCAATTCGCCTGGCTGGGCGAACCGTGCAATCAGCCTTCGTAGTCGCCGCCCAGCGAGGTATTGCGGACTGGCGCAGCCGCCGTGATGCGCAGGGCTTCGGCCGACTGGCTGAGCGAACCGATATCGTCCACTTCATCGTCATCGTCAGGCAGCACGCGTTGCAGCGAACCGATGACCGATTCCTTGAGATAGGCCGGACGCACGGTTTCTTCGGCAATTTCGCGCAGCGCGACAACCGGGTTCTTGTCACGGTCACGGTCGATCGTCAGCTCGGCACCGCCCGAAATCTCACGCGCGCGCTGCGCGGCAAGCAAAACGAGATCGAACCGGTTGGGAACCTTGTCGACACAATCTTCAACGGTAACGCGCGCCATGGGGCACTCCGAATAAAACGGGGGATCGCGAGAATCCTCGCGGGGAAGCGCGCCAGCTAGAGGCCGCGCGCGAAAAAGTCAAGAAAAGCGCGCATAGAGAAGCCTTTCCCGCCCGGTCAGCCCAAGGGCCTATGGACTGGTTTCCAACTCATCCGGCCAAATCGAAGTGACGGGTTTGGCCATATCTCGAAGAGTCGCGCCTGAGAGCGCACAGATTTCACCCGAACTCGCGGCGGCCATTGCCATACTGAGCGGCAAATTCGAGCAAGCCATGACTGCGCCGTCCGACTCGCGATCCGCCAGGTACTTCGCAGGATTTTCGATAGATCCATTCCAGACAGAGACCACGCCAAGGCGATGAAACGGCAATTTGTGCCGCTGCAGGGCGAGGTAGGTGACATCGTCCACAAGCAGTCGCTTCAGTGGCTGGCGCGAATCAATTCCCGCCTCTTCCATCGCTTTCCCGATATCTCGCCGTACAACCGCATAGTTGCCAATCGATACTGAAAACGACTGCCTTGGAAGGTAGCCGGGCGTGCGCGCCGCCGACATTAGCGGCCCGGCCGTGAAGGCGACCAGGATAATCTCGCCCAGGATGGCGCCCGGCACGGCAAATTTGACCAATCCGTCCAGCACCCCGCGAAACCCGCCGGACTGCAGCACCGGCAGTGTCAGGCAAAGCGCGATGAAAATGGCGAGCATGGGCAATATGTGCCCGGCCTCATAGAGGTTCTTGTTCACCTGCGATGCGCCCCAGACCAGCACGCAGGCGAACACGATCATTGCCAGCGGCGTGCGCGGCTCGGCCAGCGCCCGCAATCCTTCGCGGCGAAGGAAGCTGATGAGCCAGAAAATGGCGAGGCCAATCGCAGCGACCCAGAGCAGGATCAGCATGCTGGCAAGCAGAACGAAAATCGGCAGCGGGAACAGACCGGGCGGCAACCAGGAGGACAACGGATTATTGACCGGTGCCGTCAGCCAGACATATTTCAGCGGCAAGGCCCCCACGAGCGCCTGCTGTGCGACATCACCCAGTTGCCCATGATTGGCCAGAACTGACGCAAGATTCTCCGCTCCCAGCTTGGCAGCCAGTTGCTGATCGCCCGGACACTGGAATCGGCCGACCCAATAGGGAATGGACGTCGCCAACAGGCCGATCACGCCTGCGGCACCAACGAGGCGCGGCGCCCATGTCTCGCGCCCCCTCGCGCAGACCGTAAGACAGCCAAGCGCAAGCGGCGCATAGACCGCGCTCTTCAAACTGTAACTCGCTGCAATAGCGACGAGGACAACAATTCCCGCCGCTTTCAGCCAGGCTGCCATGACGGGCCCGAGCGCGGGAATTCTGGTGAACGCGATCACGCACACGGCTGTAAACGTCAGGACCAGGGGTTGTTCGGGACGGCTCAGGACCAGAATGTATGGCAAAGTACCAAGGCCGAGCATGGCAAAGCCTAGCGCCTGCAACTTTGCGCGCCTCAGCGGATCTTCCTCCAGGCGGCGGGTCAGCGTCCAGAAAAGCAATGCCCAGATGAAAGCACAGATCAGCCCTTCGAGCCGAATGAACAGCGGGTCGGCAAAAGCCTGGTTGGCCGCAGCCGAAAACCAGCGCACCGGCATCATGAACCAGGGCGGATGGGCAAGCGTGTTTGGCCCGCACAAGTCGCTGTACATCTTGTCGACGCCGTCGATCCCGGCCCGTTCCTGAAACCGCCAGCCGATCTCGTCCGTGTAGACGGGAACCAGCACGCCAACCGCCAGAGTCAGCAGAAAGCCTGCGACCGCGATGGGGCGAAGCCAATGATCGTAACGACCGCCGAAATAGGAACGGATACTATTCATGCTCTTCCATTGGCTAGCGACGTGCCAGTCGGGCCCCTCCTTGTTCGGCGCGGAACTTCGCGCGATGCGTGCAGGAGTGCCTTGCAGGAAGCTGATTCACAACGCCAATTCGCAGACCATTACAATTTCGGATCATTTTTGCGGATGTCGGCGGAAAGTTTGGAGGCCCGAGCCGCTTCAATAGTGACGGAAATCGGCGGTTAGAGAGGTGGATACCGTCAAAAATACCGTCATCCTTTCACGCGGGACGTGCGTGCTCACGTTTGACGAGCTAGGGTTCCACGCACCACACCGGTGTATGCGCCAGCATTTCGAGTGCGCGCAAGGCCCGTGAAATCCAAACCAACCTTTGCACATGCAAGACGCGGAGTGCTCAATGACGGAAGAACAAGAAGCAGTCGTTGGATGGATGCACCGGATCTTGCGCGATCGTGCGTGGACAGCGGACCAGTGGGCAAAGATGGCCCACGTATCCCCGACGACAGTCACCCGTGCGATGCACGACGATTATGCATCCACGACTTCGCTGCCTATTCTGCAGAGACTTGCTCGCGCGGCGGGCGTTGTATCGCCGGTCGATTTTTTGGCGACGACTGCGAAGCTACCTTCCCAACATGATCTTGAGATGTTCCTAGACGGATACCTTGCGGCCAATGCTCAACCTGACGCTCGAAAGATGGCAGAAGCTCTGCGCACCCGTTTCGCGTTTGGCGCTAGTAGCACGACGTTTTAGCTTCTCGGACACAAACCACTATTGAGCTTATGCAACGCCCTAAGCAGGATTGGAGCCGTCGCGAGCATTTATCCCTGCGAGCTTTCCGGGAGGCAGGATGCTGTATATTTCGCCAATCCGTTTTGGGTCGCTAATCGCCTTTTCGACGATGAAATTGACTAGGCCAAAGAGGGCTCTGACCGTCGCCTGATCGTCCTTCAAATCGAGCGTCCCAGGATGCACGGACTCATTGCCAATCACACGTACACTGTCCAACGCCTGTTGAACGGTCGCGGGGACTGTGCCCTTAGCCACCAGCTGACCGATCATCGAATTGATGTCGTCCTCGTCTGCTCCAATTAGCGGGCATAGCTTCTGGACGGCAAGCCGGAGGAGAGCAGCAGCGCCCCGCGGCGAGCGGCTTGCTATTTGGCGAGCTTCCTCGAAATCTTCCCGAACGTCAGCCGGCATATCGTCATTCGGCCGCGGAGCATCGACCGATTCGGGATAGATGAGCATCAGGCCCCTGAATGCGCTTTCCGCCCCGCACGCCGAGCAGAGGGAGAAGACGAAATTGCGATCTTTAATCGATCGGTTCGCGAATTTCCCGTCACCGATGTGTATAGAGAGACTGACTGGACTCCCCCAGTCTTGCTGAGCGAATGCCCGACAGTTTGGGCATATGAACTTCGAGTTTCGCCCAAACCCGTGATCCCAGCAGTCGTTGATCGCCTCTTCCGCTGTCACTAAGTTTGCCATAGTCGCTCCCTGTTGAAATTCAGAGCCAATGATGATCGGCTCGCTGACCGTTATCACCGCCCGTTAATCTCATAGTTGAGGCTTGCTCCCCAAATTTGAAGGCGAAGATATAGCAGTCCGTCCGGGTGCCGTTAAGGTACGGCCGATTCCACGTAGATTGTGAGTTTCAATCCGAGACCAACACACCCGAAATGAGATCAATACGGTTGCATATGACTGATTCGCAACGACGCTGATCCTGACCAGTGAGACTGTATTTCTGAGTCTTATTGCGAATTTTCAGAATCCACCAATCCGGGTTCGATTCCCGGGTCAACCTCCGAACCAGCCTTGGCGATCCAGAAGCGCCCGGTTTTCACTATGGATCTAACCAAATAGATTCAAACGCAATTTTCGGAAATCTTGAGGCAGAAATTCGTAAGATTCGAGTGACGGTATCTGGCGGGGTGGGCGAAATACCGTCAAAGCTACCGTAGATTCTGCGGCGGTAAGGCGTGAGAATGGCGCGTGGAGGTTACGAATGGGCTGCTAAGTTATTGAAATATAAGAAATATTTTCCGGCATTTTAGCCATTGGAGGCCCGAGCCGGAATCGAACCGGCGTGCGCGGATTTGCAGTCCGCTACGTAACCACTCCGCCATCGGGCCTCCGGTCTACGGTGACGAAACCGTCGTCGCGCCACCGCAGAAGCGGGCCACTAACCGAGCCAGCGCCCCGGCGCAATCGGATTCGGGCGAGGTGTGTTGCGGAGAGGGCGCTCAGGAGAGCCGCTTGAAGCGCAATGTTCGCCGCACAGTGTCCGCCTCATCAAGACCGACCGTGATCCGGGCGCCGGGGACAACCCCGTGCGCGGCGACGCGCGCCACGACCGGCAGTTCGCACAGCTGGATGCGCGCGCCCTGTTCGCCCAGGTCCGTGACGACTGCATCGAACACGTCGCCTTCCCGGCCCGAAAGCATTGCTGTCTCGGCAAGATCGATCACGGCCCGTTCGATCTGCCCTGCCCTCGCCTCTGCCTTGGCCATGGCCGCCGGTAGCCGCATGAAAGCATCGCTGACCACTGCCGGCACGGGTTCGCCGTTCGCAACAGCCAGCGCGGCGCGCACGACATAGCGGTCCGCCAGACGCCGCAGCGGCGCTGTGGCATGGGCATAGGTGGCGGCCATGGCGGCATGCCAGGGCGTGACTCCTGCCTGCCAGGGCACATAGCCGGCGCCATTGCCCGCGCGGCGTACAGCCAGTAGGAAAGCCGCCGCGCGCGGTTCGCCCGGGTCCAAGCGGCGCTCAAAACTGCGCAAGTCTTCGGCTTGGGGCCAGTCCAGCGCGAAGGCCTTGGCAGTGCCGCGCAAGCGGAGTTCGGCGCGCGCATCGGGCGGTGCCATCACGCGAAACAGGCCTGTGCCTGCCGACTGCAGCGCATCGGCGACGGCCATGTTGGTCGCGAGCGACAATGCCGCGTTGTTCCTCTCCGATTGCAGCAGCGGGCGCAATTGCAGAATAAAGCGCCCATCGCCTCTTCGAGTCACCTCCTGCTCTGGCGGCTCGACCCGCGCCGCGCCGCGCCGGTCTTCGGCAGCGGCAATCCGCGCGGCGATTTCTGCAAACCCAGGCGGCAGGGCGGCATCATCTACGTTGTCGTAAGCCAGCTTGGCGCGGCTTTGGATGACGGCGCGTTCCGCGCCATCGAGCTTGACGGCACCATCGGGCGCGATCCGCACGGCGAACACAATGGCGGGGCGCGGTCCGTCAGGCAGCAGGCTCGCGGCGTTTTCCGCCAACACCTTCGGATAGAGACCCGCTTTCCCGTCGGGCATGTAGATCGTCGTGCCGCGCTTCCACGCTTCCTGATCGATCGCCCCGCCATCGGCAACGAACCAGGCGACATCGGCAATGGCATAGTGAAGGATCAGGTCCTTGCCGTCGGCGGCAATGGCAAAGGCCTGGTCAAGATCAGTCGAAGTGGCAGGATCGAGCGTGACAAAATGCTCGCCGGTCCGGTCGCGGTGATCAGCCGGAACGCGGCTGGCGGCGGCCTCTGCCTCAGCCAGCACAGCAGGTGGAAACGTCTCAGGCACCTGGAACTGCCCGCGGATCGCGGCCAGCCCATCTGCAAGCAGGCTCTGGGGATCGCGCAAGGTCTTCATGGCGCTTGGCTACACGCTTGATGCACCGTTGCAAATTGCCTGCATCTTACGCGCCGCGATTGACGCACTGCGCTGGCGCTGCCTATGTCAATTCCCGGATGAGGAGAGCCCTGACAAATGAAGACCCGCGCCGCCGTTGCATTTGAAGCAAAAAAGCCGCTTGAGATCGTCGAACTGGACCTAGAAGGCCCCCGGCCAGGCGAAGTGCTCGTCGAAATCATGGCCACGGGCGTGTGCCATACGGATGCCTACACGCTGGACGGATTCGACAGCGAAGGCATTTTCCCCAGCATTCTGGGTCACGAGGGCGCAGGCGTGGTGCGCGAGGTCGGCGCAGGCGTGACTTCGGTCAAGCCAGGCGACCACGTGATCCCGCTCTACACGCCCGAATGCGGCCAGTGCAAAACCTGCCTCTCGGGCAAGAGCAACCTGTGCACCGCCATCCGCGCAACGCAAGGCCAGGGCCTGATGCCCGACGGCACCAGCCGGTTCAGCTACAAGGGCCAGACGATCTATCATTACATGGGCTGCAGCACGTTCAGCAACTTCACCGTGCTGCCTGAAATCGCCGTGGCGAAAATCCGCGAGGATGCACCGTTTCAGAGCTCTTGCTACATTGGCTGCGGGGTGACCACCGGGGTAGGCGCAGTGATCAACACCGCTAAAGTTCAGCCGGGCGACAATGTCGTGATCTTCGGGCTGGGCGGCATCGGCCTCAACGTGATCCAGGGCGCACGGCTGGCGGGCGCGGGCAAGATCATTGGCGTGGATATCAACCCGGACCGCGAGGAATGGGGCCGCAAGTTCGGCATGACCGAGTTCCTCAACTCCAAGGGCATGAGCCGAGAGGACGTTGTCGCCAAGATCGTTTTGATGACCGATGGCGGCGCGGATTATACTTTCGATGCCACCGGCAACACCGAAGTGATGCGTACTGCGCTGGAAGCCTGCCATCGGGGCTGGGGCACCAGCATCATCATTGGCGTAGCCGAAGCCGGCAAGGAAATATCCACTCGTCCGTTCCAGCTGGTGACGGGGCGCAACTGGCGCGGCACCGCATTTGGCGGTGCAAAAGGCCGGACGGACGTGCCCAAGATCGTCGACATGTACATGACCGGCAAGATCGAGATCGACCCGATGATCACGCATGTGATGGGGTTGGAGGACATCAACACCGCGTTTGACCTCATGCACGCCGGCAAGTCGATCCGCTCTGTCGTGGTGTTCTGAGGCAGTGATCCTCGGCTGCGTCCTGGCCGGCGGACAGGCCCAACGCTTTGGCAGCGACAAGGCTCTGGCGGAAATCGGCGGGCATACGCTGCTCGCGCAAGCTGTCGATCTGCTGGCAGGGTGGTGTGAGCATGTCGTCGTCGTGGGCCGCGAAACTGCGCCTGCGCCATGCCTGCCTGACTGGCCCCGCGCAGGCATGGGTCCGCTGGGCGGCATAGCGGCAGCCCTGCATTTCGCCGTCGATGAGCGGTATGAAGCGGTTCTCACCTGCGGGGTCGATTCTCTGGGCCTTCCAGACGATCTACCCCGCCTGCTCGCGCCAGCTCCCGCCTATGTCGCCGGACAGCCGGTCATTGGCCTGTGGCCGGCGAGCGCCGTGTTTACGATCGAGGCGATACTCGAAGGACAGGGCCGCCACTCGATGCTTGCCTTTGCCGAGGCCATCGGGGCGAGGGCTGTCACGCTCGGCCGCCCGCCCGCCAACATCAATACGCCGCAAGACCTTGCCGCTCTGGGCAAACGGCCGCCTGATCTGAGCTAGTCAAAAGTCGCGCTGACCACTTCACTCGATGGCCCGGCCAGTTGCCGGTGAATTGCGGCCAGCACCGCGGTTAGCACCACACTCGCTCCCGCGCCGACGATCCCGGAACCGACGCCGCCGATCAGCATCGCCACTTTGCCCTGCCCGGCCAGCGCGATGGCCAGGGCCATGAAAACCATCGTCACCACCATCAGAATGACAAAGTAGACCACCGACAGCAGCGAGTAGAACAGGAACAGTCGGCCTGAATTACCGCGCGTCAGGCGCCATGAACGGACAAGGGCGGCGATAGGATTGAACTGCTGTTCAATAACCACGACAGGCAGCAGCAGCGACACCTTGACCATGGCATAGACGACCACCATGATCATGGCGATCACTGCGAATGCCGCCAGCGCGGCAATCCCGCTGATTTGCGCCAGTCCCGCACCAAGCAGCGCCAGCACCAATAGTGCCGCGAGATAACCGGCGAAAAACACGATTGCCGCGCCAATCACTGTCGGCAGAGTGCGGATTGCCAGTTTCAGCGCATCGCCCACCGTCGGCCGCGTCTTGTCGGTGAGCAGGGCGAGCATGGCGAGATAGCCCACTGACTGCAACGCTAGGGAAAACAGGCCAAAACCGATGACTGGCCCGGCCATGCTGTCCATCTTTTGTTCAAAAGCAGCCGGATTGGTCAGGTTTTGAACCAGTTCCGCTTGCAGGTCGCTGAAAAACAGGATCGAAATGAGTCCGGGCAGGATGAAAAACACGCCTGCCACTGCGCCCAGCACCTCACGATTGGCCGACGCCATCTGCGTCGCCTCGCGCCATGCCCTGTTGCTGTCGAACTGCATGGGTAACTCCTGTTGCCCTAACGCTCATGTTAAGGCTCGCACTCTTGATAACCACAGCGTTTCCCGGCACGCAACGGCAATGACTTCAAGCCTGCCCGCCACTATCGAATTACGTCAGGAAAGCGAGCCCGTTCCCTATCGCGAGGCGCTGGATCTGATGACCGCGCGAAACACGGCGATCTGTGAGGGCAAGGCGCGTGAATTGATCTGGATGCTCGAACATCCCCCGGTCTATACTGCCGGAACCAGCGCGGCGCCCGGCGAATTGCTCGATCCCCGCTTTGAAGTGGTGTCCGCGGGTCGCGGCGGGCGATACACCTATCACGGCCCCGGCCAGCGCATCTGTTATGTCTTGCTGGACCTCAAGACCCGCGCGCGCGAAGTGCGCGGCTATGTCCACGCGCTCGAAGGCTGGATGATCGGCGCCCTCGCCGACCTCGGCATCGAAAGCTTCCGCCGCGAAGGGCGCGTGGGCATCTGGACCACGGACCTCGACGGGCGCGAGGCGAAAATCGGCGCGATCGGCGTGCGCATCCGGCGCTGGGTGACAATGCACGGTTTCTCGGTAAACCTGTCGCCCGATCTTTCGCATTTTTCCGGCATCGTGCCATGCGGCATCGAGGAATTCGGCGTGACCAGCCTCGCGCGGCTCGGCCGGCAGGTTGATTCGGCCAGCTGGGATCGCTTACTGCTGGCCCGCGCGGACGAATTTCTGGCCGCGCTCGATCGGCCCTGCCCGGCGACTAATGGCCCGGAGGCGATCGGAACAGTGGAGAGAGTTTGTGACACCTGACCGCCGGACGATTTTGCCCCTTACAGCGCTTGGGCTGGCCGTATTGCTGGCTGCCTGCCAGTCGGAAAACAAGACCAAGGCCAGCGGTTCGGCTGGCGGACAGATTCTGTCCGGCTCCACCAGCGATGCCATGCTGCCTGTCGATAGCCTGCGGTCCCAGCCGCCGCTCGCCCCCAGGCCAACCGGCAGCGCGGCAAGCGGAGAGAGCAAACGAGGCGACAGCCCCCCTCCCAAGAGCGATGAGCAGCCGCCCGAAGCATCGCCAACACCGGAAAGCACCCAAGCGCCCGGCACTGACGAATAGGCCGTCAGGCGGGACGCATGATCCGAATCGGCATCGACCCGCCACTGCCGCGATTCTCACCATTGGCGAGGAGCTGCCTGGCCAGGCGGACTCGCGGTTCGTCCAGCCGACGCCTGTCGAGCGCCGACATTTCCTCTTCGGCATGGTCCTCGACCGCCGCAACGATCCGCCGGGCTTCGGCGAGTTCCTCCTCAGAAGGCGTGAAAGCTGCGTTGATTTCGGGCACTTGCGCGGGGTGACAGGCGAGCATGCCGGTAAAACCATCCGCGCGGGCCATTTTTGCCGCCTGCCTCAGGCCCTTGACATCCTCGACATCGTCGTAAGTCGTCTCGATCGGCATTGCGCCGCATGCGTGCGCGGCCAGCACGATCTGTCCGCGGACATGTCGGAATGCGTCGGCCCAGCCGCCGCGTGAATCGCGCAGGCGCGATGCTTCGATCGCCACGGCAAGACTCTCCGCGCTCCAGGTCAGTCCGGCAAGCCGCGGGATCGCGGCATCGACATAGCTTGCAATTGCAAGTGCCGCGCGCGGAGTGTCGCCAGCCATTGGCAGCAGGCGAGTCGATCCCGGCGCGAGATGGTTGGTCTGTTCAAGTTCATATAGCTCGGCCGCCACTTCACGCAGCGCATCGGGACCGGCGCAGCGCGGCAGGATAATGCCGTGGGGCGCCCCGCGCATCACAGCAATGAGGTCGTCACGCCAGAGGCGGCTTTCAAACGTATTGATCCGGACCCAGCGACCCAGTGCCGACTGTTCGAGAATTTGCCGCCGATGCGCCGCGAGCCAGTCCGCCGCACGCGCCCGCGCGGCGCCCTTGGCTTCGTAAGGCACGGTTTCGTCAAGATCGACGACGGCAACGTCGGCGCCCATCCCCATCGCCTTGCCAAGCTTTTTCTCGCTGTCGCCCGGGACGATCAACCATGAACGATAGCGCATAGTGCATGACCCCCGTCAGCAGTGCAAAGCCGCAGCCGACCTGCGGTGCTTCTTTGGCGGTAAGTATGCCGGGAGATTATGAACAAAAGGTAGGCAAATGGCGCAAAGTGCAAATGTTGTGGCGTGCGAATTTGCCGACCTTGGTTTCGCTATCGCGCGCCCAAGTCCCCCTTGCCGACGGTACCTGCCGCCATTTCCAGCATACGGTCCAGGCTCTTCTTCGCTGCCAGCCGCAGGCCTTCCTCGATCTCGATCCTTGGCTGCAGGTCTCTCAGCGCGAGGTAGAGTTTTTCCAGCGTATTCAGCGCCATGTAGGGGCAGATGTTGCAATTGCAGTTTCCATCCGCGCCGGGGGCGCCGATGAACGTCTTGTTCGGCAGGGCCATTTCCATCTGGTGGATGATGTGCGGCTCCGTGGCGACGATCAGGGTGTCACCGAGAAAGGTCTTGGCGAAATCGAGGATGCCGCTGGTGCTGCCCACATAGTCGGCGTGGTCGATGATCGCCGGCGGGCATTCGGGGTGGGCGGCAATCGGCGCGCCGGGGTGCTGGGCTTTCAGCTTAAGCAGTTCGGTTTCCGAAAAAGCCTCGTGAACGATGCAGACGCCCGGCCAGAGCAGCATTTCGCGGTTGAACTTGCGGGAGAGATAGCCGCCCAGGTGCCGGTCGGGTCCAAAGATGATCTTCTGTTCCGGCGGGATCTGCGACAGGATCGTCTCGGCGCTCGAACTCGTGACGATAATGTCGCTGAGCGCTTTCACTTCGGTCGAACAATTGATGTAAGTCAGCGCAATGTGATCGGGATGCGCCTCGCGGAAGGCCTTGAACTTGTCGGGCGGGCACGAATCCTCAAGGCTGCATCCCGCGTCCATGTCGGGCAGGACGACAATCTTCTGAGGGCTCAGGATCTTGGCGGTATCGGCCATGAATTTAACCCCGCAGAATGCGATGACATCGGCATTCGTGTCCGCCGCCTTTTTCGACAATTCAAGACTGTCGCCGACAAAATCCGCCAGGTCCTGGATTTCGGGCTTCTGGTAATAATGCGCCAGGATCACGGCATTGCGCTCCTTGCGCAGGCGCTCGATCTCGGAGCGGATATCGATGCCGGCGAGGTTTTCGGTCATCACGGTCATGGCGAAAATATGCTCCTGAAAAACGCGGCGGCGCTATGGCCTCGGGTTGATTGGGCTGGCAGCGGCAATGCGCGCCCGGTCCGACAGTCCGGCCGCGCCTCTGTCGCCGCGGCAGACGAACAAGTCATCCGCGTAGTCGCATAAATGAGTGGCAGCAATGTGCGTGCCATAGCGACGGAAACTTTCCGGACTGACGAGGTAAACCGTGCGGCGGTCTGCCGGCTTTTGCAGCACTTGCGCTGGCAGCGTCTCGCAGTGCAATTTCATCTGGGCTTCCGGAGTGCGGCCGGCATAGAAAGTGTTAGTCGGCAATCCGCTTTCGACGGCCAGCCAGGAAAACTTCTGGAAGTGCTGCAGCGGATATTCCCAGTGGCCGGTATCCCATTTCTGGCACTGCCACGGCCGCAGCACGATAATGGCCGAGTGCGCGCGGCCGAGGTCCGCGTAAGCCGGGTCCTCGAAGCGGTGCAACTTCTGCCTGCCTAGCTCGCGCTCGTGCATGGCAAAGAATGGTCTGGCGAGATCGACCACCTGCACCAGCGCGGCAATGGCCAGCAGCATGGCTGCGCGGCGCTCGGGCAAACCCCTGATCAACCCGCCGATCGCGATGACAAGCAGCGCGTAGGTTACCACCCAGATGAACCGGCCCGAACTGCGGAAAATAGCGAGCAGAGATTCCAGCGCATCGGGGACCGGCAGGAAAATCGAATAGGGCCCGACTGTAATGCGAGTGGATAGCGCCAGGAAGAAAGCACCGGCGATCACCAACGCCAGCGGGGGGAACAGGCCCTCGCCGCTGTCACGCCGCATCCGCGTGAAAATCACCCCGCCGAGCACCAGCAGAAGGCCGCCCAGTCCAAGGTAGCCGAAACCTTCGTATTGCCCGGCCGTCGCCGCCGGCATGTCTGGCAGAAGCGCTGGACCAAACCATTCCGACTTGGGGTCGATAAAGGTGAAGAGATTGGCCGAGAAGACCTGATAGCCCTCGCCGGAAAGCAGTCTGCCGCCGGAAAAATCGATGAAGCCCCATATCACCATCGCCAGCGCGCCTGCGACAAAAGGCAGCGGCGCCAGCGCGGCAAGCTTCCAGCCAAGCGCGCGGTCCATCGCCAGCTTCAGCAGGAAGCCGCAGTAGATCATCAGCGTCATCACCATTAGGTAGATGTTGATGCTCGAAGCGAGAAACACCAGCAGGGTGAAATTGCGCAAAGTGCGCCACTGCCCCACCCGCGGGCTGCGCAAGTAAAGCCACAAGGCCGCGAGCAGCAACCAATGTTGGGTCAGCACTATGTGGGTTATATGAAACCGAACCAGCAACGTGGGCATTGTTGCGATGAACAGCGCGCCCAGAGCAAGTGAAGCCCGATATGCTGCTCCCGACTTGCCCGGGGTCACTTCGCGCAGCGCCAGCCAGCCGAACAGCGCCTGCAAGGCAATACCAATCGGGAACAGCGGTCCCATATATTGGAACGGTCCGTTGCCTGTAGGCACCAGCAGCTTCACCAGCAGCGCAACAGCAGGCATGTTGTCGAACATCGCCATCGGCATTGTTTGCGGCCAAGAATAAAGGTTCGTGGCAACCGGAAAATAGTGGTCCGGATCACGGCGATACATTTCCCAGGCGAACTGGCCGGTCACGGTATCGTCATGCATCCAGCCAATATCGTATGGATTGGCGACTCTCGTCCCGGCACCAGCGAGCGCCAGCGCCACGGCCAGTCCCATGACCAGCACGAGTTCCCATTTAAGTTTGCTCATCTTGCGCCTCGCATCAGGCCGCTTTGCGCCAGATGTCGCCATCGCGCATCACCAGGCCGCGCGCTTCGAGGTCGATGAGATGAGCCAGCACCGAACGACCGGCCGCACCCCACAGCTCGCGGTCAACACCCTTGTACATCTGCGGTACCATCGCTTCGATCTTGCCCGTGCCCTCGCCAAGGTGGCGCAGAATCTGATTCTCGCGCTGTCGGCGGTGGCCCAGCATTCCGCGGACCAGCTGGCGCGGCTTTTCGACCGCGGGCCCGTGCGCCGGATAGTAAATCCGGTCTTCGCGCTCCTGCAGCAATTGCAGGCTGGCGAGATAGGCCGTCATATCGCCATCGGGCGGCGAGACAACGGTCGTCGACCAGCCCATGACATGATCACCGGTAAACAGCGCGCCGCTTTCATCGAGCGCGAAGCACAGGTGGTTCGAGGTGTGCCCCGGAGTCGCCAGGGCCGTCAGCGTCCACCCCTCACCGCCGACTTTCTCCCCGTCGGCCAGAACCCTGTCCGGCGCATAAGTCGGATCGAACGAGGCATCTGAACGCGGCCCGTCATCGTCGATCACCAGTGCGCCGCAGCCAATCACCGGCGCACCGGTGGCACCCGCGAGAGGCGCGGCGGCGGGCGAGTGATCGCGGTGGGTATGGGTGCACATGATCGCGGCAACCCGCGCATCGCCAATCGCTGCCAGTAGCGCGGCAATGTGCTCGTCATTGTTGGGCCCCGGATCGATGACCGCGACATCGCGGCCCGCCCCGACGAGGTACGTCTGCGTGCCGGTGTAGGAAAACGCCGAAGGATTGCCGGCAAGCACACGGCGCACCAGCGGCTCAGGCATTTCGGCAAGGCCGGTGGGCCAGGGTCGGGCCGGGAATTTCATGGGCTGGATATGGCCAAACAATCCCCCTAAGCCAAGCCCAATCCCGGCACGAGGAGAGGACAGGCCATGAACCCGCCCGGCGAACTGATACTGGTGCTTGATGCTGGCACCACATCGACCCGCGCGCTGGCCTTCGATTCCACGGGAACAGTGCGTGCGCTGGCACAGCGCCCGCTGACCCAGCACTATCCCCAAGCCGGCTGGGTGGAGCACGATGCCAGCGAAATCTGGGCAGCGACGCTGGCCTGCGGGCGGGAAGTGGTAATCCAGTCGGGCGGCGCCGACCGTTTCGCCGCAATCGGCATTGCCAACCAACGCGAAACCGTCATCGCCTGGGACAAAAGCAGCGGTGAGCCGCTTCACCATGCCCTTGTCTGGCAGGACCGCCGCACTGCCGAATTCTGCGCCTCCCTGAAACTCGCGGGCCACGAAGCGGAAGTGCAGAACATGACCGGGCTCTTGCTCGACCCTTACTTCTCGGCCTCAAAAATGCGCTGGATGCTGGACAATGTCCCGGCTGTGCGCGGCGCGGCGGAAGCTGGAAGGCTTGCTGTGGGCACAGTCGAATCCTGGCTGGTTTTCAAACTTACCGGCGGCCTGTTCATCACTGATGCCACCAATGCGAGCCGCACCAGTCTTCTGCCATTGGCAGCGCAAGGCTGGGATACCGGCCTTTGCGATTTGTTCGGTGTTCCAAAGGCCGCGCTGGCAGAGGTCACTGACAACGCCACTCTGTTCGGCCACAGTCTGGCCGAGCATTTCGGCGCGCCGATGGCAATAACCGGAATGGCGGGGGATCAGCAGGCGGCCACGATCGGCCAGGGCTGCCTCTTGCCCGGGCAGACGAAGGCGACTTACGGAACCGGCGCTTTCGTCCTCACCAATGCGGGCAAGGCGCCGCCCAGATCCCAGCGCCGATTGCTGGGCACGGTGCTGACACAACTGTCGGGCGAGCGCAGCTACGCGCTTGAAGGCTCGGTGTTTGTCGCAGGCAGCCTGATTCAGTGGCTGCGGGATTCGCTGGGCCTGATCGCCAGCTCCGCCGAAACCGAACAACTGGCGAGGTCAGTGGAAAGCAGCGGCGGCGTAGTCATTGTGCCGGCGCTGTCAGGGCTTGGCGCACCGCACTGGCGGCCGGATGCCCGCGGGCTAATAACGGGCCTGACATTTGCCGCCACACGCGCTCATCTCGCACGCGCCGCGCTCGAGGCAATGGCATGCCAAACGTATGATCTGGCCGAGGCATTCGCCGGAGACGGCGCAAAGTGGGAAATGCTGCGCATCGACGGAGGCATGAGTGCAAACAACTGGATGGCACAGGACCTGGCGAACATTCTGGCGCTGCCGGTGGAACGGCCGGACATGGTCGAGACTACGGCGCTGGGCGCGGGCATGCTCGCGGCACTTGGCGCGGGCCGGTTTGACACACTGGACGAAGCGGCAGCGGCCATGCGCAGTGCCAGCGAACAATTCCTTCCTGCAATGGACGAGTCAGTGCGCGGCACGCGCCTTGCCCAGTGGCGCAAGGCCTTGGCGGCAGTTTAGAGCCAGATGACATTAGATTGACCCACCGGGATTGCCTTTGGAGGCTTTCCGGCAAGGCGACGCAGTCCGGAAGGCCTCCAAAGGCAACCCCCTCCGGGGCGGGCCGATTTTGGCCCATCGCAGCGTCGATCGTCGGTCACTATGCGATGGCATAGCTCCCTCCTCTCTCCTCGCGCTGAGCCAAAATCGGCTCCGTCACAGTGGGTCAATCTAATGTCATCTGGCTCTAAATCGGCGCGCCCTGTGCCAGTCGCTCCCGCAGCCGGGCAATTGCGCCGAGTGGCGGCGTTGCCGGCTCGGCCGAACGCCAGTTGCGGTCCAGCCGCAGCAGCCGGGCATAGAAACGCTCGGTCGCCGCAATCAGGGCGCGCACCGATGGTTCCAACATTGCGCAATGTTCGGCATCGGATTGGCTGACATCCGGTGAAAGACGGCCATTGCGGCGCAGCTGGAATTCCGACAATTCGCCCTCGAAATATGCCCGGTGATTGAGCAGCCAGGCCATGGCATGCATCATCCGCGTCGTGGTGCGCAGCGCCTCGCACGACAGGGCGATGCGGGCGAGATCCTCGTCCTCGCCATACTGGCCGATCCGGCCCGAAAGAGCGAATGTGGCGCGAACCTCGTCCGAAAGAACAAGCGCCTCGCCATACAGCGAGTCCAGTATCCGGGGATTGATCGATACGGTTGGCGACATGGCCAAAGTGGTTAGAACCGCAAGACGTACCTTGGCAATTGCCACCCGGGCGGTTTCGCACAGCGATTTTCGTTTGTGCAAAAGCGGCACGATTTTGGGAGTGCCCAGCGCCCCCGTTCAGGCGATGATATCGGGGATCAAATAGTCCTCGAGCAAGGCGATCTGGTCTTTGAGGCGCAGCTTTCGCTTCTTGAGGCGCGCTATCTGCAACTGGTCGCCCGAGCCCGACACGGTCAGTGCGTCGATTGCGGCATCCAGGTCGCGGTGCTCGGTCCGAAGTCCCTCCAACCGCTTGCGCATTTCTTCTTCGCTCACCTGGCACCCCGGTTATCTTGTCCCGAAAAACTGGCGCCACACACGGTCGATCCTGCGGCTCGTCCCGGGTGCGGCATTGTCCATCGTTTCGCAGCATTAATTCGCTTCGCAAGATAGGCGGATTATGTTCTGATGACAATTGTGCCGGACTGATGATCGATGAGTCGTCGCAATAGTTCGGCAACCAAGATGGAGGACCGTCAATGGATAGTTCGCACAGCAGCAGCCTACAGCTCAAGCACGCCGGCCTTGAACGCCGCATCGAGCTGGAAATGAGCCGGCCAATGCCAGACACCGCGATGATCCAGGTACTCAAGAAGCAGAAGTTGCGCATCAAGGAACAGTTGCAGACGCACTGATCAGCCCGTCACGCGTCGGTTTAGCGCCTGCATGCAGGGTGCTGCGGCGCAGACATTCCCGCCCGGCCTCACCGCCGCCTGCGCTTAATTTGCGTTTGGCTACGGTGGAGTATGTGCGCTGGGCGGCGGCATCGTCGATACAGTTCGGCTATTGCATGGTTGGCCCTTACGGCGCTTGTCACTTCATGCCGGTTCGCACCTTGACCACACGGTCCGTTCCCAAAGTGATTACTTTGGGTTAGGCTGGCCACATGCCTTCAACTGCCGTCAGTGCCCCGCGCGCAATTCTCACTCGTCTGCACGATGTTATGGCGTCTCGCGCGCATGTTCAGGGCAAACTCAACAAAGTGGTCGAAGCCATTGGCGCCGGCCTCGATAGCGAGGTCTGCTCGATTTACCTGCGCCGCGAAGGCATGCTCGAACTGTTCGCCACGCGCGGCCTCGAACAGGAAGCTGTCCACATCACGCGCATGGCCATCGGCGAAGGGCTGGTCGGCACGATTGCGGACAATGTCGAGACGCTCAACCTCGCCGAAGCCGCGACGCACCCCGACTTTTCCTACCGCCCCGAAACCGGTGAAGATCGCTTTCACTCCTTCGCCGGCGTGCCCATAGTCCGGCGCGAGCGCGCGGTGGGCGTGCTGTGCGTCCAGCATGTCGAGCCGCGGCGCTATGAGGAAGTGGAGATCGAGACGCTGCAGACCGTGGCCATGGTCTTGTCCGAACTGATCGACAATGCCGGCCTGGTCGATGAGGAAGAAGGCGGCGGCCTTCCCGCCAGCCTCAGCGGCCCCCAGCGCCTGACCGGCCTGACGCTCGTCAAGGGCCTCGCCAGCGGGGTTGCTGCCTATCACCAGCCCCGCGTCACTATCGAACACATCATGGCCGAGGATACCGAGGCCGAGCGGCAGCGCCTTTTCCGCGCTTTCGACCGAATGCGCGAACAGATTGACCGCATGGCCAGCCAGGCCGAATTCGGCGCCGGTGGCGAGCATGAGGAAGTGCTCGAGACTTACAAGATGTTCGCTTACGACGAAGGCTGGAAGCGCCGCATCAACGAAGCGATCGACAGCGGCTTGACCGCGGAAGCAGCCATCGAGCGGGTCCAGCAGCGCACCCGCATGCGCATGCGGCAGATCGACGATCCGCTGCTGGCCGACCGGATGCACGACCTGGAAGACTTGTCCAACCGGCTGCTGCGCATCGTTTCCGGCCAACTGGGCACGGCAGCTTCCAAAGGCCTGCGCGGCGACACCGTCCTGATCGCGCGCAATCTCGGACCGGCGGAACTGCTGGAATACGACAAACGGCGGCTGAAGGGCGTGCTGCTGGAAGAAGGCTCGCTCACTTCGCACGTGGTGATTGTCGCGCGGGCCATGGGCGTGCCCGTTCTGGGCCGTGTGGCTGGCCTTCGCGGGCTGGTTCGCGACGGCGATCCACTGCTGCTCGATGCAACCCAGGGCACGGCAACCGTGCGCCCCGCCCCGGCCATGACCGAGGCATTCGAGGCGCGCTTCGCCAAGAGCCGTGAGCGTCAGGCATCTTTTGCCGCGATGCGCGATGTCGAGCCGCGCACTCTGGATGGCGAACGCATTTCGGTAATGATCAATGCCGGCCTGCGTGACGACCTGCCCAACCTCAGCCTCACCGGCGCCGACGGCATTGGCCTGTTCCGCACCGAGTTCCAGTTCCTCGTCTCCGCATCATTGCCCGCGCGCGAGCGCCAGACGCGGCTTTATCGCGATGTGCTGGATGCGGCGGGCGACAAGCCCGTAGTGTTCCGCACTGTCGATATCGGCGGCGACAAGGTCCTGCCTTATCTGCGCCACGACGGCGGTGTCGACGAGGAAAACCCGGCCATGGGCTGGCGCGCGCTGCGCCTGGCGCTGGAGCGCGACGGTTTGCTGAAAGTGCAGGCGCGCTCGCTGCTCGAGGCGGCTGCGGGGCGGACGCTCAATGTGATGTTCCCGATGGTCTCCGAGCCGTGGGAATTTGCAGCCGCCAAGCAGGTTTTCGAACACCAGCTGGGCTGGCTGCGATCGCAGAAGAAGCAAGTGCCGGATGTTGTCCGATATGGCGCAATGCTGGAAGTGCCATCGCTGGCAGAACAGCTCGACGTGCTCGCGCCGCAGCTGTCATTTCTCTCGATCGGCACCAACGATCTCACCCAGTTCCTGTTTGCCGCCGATCGGGCCAATCCCAAGCTGGCAGAACGCTATGACTGGCTCAGCCCCTCGATCCTGCGCTTCATGCGCCGGGTGCTGACGTCGCTGGAAGGCCATCCAGTCGATGTCGGCGTTTGCGGCGAGATGGGCGGAAGGCAGCTGGAGGCACTGGCGCTGCTCGGCATCGGCATCCGCCGCCTGTCAATTACGCCGGCTGCGGTCGGGCCGATCAAGGACATGGTCTGCAAGATCAACCTGGCCGAGATTCAGGCGGCGATGGCGGGCTGGCTAAGCAATCCTCCTGCCGATATGCGCAAGGTTCTGACCGAGTGGGCCGAATGTCGAGGGTTGCAAATTGAGTAGCGGCGATTCGCCTCGCTGTCCTGACGACTGGCCGCCCTGCGCTTCCCCGCCTGCACGCCACCCTTTGGCGCGCAGTTGCCCGGAAAAATCGCCAAGGCGTTGACAAGGCGATTGCACACGCGTTGTTTCGCGCCGGATCGCCCATAACAGAAAATGCCACAGAATGATTGAGAGTGAATTGGAACATAGCGAGCTGCCGCTTGATGGTGTGGGAACCCGCTTGCGGCGCGCTCGGGAAGCTGCCGGCCTCAGCATAACTGACGTCGCGGCGCGCACCCGCATTGCCGAGCGTCACCTCGCCACGATCGAGGCAGGCAAGTTCAACGCACTGGCCAGCCGCGCTTACGCCATTGGATTTACGCGTAATTACGCACGCGAAGTGGGACTTGATGAGGAAGAAATTCTGCGCGACGTTCGCGCCGAATTCGACGGTCAGGAACATCTCGTCGACCGCTATCAGCCCGCCGCGTTCGAACCTGGCGATCCGGCACGGGTTCCGCCCGCCAGACTGGCATTGATTGCGGCACTCAGCGCGCTCGCTGTGCTGATCGCGGGCTACATCTTCTGGCGCAGTTTCTATACCCCGGCCGTGCCGCTTCCAGACCTCGCGACCGAAGCTTCTGACAGTGCCAGCGTGCCCGCAGCGGCCACGGCGGCCCCTTCGATGCCGGCGGCGATTGCTTCGGGCGGAGACGCTGGAGCGACGAGTGCGGCTGCACCTGCCACATCTTCCCAGCCTGCACTTTCGCGTTCAACGAGACCAAACCAGCCGCGCGAAGCGCAACGCGGCGCGGCGCAGGCATCGCCTTCGCCGGCAGCGTCAAGGTCGGCTCCTGGCGGCGGGGGCATCACAGCCGCCACGCCCGCCGCGCCATCACCGGCCGCTACAGCCGAATCTTCCACCGTTTCGCAGTAGACCAATCTCGACAGGCGAGTTTGCCTGCGGCAAGCACCACTGTGGTTAATCCCCGGTTTGGGCGGGATGCGCCATGGCTGGCGCAAGACCCTGAAAGGGCAGGGCGCAGTCAGTGTGGAGCTTGAGGACAATGACAGACATGCTTGGCGAGCAAAAGTGGGGTAAGCAAAAATTGGGCAAGTCAATCTGGACGCGCTCGGCGAGTGTGCTGGTTGTCATGCTGGCGCTGGCAGGCCCGGTCATGCCAGTGTCGGCGCAGGACAATGGCGCGGAAGCGCGTATTCGCAGCATGGAAGCGCAAATCCGCGCGCTGCAGCGCAAGGTATTCCCGGGCGACGGCAAAGTGTTCGGGCCGGAAATCATCGCACCGGCATCGCCTGCTGCCGGAACAGCCGCAAATTCTTCAACGCCGGTCGGCGACCTTGCCACAAGGCTTGATTCCGTCGAGGCGCAGCTTCGCCGGCTGACTGGCCTGACCGAGGAAAACAGCAACAAGCTTGCCCAGCTTGAGGCAAAGCTCAATGGCGCCTCTGCGGCACCCGCAGCGACAACTGCCGCCGCCACACCGGTCGCAGCAGCGACCCCGGCGCCAACGCCCTCACCCACTGCCACGCCGTCGACCCCAGAAACCAATCTCGCCGCGATGACTGGCGGCGCATCCGCGCCGCGCCCCGCCGCCACGCCAACACCGCGTCCTTCCGCCGCCGCCAGCGGCCCCAGCGCGTCGCGTGTCGCTGCCGTGCGCGCCATTGCCAAGCCGGAAACGCAGGATCCGGGCGACGACGAATATTCATACGGATTCCGCCTGTGGGAAGCAAAATTCTTTCCCGAGGCACAGCAACAGCTGAAGCTGATGATCGATCGCTACCCGCGCCATTCGCGCGTGACTTATGCCCGCAACCTGCTGGGCCGCGCCTATCTCGACGATGGCAAGCCGCGCGAGGCCGCAACCTGGTTCCTTCAGAACTACAACGCCAACAAGACTGGCGACCGCGCGCCTGACAGCCTGCTGTTCCTGGCCGAATCGATGCGCCAGCTGAAGGACACCAACCGTTCGTGCATCGCGCTTGGCGAATTCGCGACGAATTTCCCGCGCGAAGCCGCCGGGCGACTCAAGTCGCAATACGATTCAACGCGTGCGGGCGTGAAGTGCAATTGAACGGGTGCTCGACCCCGCACTAAGCGAATGTTTTGCAGCCGGGCTGGCGGCGATCTGGCCCGAAGGCGCTGCACCCGATGCGCGCCTGGGCCTTGCCGTATCGGGCGGACCAGACAGTCTGGCCATGCTGCTGCTCGCGCATGCCGCCCTGCCGGGACGCATCGAGGCGGCGACAGTCGATCACGGTCTCCGCCCGGACAGCGCCGGCGAAGCGGCCATGGTGAACGCGCTCTGCGCTCAGCTTGGCGTGCCGCACGCCATTCTCAAGGTCGAGGTCGCCGACGGCAACCTCCAATCCGAAGCGCGCAGCGCGCGCTATGGCGCACTGGCGGCCTGGGTCGCAGCGCAGCTCCTTTCCGGACTGGCAACCGCGCATCATGCCGACGATCAGGCCGAAACGCTGCTGGCACGTCTCAACCGGGCAAGCGGTGTGGCGGGGCTAGCGGGCGTGCGGCCGCGCGGGCCCATCCCGGGAGCGCCCGATGACTGCAAGGCCCCTCTCTTGCGCCCATTTCTCGAATGGCGGCGCGGCGAACTGGCGGATGTGGTAGCCGCGGCGAGAATCTTGGCAGTGCAGGATCCTTCCAACAATGACCCTCGCTTTGACCGGGTGCGGCTGCGGCAGGCGCTGGCGCAGGCCGACTGGATCGATCCGGCTGCCCTCGCTCAAAGCGCCGCGCATCTCGCTGATGCCGACCTGGCGCTGGAATGGGCAGCGCGGCGCGAATATCACGAATGCGTCGAGCGGGACGGCATGGGCGTGACTTACCGACCGCGTGCTCCCCGCGCGATTGCCTTGCGGGTTCTGGCCCGGATCATCCGCGAGCTGGATGGCAGCCAACCACGCGGCGCAGCGCTGGCGCGGCTGTTCGACAGCCTTATTCGCCGCGAGCCGGTTTCAATTGGCAATCTCGTCGCCCGCGCGCTGCCCGGCGGCTGGAGCTTCACTCAGGCGCCAAAACGGCGGGCCGGCAAGCATGCCCCCTCGTGAGGTCGCCAAGGCCACTGATATAGATCGACATGCGCCCAGCTTGACGGCAGACTTTGAAGGCGGATGAACGCGGGCGCGAACAGGGGGGCACCATGCCAGTCATCAACAGCCTGATCGGGATTGTCGTCATTCTCGCGATCGCCTTCGTGTTGTCTTGCGACCGCAGGGCGATCCGGCTGCGCGTTGTCGCCGCCGCCTTTGCGCTGCAGGCGGGTTTCGCCGCGCTGGTGCTCTATGTGCCGGCAGGCAATGTGGCCTTGCAGGCAATTGCCGGAGGCGTATCCGCGCTGCTGGGTTACGCCCACGCCGGCATCGATTTCCTGTTCGGTCCGCTCGCCAAGCCTGAGATCGGCGGCACGGCTTTCGCAATTGCCGCCCTGCCTGTGATCGTCTTCTTTGCCGCGCTGATTGCCATTCTCTATCATCTTGGCGTGATGCAGCTGGTGGTCCGCTGGATCGGCGGCGCGCTGGAGAAGATCACTGGCATTTCGAAAGTCGAAAGCCTGTGCGCGGCGTCCAACATATTCGTCGGCCAGTCGGAATCGCCGCTCGTCATCCGGCCTTACCTTGCCGCACTTGCTCCCTCGCAATTGTTTTGCGTGATGACGGTGGGCATGGCCGGGGTCGCGGGGACGATCCTCGCCGCCTATGCCTCGATGGGGATACGCATCGACTATCTGGTCGCCGCCGCTTTCATGTCGGCGCCGGGCGGCATCCTGATGGCAAAGATGATCATGCCGGATCCCCGCGGCTTTGACCCGGCCGCCGCTGAAGAGTCCGTTGCGCTTGACAGCAACAGTTTCGAAGAAGGCGAAAAGCCCGCCAACCTGATCATGGCCGCCAGTCAGGGCGCGCAGACGGGCGTCAAACTGGCAGTGGCGGTTGGCGCAATGGTGCTGGCATTCGTGGCGCTGGTGGCGCTGGCCAATGGCGTTGTCGGCTGGATCGCGGGCTGGTTCGGCCACGGCGAGATTACGTTCCAGTCGTTGCTCGGTTACGTATTCGCGCCAGTGTTCTGGCTGATCGGCACGCCCGACTGGGCTGAGGCGATGCGCGCGGGCAGCTATTTCGGCACCAAACTGGTGCTCAACGAATTCGTCTCATTCATCGATCTGGGCAAGGCAGCAGATCTTTCGCCCCGCACCGTGGCCGTGGTCACATTTGCCCTGTGCGGCTTTGCCAATTTCAGCTCGATCGCCATCCAGATGGCCGTAACCGGCAGCCTTGCGCCCAATCAGCGGCCGGTCATCGCCCGGTTGGGAATCCGCGCCCTGGTGGCAGGAAGTCTCTCCAACCTGATGTCTGCCGCACTCGCCGGGCTTTTCCTGGCGCTGTAGAGCGCACTAATTCATCCGATTTGGCAGAATTTTCGGGATTTTTACGAATAGATTCAATAGGCTATGAAGGGGCAGGCATGCAAGATGCCTGTCTCAGCCATTCTCGCCGCCGCCACGTTCGCGCTCTGCGCGCCTGGCCCCCGCAACACCTGTGTCGTCGATGGCGACACTTTCTGGCTGCAGGGTGAGAAAGTGCGCATCGCCGACATTAACGCGCCCGAAACCCACGGCGCGGCCTGCGCCAGCGAGCTGGCTCAGGGAGAGGCGGCCGCGCGGCGGCTGATTGCCTTGCTCAATGCGGGGCCCTTCCAGCTCACCCCGGTTGAACGCGACCGCGACCGTTATGGCCGCCTGCTGCGGCGGGTCGAACGGGGCGGCAGGAGCATTGGCGGCCAGCTCGTGGCAGAGGGACTGGCGGAAACCTGGAAGGGCAGGCGAAGCTCATGGTGCCCCGGCGATCAGGCACGCTCTGATCTCGACAGATCGGGACAATTGACTATGGCGCAAGCATGGCTGCACCATCGATCAAGATATGCGGAGTGACCACGGCCAAGGCGCTCGATGCGACGCTGGCGGCGCGCGCGGAATATGTTGGCTTCAACTTCTTTCCGCCCAGCCCCCGATTCCTCGATCTCGGTGAGGCGAAAAGCCTGGGCGAGCGCGCGGACCGGCGGATCGGGAAAGTCGGAGTTTTCGTCGATCCCGATGACGCTGCCCTGGCCCATGCCATTGCGGCTGCCGGTCTCGATGCCGTGCAGCTCCACGGCAGCGAAACGCCTGCGCGGGCGGCGCAAGTGCGCGCGCAGTTCGGCCTGCCGGTCTGGAAGGCGCTATCGGTAGCCTCCCGCGAGGACGTCGCCCGGGCCAATGCCTATGCCGGTGCTGCCGACATGATCCTGTTTGACGCCAAGACGCCCAAGGGCGCCGCGCTGACGGGCGGCATGGGGCTGAGCTTTGACTGGGGGCTGGTGGCCCAATGGAAGGGACCGTTGGCCTGGGGCCTTGCCGGCGGACTTACACCGGCTAATGTCTGCGATGCCGTCCGGCAGACCGGAGCGCCACTCGTCGATACATCGTCAGGGGTGGAGTCTGCCCCCGGCGTGAAGGACGTCGACAAGATCGCTGCCTTCGCGTGGTCGGCGCGCAGTTGCTGACACAAAAAGGGGCGGCCTGTTGCCAGCCCGCCCCTTCTTTTTGCTTGCAATCCGGATGGATCAGAAGCGCAGGCCGAGACCGGCGACAACCGAATCAGAATCCGTGAAGCCGTTGCCAACAAAGTAATGGCGATAGCCAACCTTGCCGTAGAAGTTGCCGCCGAAGCCCTGCTCAACGCCGGCGCCGAGGTGCACTGCGTCTTCGCACAGGTCGCAAGGTTCCGACGTGTAGCCGCCATCGACATAGAGCTTGGTGGCAGTGCCGACCTTGGCGCCAAGGCGGCCAGTGGCACCGAACGAAACCTTGGTGCCCGGAGCACCGATCTTGTCGCCGGAAACTTCGAGGCCGGCAAAGGCGCGGCTGCCGAGATCCCAGTCATAGCCTGCGGCAACGCCCCAGATATCTTCGCTGTCGCCATTATCCCAGATGACACCGCCATGGGCCTCGATACGGGCTTCGTTGGCGAGAGCGGGTGTAGCCGAGGCGAGCACGGCCGCGAGCGAAAGAGCAATAAAACGCATTGTAAACTCCTGCAAATCAAGTCCCCATTGTTCTGGAGAGGACGGGGCGGCTGATATGAATCCACCTGCTGCACCACAATATCAGATTGCCAAATTGGCGGAATTAGCCGGCAGCATGTTGCACATGTGCATCACCTAACTTCATACAATTGCATGATATTTGCAGTTCGCCGCGCATTGAATTCACTTCACCGCATTGCAGCAGTTTGTTCTGAATTCAGTAAGGTCTGGACAGCCTCCCTACCCTCTGCCAATCGGTACTACTCATGAACGCACCCAACTCATTTCGCACGCTCCCCGACGAGCGTGGCCACTTTGGCCAGTTCGGTGGCCGCTATGTCGCCGAAACGCTGATGCCGCTGATTCTCGACCTCGAGACGCATTATCGTGCCGCCAAGGCAGACCCGGCCTTCCAGGCAGAGTTCGACGATCTGCTCGAGCATTACGTCGGCCGTCCGAGCCCGCTTTATTTCGCCCCGCGCCTGACGGAAGAGCTGCGCAAAGGTGCTGCCGCCGGCCACGGCGCGCAAGTGTGGTTCAAGCGCGACGAGCTCAATCATACCGGCGCGCACAAGATCAACAATTGCGTCGGCCAAATCCTGCTGGCGATGCGCATGGGCAAGACGCGCATCATCGCTGAAACCGGCGCCGGACAGCATGGCGTCGCCACTGCGACGGTCTGCGCGCGCTTTGGCCTGCCTTGCGTGATCTACATGGGCGCGACAGACGTGGTTCGCCAGCAGCCCAACGTATTCCGCATGAAGCTGCTGGGCGCGGAAGTCATCCCGGTGGAAAGCGGCGCCCGCACGCTGAAAGATGCGATGAATGAGGCGCTGCGCGATTGGGTCGCCAATGTCCACGACACGTTCTACATCATCGGCACTGCCGCCGGCCCGCATCCCTACCCTGAGCTGGTGCGCGATTTCCAGAGCGTGATCGGCAAGGAGACCCGTGAGCAATTGCAGAAGCGCACTGGCCGATTGCCCGATCTGCTGGTTGCCGCCATCGGCGGGGGCAGCAACGCCATCGGCCTGTTCCATCCCTTCCTCGACGATCCATCAGTCAAGATGCTGGGCGTGGAAGCGGCAGGACATGGTCTCGACAAGCAGCATGCCGCCAGCCTTGCCGGCGGTCGCCCGGGCATCCTCCACGGCAACAAGACCTACCTGTTGCAGGACGAAGATGGCCAGATCGCCGAAGCCCATTCGATCAGCGCGGGGCTGGACTATCCCGGCATCGGCCCGGAACATTCATGGCTCAAGGAAAGTGGCCGGGTCGACTACACTTCAGTGACTGACAAGGAAGCGCTCGATGCCTTCCAGCTGCTTTGCCGCACTGAAGGCATAATCCCCGCGCTGGAACCCAGCCACGCTATCGCGGCAGTCACCAAAGTCGCGCCGACCATGCCGGAAGACAGCATTATCGTCGCCAACCTGTGCGGACGCGGCGACAAGGACATCTTCACCGTCGCCGAGGCGCTGGGTACGCAGATCTAGAGCTTGATGGCTTATTCGGACCATTCGTCATCGCGAGCGGAGCGAAGCAATCCAGAGCGGCACGCGCAGCACTGGACTGCCGCGGACCTGCGGTCCTCGCAATGACGATTCAAACAATGGTCACCGCGCTTTAGCGCTAGTCATCCGACTCTATAACATGATCGCTGCGGCCGAAATCGGGCCGCGCATCGTCCTGCCCTTCGGCAATGATCGAGCGGCGAATGGCACGCGTGCGGGTGAAGTGCTCGAACAGGGTATCGCCGTCGCCCACGCGGATCGCCCGCTGCAGGGCGGTCAGGTCTTCGGTGAAACGTTGCAACATTTCCAGCACGGCTTCCTTGTTGGACAGGAACACGTCGCGCCACATCGTCGGGTCCGATGCGGCAATCCTGGTGAAATCGCGGAAGCCGCCAGCCGAATACTTGATGACTTCGCTTTGCGTCACATCCTCGAGATCGGACGCCGTGCCGACGATCGTATAGGCAATCAGATGCGGCAAGTGACTGGTCACGGCAAGCACGAGGTCGTGATGCGCCGCATCCATCATTTCGACATTGGCGCCCAGTGCTTCCCAGAACTGGACCAGCGCGGTGAGCATGTGCGGGTTCGCGTCTTCGGGCGGCGTGACGATGCACCACCGGTTGTGAAACAGCGAGGAAAAGCCCGCGTCAGGCCCGGAATGCTCGGTGCCCGCTACTGGATGTGCGGGAATGATTGCATGGCCCGGCAATGCCTCGGCCAGCGCCTTGGCGATGGCGACTTTCGACGAGCCGACATCGCTGACAATGGCGCCAGCCGGAAGCGCGCCGGCAATCTCGCGGGCGGCATCGCCCATTGCGCCGGGCGGCACGCAGAAAATCACCAGGTCGGCATCGCGCACGGCATCGGCGGCGCTCACGTCGATCCGGTCGGCAAGACCCCGCTCGGCAGCGCGGGCCCGTGTGTCCGGCTCGGCATCATAACCGCTGGTCGTTACATCAGGCAGGTGCGCTTTGACCGCAAGGCCGATCGAGCCGCCCAGCAGCCCGAGACCGACGATCGCAACCCGCCTGACTGTGACTTCGTTCACCGTCATTTCGCCGCCTCGGCCATTTCGCGCAAGGCGGCCGCGATAGCATCCATCTGCTCAGCCGTGCCAATGGTGATGCGCAGCCCATGTGGCAAGCCCTGCCCCGGCAGCCAGCGCGTAATATAGCCGCGTTCGGCCAGCCCGTTATAAGCGGCCTCGGCAGACAGTGCGCCTTCGAACAGGATGAGGACGAAATTGGCCTGGCTCGGCAGAGGCCGGATGCCATGGTTGCCCAGCGCGGCAAGCGCATCGACGAAGCGGGCACGTTCGGCCGCGTTGTGCAGCCGCGACTGCTCGACAAAGTCCTGGTCGGCGAGAGCGGCAAGGCAAGTGGCCTGCGCTGAATTGCTGGTGTTGAAAGCGCCGCGGATGCGGTTGAGCATTTCAATCAACTGCGGCGCTCCGGTCGCCCAGCCGACGCGCTCGCCGGCGAGACCATAGGCCTTCGAAAATGTCCGCATGACCAGTACATTGCCCGTGCTTGCCGCCAGCGCCAGCGCGCCGTCGTCATCTTCGGGCGCGACATATTCTGCATAGGCCTGATCAACCACCAGCAGCACACCGGCGGGCAGCGCGGCGTGCAGCCGGGCGAGTTCGTCCTTGCTTGTAAAGCTGCCGGTCGGATTGTTGGGATTGGCCAGAAAGACCACACGCGTCCGTTCGGTGACAGCCGCGAGCAGCGCATCCACATCGGCGCCATAATCAGCATCCGCCGCAACGACCGGCGTCGCGCCGCAGCGCCGCGCGGCTATATCGTAAAGCGAGAAGCCATAGCGCACATAGAGCACTTCGTCGCCCGGTCCGGCAAAGGCCGAGGCGGCAATCGTCAACAATTCGCCCGATCCCGTGCCGCAGACGATATGGGCGGGATCGATATCATGCAGCTTGCCCAGCGCGCTGCGGATCGCCGTGCTGTCGGGATCGGGATAGAGCGAGGGGATCTGCGCATTGTCCCGCGCAGCCAGCGCCGCGGGGCTGGTGCCCAGCGGGTTCTCGTTGGCCGAAAGCTTGATCAGCGGCCGCCCGTCATCGCCCGAACTCTTGCCGGGGACATACGCGTGGATCGCGGCGATCCAGCTTTTGGGTTGCGGACAATTCTGCATTTCGACACTCATGACGCGGCGCCTTTAGCGAAGCTCGCGCTTGATTAACAGGCTTTCCTCCCCCAAGTCGCTTGCCATGGATGCCGTGCCCCCGATTCAGAGCGAAGTACTGGCCCTTGAAGAACCGCTGCCGCTGGACAGTGGACAAAGCATCGTGGGCGTGCGGATTGCCTACGAATCCTATGGCACGCTGTCGCCCGGCCGGGACAATGTCGTTCTAGTCTGCCATGCCACGACTGGCGACCAGCACCTGGCCAGCAAGCACCCGATCACGGGCAAACCCGGCTGGTGGAACAGAATGGTCGGGCCGGGCCGCCCGATCGACACGTCGCGCTTTTTCGTGATCTGCGCCAATGTGCTGGGCGGCTGCATGGGCTCGACCGGGCCAGGATCTGTCGCGCCAGACGGCAAGCCATGGGCCATGCGCTTTCCGGTCATCACCATCCGCGACATGGTCCGCGCGCAAGTCTCGCTTCTCGAAGCCCTCGGAATCGAAAAGGTCTACGCCGTGGTGGGCGGATCGATGGGCGGGATGCAGGCGCTCAGCCTTGCGGCCAACTGGCCGGAGCTTGCCGAGCGCGTGCTGTGCATTGCCGGAACTGCGACCATGCCCGCGCAGAACATCGCCTTTCAGGAAGTGGGCCGGCAGGCCGTCATGGCCGATCCGGGCTGGCAGGAGGGCAATTATTACGGCACGGGAAAGGCCCCGGATGCCGGCCTTTCCGTGGCGCGAATGGCCGCCCATATCACTTATCTGTCGGAAGCGAGCCTGACCGAGAAGTTCGGTCGCCGCCTGCAGAACCGCAATGAAAAAACGTTCGGCTTTGATGCCGATTTCCAGGTCGAAAGCTATCTTCGCCATCAGGGCGCGACATTCAAGGACCGTTTCGACGCGAACTCCTATCTCTACCTGACGCGGGCGATGAGCTATTTCGATCTGGCCGAAGAAAGTCTGGGTAATGGAGGTGGTGGGCGGCTGGCCGACGCCTTCACGCGAACCAAGGCACGCTTCTGCGTCGTCAGCTTCGACAGCGACTGGCTCTATCCCACCGAGCTTTCGCGCGCTCTGGCCCACGCGCTCAATGCGGCCGGCGCGCCAGTCAGCTTCGTCGAGCTGTCCGCCCCGTTCGGGCACGATTCCTTCCTGCTCGACGTTCCCGCGCTTGACCGGGTTGTGACGGGGTTCCTCAGCCAATGAGCCAGCTTCGCCCGGACCTCGCCCTGATCGCCGCCCATGTCGCACCCGGCGCGCGCGTGCTGGATGTCGGCTGCGGCGATGGCTCGCTGCTCGAGGCACTGCGCAGCAAGGGATGTGATGCGCGGGGCATGGAGATCGATCCCGGTGACGTTGAAGCCTGCGTGGCCAAGGGCTTGTCAGTCATTCAGGGCGACGCGGACGCGGACCTCGAATTCTATCCCGACCAATCATTCGATTACGCGATCCTCTCTGAAACCTTGCAGACAATGATGCGGCCAGCCAAAGTGCTCGACGAATTGCTGCGCATCAGCCGCCATGCAGTTGTGAGTTTTCCCAACTTCGCCCACTGGCGCGTGCGCCTTTCGCTGCTGACCGGGGGGCGGATGCCCGTCACACGGCTGCTGCCGGTAGCGTGGTATGAAACGCCGAACATCCATCACGTGACTATCGCCGATTTCCTCGCCCTTCTGACCGAGCGCGGAATCACCATGGAACAGGCGTGGTATCTGTCCGGCGACAAGCAGATCGGCGCGGGGCTGGCCAACCTGCGCGCGGAACACGCGATTTATTTGCTGGCGCGGTAAGGTCGTCCCGGGCTTGACCCGGGACCGGTGACTGCATGGCGCAACCTCAGGTCATGACGGCCACCGGTCCCGGGTCAAGCCCGGGATGACGCGTCGTTCACCATCAGCACACTGTCATCCCTTGCCAGAACCCACAGGCTGAGCCCCGCCGCTTTGGCGCGATCGACTGCCAAGCTTGTCGGCAGAGACAAGGTGACCAGCCCAGTGGCACCGCCGCGCACTGCTTTTTCGACGATTTCATAACTGCACCGCGCGGTTGACAGCACAAATCCGGGCGTCAGCGAGCGCCCGTCGCGCACCATGGCGCCAACCAACTTGTCGAGCGCATTGTGTCGGCCGACGTCTTCGCGAATGCAGCCGATTGCACCGCTTTCATCGCACCAGGCAGCAGCGTGCGCAGCGCCAGTGTGCTGGCCAAGGTTCTGGAGTGGCGGCAGCGCCGCCAGCGCGGCGAAAATCGCCGCAGGCTGCAAGGCACTATGCGGCGCTACGCGCGGCAGCGGCTTGGCCAGCGCCTCGAGATTCTCGATACCGCACAGGCCGCAACTGGATTCCGAGACCCGCGCCCGCACGCGATCGCCAAGCTGCGCCGCGCCGAGGCCGGTAAGTGTGGCCCGCACGATCCACCCGTTCTCAACATCGGCAATAGCGATGTCGGCCACTTCCGCTGCCGACACAGCCAGACCTTCGGCCAGCGCAAAGCCCACCGCGAAATCAGCAAGATCCGCGGGCGTTGCCATCATCACGGCATAAGACAGGCCATTAAATTCCAGCGCGACCGGGTATTCAGGCACCCATTCGCGCTTGACGGGGTGGCGGCTGCCGTCAGCCCTGACTGCAACCGCCACTGCCCCTAACCAAGCTTAAGGTTGCAGTAAGCCGCCAGCTTGTTGCCATCCGGATCGCGCATGTAGGCCCCGAAAGCACCCTGAGCCACGGCCTTGTGCTCCGGCGGACCTTCGCAAGTGCCGCCATTGGCCAGCCCGGCGGCATGCCATGCGCTCACTTGCGCCTCGCTGTCCGCACCGAACACGATCGTGCCGCCATTGGCATGGGTAGCCGGATTACCATCGCGCGCCGCGCCGAGCATGAAGGTAAGCCCGTCCGGCAGCTTGTACATTGCTACAGGATATTGATCCGGCACCGGCGCAGCCTGGATTCCAAGTATGCCGAAAGTGGCATCGTAAAACGCGCGGGCGCGGGCGACATCATTCGTGCCGAGCCGAAGAGTGAGGAGTTTCGTGGCCATGTGATCCTCATGCAGGCCGGGCGAAACCGCACAGCTTGTTGCCATCGGGATCGCGCAGATAGGCCAGATACATCTTGGCAGATCCCATTTCGCGCAGGCCCGGCGGATCTTCGCAGCTTGTGCCGCCAGCGGCTACGCCCGCATCGTGCCAGGCCTTTGCCTGCTCGGGGCTGTCCATGGTGAAACCGATGGTGCCGCCATTGGCGTGGCAGGCAGGCTCGCCATTGATCGGCGTTGCCACCATGAAATTGTTGCCCTTGTGGCTATAGACGAGCCGCGGGCCCATCTGCCCGCCGGGCTTGCCGCCCATTGCCGTGAAAACGGCATCGTAAAACGCCTTCGACTTGGCAAGATCGTTGCTGCCAACGACGATGTGACTGAACATGGGGGCTCTCCTTGTCTGGGTTTGGTTTGGCCATGTGTCATAAGGCGCGATACCAAAGTGGCAAGGCAACAGGCGCTAAATTTCAAGTTTCACGGATGAACAGCTCTTCGCAAAGCCCAGGCCGCGCTTGATCGTCGGATGCGTCCTCGCCATGGCGACGGCCACTGCCAGCTCGGTCCTGACGGCCCGGCCATGCGCCTTTTCGATTTCGTCGCCAAAAGCATCGGCTTCGGGCAAGCCCAGCGAAACCGCGCGGCCAAAGGCGAAGGCCTGCGCGCCCTCGCCCGGCGGCGGATTTCCGGCTAGCGCGGCATTGATTGTCTCGCGTGGCATCCCATTTGCCAAAGCCATCCTGGCGGCGATCAGCGCGCAGGGGCCGCAATCTTCAGCCAGTTCCGCGGCGATAGTCGCAAAGCTGACGGCCTGCGCGCTCGCGGCATGGCGGTGGGATGAGAGCGTCAGGAAATCGCGGTATTTGCGGGCTAGGCTTCCGGGCGCTTTGGCAATGTCGGCCAGATGCGGCGACATGCCGTCGGTCGCCTTGTCTGCCGCTTTCAGCAGCATGGCGGGTGGCAGCACCGATGGCAGCACCCGCCGGTCCGTCACGGCCAGCGCGATGCCCAGAATTGCCAGCAGAGGAATCCCCAAAGTGCCCGGTGCGTCCTTCCAGAAAATGTCTGGCGAGCAGATGCCGCTGGAGACTTCATGGAGGTGCAGGCCGCCGTGCAGGGACAGCCAGCCTGCACCGAACAAGCCTGAACGCCAGTACACGGCCGGATTCAACGCACTGCACACCAGCAAGGCGGCGCTCAGCAGATAGGCAAGGCCGATATCGCGAATAAAGTGGGCGTTGGCGGGCCCGGTGGCTTTGACGGTTCCGACCAACTCGTACCAGCCGAACGGATCCGCCAGCATCGCCAGGCCATTACCTAGCGCCAACAGCGCGGCAGCGCCAACCAACACTTGCGCAAGCCGCATGCGGAGTTCCAACTTGCCGGGCATGGGAGCGTCCTTGTCATGGCGAATCAATACGGATATTATCTATCCAAATTAAACAGAGGGCGCAAGCAATGCGAATGAATGAAGGCGTGGAATGGGCCGCGCATGCCTGCACCGTGCTCGCGCCGTTTTGGCCGAAACACGGCCTGAGCCTGGCCGCATTGGCCGAATTGCACGGCGTTCCCGCGCCCTACATGGCCAAGCAGATGCAACGCCTCAGCGCAGCCGGGCTGGTCCGCACCAGTCGCGGCCGCACCGGGGGCTATGCCCTGGCGCGCGCGCCGTCCGAGATCAGCCTGTGGCAGATTGCCCGTGCGGTGGACGGCGTCGTGCCGATGTTCCGCTGCACCGAGATCCGCCAGCGCGGCCCATGCGGCACCCCTCGTGAAAATTGCACCAGCCCCTGCGGCATCGCCGCCAGCTTCGCCGCCGCCGAGATGGCCTATCGCGCGGCGCTGGAAGCCGTGAGCGTCGCGGACATGCTTGCGCAAGCGGTGGCCGGCGCCGGATCACGAGATGCCGACACAGTGAGCGAATGGTTCAAAAGGAAAGTGACTGAGGTGCCCGGAGAATGACTGCGCAGCGGCATTAGCGACATCCCCCACCCATTGCGGAACACAACACGAACCCCCATAACCCTATCATGCCCGAACTCGTCATCCGCCGCGGCCTGGCCGAACCAGACACTTCAGAATCCTTCGTTCCGCACAAGCCAGAGCGGCCTGAAAAGTCTGACGGCGGGCGGAGGTTCAAGATCGTTTCGGAATATCAGCCGGCGGGCGACCAGCCGACGGCGATTGCCGATCTCGTCGCGGGCATATCTTCGGACGATCGCACCCAGGTGCTGCTCGGCGTTACCGGCTCTGGCAAGACGTACACCATGGCCCAAGTGATCGAGGCGACTCAGCGCCCCGCCCTGATTCTTGCCCCCAACAAGATCCTTGCCGCGCAGCTTTACGGCGAGATGAAAAGCTTCTTTCCAGATAACGCAGTCGAGTATTTCGTTTCCTACTACGACTATTACCAGCCTGAGGCCTATGTGCCGCGCAGCGATACCTACATCGAGAAGGAAAGCTCGGTAAACGAGGCGATCGACCGCATGCGCCACTCGGCCACGCGGTCCTTGCTGGAGCGCGATGACGTGATCATCGTCGCCTCGGTAAGCTGCCTTTATGGCATTGGCTCGGTCGAGACCTATTCGGCGATGATTTTCGACCTCAAGAAGGGCTCGACCGAAGACCAGCGCGAAGTGATCCGCAAGCTCGTTGCCCTCCAGTACAAACGCAACGATGCCGCCTTCCAGCGCGGCACATTCCGCGTGCGCGGTGACAATCTGGAACTGTTCCCTAGCCACTACGAAGACATGGCCTGGCGCATCAGCTTCTTCGGAGACGAGATCGAGGAAATCCACGAATTCGATCCGCTGACTGGCAAAAAGGGCGCGAGCCTCAGCCAGGTGCGCGTCTATGCCAACTCGCACTATGTCACTCCGGGCCCGACGATGAAGCAGGCCACTGAGGCGATCCGTTTCGAACTCGTCGAGCGGCTGAAGGAACTGGAGGCGGAAGGCAAATTGCTGGAAGCTCAGCGGCTTGAACAACGCACCAATTTCGACCTCGAAATGATTGCCGCCACAGGAAGCTGCGCGGGCATCGAGAACTATTCCCGCTTCCTCACCGGCCGCCTGCCCGGCGAGCCGCCGCCGACCCTGTTCGAATATCTGCCGGAAAATGCGCTGCTGTTCGTCGATGAAAGCCACCAGACCGTGCCGCAGATCGGCGCGATGAGCAAAGGCGATCACCGCCGCAAGATCACGCTCGCCGAATATGGCTTCCGCCTGCCAAGCTGCATCGACAACCGCCCGCTGCGCTTCAACGAATGGGACGCGATGCGCCCGCAGACCGTCGCCGTATCCGCCACCCCCGGCCACTGGGAAATGGAGCGATCAGGCGGCGTCTTCGCCGAACAGGTAATCCGCCCCACCGGCCTGATCGACCCGCCGGTCGAAATCCGGCCGGTCGAGGATCAGGTGCAGGATTGCATCGAGGAATGCCGCAAGGTGGCCCAGGCGGGCTACCGCACTCTCGTCACCACGCTGACCAAGCGCATGGCCGAAGACCTCACCGAATTCATGCACGAGGCGGGCCTGCGCGTGCGCTATATGCACAGCGATGTCGAAACCCTCGAACGCATCGAACTGATCCGCGACTTGCGGCTAGGGGCCTATGACGTGCTGGTGGGCATCAACCTGCTGCGCGAAGGGCTCGACATTCCCGAATGCGGCCTCGTGGCGATTCTCGATGCCGACAAGGAAGGCTTCCTGCGCAGCGAAACCTCACTGATCCAGACGATTGGCCGCGCGGCGCGCAATGTCGACGGCCGGGTGATCCTTTATGCCGACCGCATGACCGGAAGCATGGAACGCGCCATCGCCGAGACTGACAGGCGGCGCGAAAAGCAGCACGTCTACAATCTCGAACACGGCATCACCCCGGAAAGCATCAAACGCGATATTCATAACATCGTCGCGGATACCGCCAGCCGCGATGGCGTGCTGGTCGAGATTGATGATGGCTCGCGGAACAATCTCGTTGGGCACAATCTGCGGGGGTATATCGAGGAACTCGAAGGCCGCATGCGCGCGGCAGCGGCAGACCTGGAGTTTGAGGAAGCCGGCAGGCTGCGCGATGAAATCCGGCGACTTGAGGCTGACGAGCTGGGGATACCGGACGGTGAAAAGCGCGCGCCGATTGTTGGGCGCAGCAATGAGGGCAAGCCGGGGACCAGGAAGGGGCGGTTCGGGCGGCAGGGAAAGACGAAGTGGCGGGGCTGAGCACTTCGCCAGAGGTTCGACCTCACAACTTCCCGAATTTCGCCTCGTAGGCAGCCACGTCGCCGCCTGCCAGCAGCTTCGCCTGTTCCACCCAGTTGTCCTTGCGAATACGGCCCTGGAAGGTGCCGAGCTGGGCGTCGATGCGGTCGATCTCGGCCTCGTCCCAACCGGCAATCTGGGCGAAGCTCGTAACGCCAAGTGTGGGCAGCAATGCCTGCAGTTTGGGGCCGAGGCCCTTGATGCGGGAGAGGTCGTCCGGGCCGCCTGACGAGGCAGCAGAAGTGGGTGGGGCTTCGACGACCGACTCAGATGCTACAGCTGGGGCGGGCTTCGCTTTGGCCGCCGCCTTGGGTTTGGCTGCTGCTTTCGGTTTGGGCGCGGGCTTCGGCTCGGGCCCTGGTTTCGGCTCGGGCGCTGGCTTCGACTTGGGCGCAGCCGTGGCTTTCGGTTCCTTTTTCGCTTTGGCCTCGGCCTTGGGCTTGGGCGCTGCAAGCGGCGGAGCGATCCCTTCTGGTGACGGCGGGGGCGCAGCAGGTTGCTCTGGCGGAGGTGGAGGCGGCGGCACCGGAGCGGACTTGGCGGCCTCAATCTCGCGCGCAGCGCCAAGGGCAATCGCTTCGCCCATTCCGGCCATGATGCCGGGCCCGGTATCGGCCATGCGCGCCACAGTGACGGCACTGGGCGCATCAATCAGGGCCTGGTTACGCTGCGCGGGCGCGGCGCCTTCATCCAGCGCGTCGGGTGCGCGGTGGCGGACGCGGGTGCTCTTGCGGCCCCGCCCCCAGAGCCACCAGGCGACCAGCAGCGCCAGCACCAGAACCAGCGTGAAGGCCAGCCAGTTGGCTTCGATCAGCGGCACCACATCCTGCATAGACTATCTTCCTCGCCCGAACAGCAACCGCCCAGCCCCCAGCCCCAGTCCATACGTCGCGGCGAGCAGTCCTGCCAGCAGCGGCCAGGGCGCTGGATAGCGCCCCGCCATCGCCGCGCCTGCGGCTATGACGCCAGTGGAGAACAATCCTGCCAGGATCAGGGTCAGACGGTGTGTTTGCACCGCGCCTCGTTAGCTGCCTGCGCGCTGTGGTTCAACTTTGCTGCCGCATTAAAATCAGTGCGCTCGCCAGTGGGGCTTGGCCAAACCCGCCCGAGGCGACTAGAGTGCCATCAGAGGATAGCGCGTGATGCACCGCAATATCGATTGCAGCGATGCCGAATGGACGGCGCGGCAGGATCTGGCCGCCTGCTATCGCATCTTCGACTGGCTCGGTTGGTCCGAATGGATCTACAACCATATATCGCTGCGAGTTCCGGGTGAGAGCGCGGCCTTCCTGATCAACCCGTTCGGCCTGCTCTATTCCGAAGTCTGCGCCTCGAATCTCGTCAAGATCGATATCGACGGCAAAGTTCTCGATGGCAGCCCGCACCCGGTCAACCAAGCCGGCTTTGTCCAGCACAGTCACTTTCACCGCCATCTCGGCTGGGCGCACGCCATCTGCCACGTTCACACCACCGAGATCATGGCCGTGTGCAGCGTCGAAGGCGGATTGCAACCCAGCAACTTCTACTCCGCCGCCTTTGCCGGGCAGCTGGGCTATCACGATTTCGAGGGCATCACCGTGCGCGCCGAGGAAGGCGAGAGGCTGCTTACCAATCTGGGTGACAAACGGGTGCTGATGCTGCGCAATCACGGCAGTGTCGTTCTTGCCGAATCGATCGGCGAAATGCTCCATACGCAGTGGGCGCTGCAACGCGCTTGCGAAATTCAGCTCGCCGCCCAGTCCATGGGACAGCCGATGGTGATTGCGGACGAGGTGGTTGCAGTGCATCAGCGCGACCTTGCCATGGGCATTCCAGCCGGCAGCATTGGCGCGGTCGGTTTCGAGGCGTGGAAGCGCCAGATCGACCAGACTGACCGCAGTTGGCGAGATTGATCTTTCGACAAGCTCAGGATGAGCGGAGATAAAGAACGCAAATGCCAAGCCTCACTGTCAACGACCATCCGCTCGAATTCCGCATGGACCCGCAGACGCCGCTGCTCTGGGCGCTGCGCGATGCGGCCAACCTGACGGGCACCAAATATGGCTGCGGCGTTGGCGATTGCGGCGCCTGCATGGTGCTGGTCGACGGGGAGCCTATTCGCTCGTGCATGATCTCGCTGGCGGAGGCGGAAGGGCGGACGGTCGTAACGATCGAGGGTTTGTCACGCGACCGGTCGCATCCGGTGCAGCAGGCGTTTGTGGCCGAGCAGGCCATCCAGTGCGGTTTCTGCACACCGGGAATTGCCATCAGCGCTGCTGCGCTGCTGGCGCGCAATGCCGATCCCGCCGAGGCGGAAATCAAGGCGGCGATTCCCAACCTGTGCCGCTGCGGCGTTTATCCGCGGCTGGTGCGCGCGATCCAGCGCGCCGGACGCGCAATGCGCGACCTGGAAATCATCGACGCCGCCCCGCCGCCCGGGATTTCACCCGAGCAGGCGGAGCGCGCCGTTCCCGCGATCAGAACTTCATCCGGGCGGTAATCCGCGCGTTGATCGGCTCGCCAGTGGCAATATTGTTGTCAGTGTGGGCGCTGGGGAAATAGCGCGTATCGGTCAGGTTCTCGACATTGAGCTGAAGGCTGAAATTGTCGCTGACATCGTAGAACAGTGCGGCATCCAGCCGCGTGAAGGCGGGCAGCCGCACTGCATTGCTGATCGTTGCGAACTGGCTCGACTGATGAACCAGTCCCAATGCGGCGGCGAACCGGCCAGTCAAATTGTAGCGAGACCATGCCGAGAACTGGTCATGCGGGAGTTTGTCGAGCTGCCGCCCGGCAGGGGCTGCCGTCGTGGTTGTGCGGATTTCGCCCGTCTGGTGCGAATAGCCCAGGGTAGCCTGCCACTGGTCGGTAATGCGACCTGCCAGCGAGGCTTCGAAACCGCGAACCCGGCTGCTCCCGGTCAGTACGGGATTGCCCGTGAGCGGATCGGTTGCGCGGGTGTTTGAGCGGTCGAGCTGGAACAAGGCCGCCGTGACCCCGAGGCTGTCCGTCACGTCCCATTTTACCCCCGCTTCCAGATTGCGGAACTGTTCGGGCGCCAGCGTCTGGAGGTTGGCGGCGAGCGTTGTGAACTGGTCGCCGGTCTGCGGCAGGAAGCTTTTGGCATAGCTCGCGTAAAGCGAAACATTGGCCACTGGCTTCACGATCAGCCCAAAACGCGGCGACCACATGCCGTCGGTGCGGCCTGTCACTGCCGGATTGAACAGGTTGGTCGCCTCAATGCGAAACTGATCGTAGCGCACACCGGCTATTAGCTGGAGGTGTTCGCCCAGTTCGATCTGGTCCTGCACGTAGGCCGACAAGGCGCGGGCTTTCGAGCGGCTGGCGCTGGTCGCGACCCAGCTTGTTGCCGGCACAACAATCGTCTGCGCCAAGGCAACGTCGACTGCGGCCGCGCCGGAAAAGCGGGCATCGTCGCGCGAAGCAAAAGTGCTCTGGTCGCTGGCTTCCACGCCCGCGAGCAGTGTGTGGCCAATCGCGCCGGTTGCGCCCTTCCACACCAGATTGGCCTGGCCGATCACGTTTTCGCGCTCGGTTGTGCTGCGATAGCCCGAAAGGGAAACCAGCGTCCGGGCCGAATTCACAGCGCCGGGCAGGATGTTGCCGTAATACTTGTCGTAATGCGCATATTGGCCAATCAGTTGCAGCGACAGGCCTTCGCTGAGCTCGTGATCGATCCGGAACCGGGCCAGGTGTGCGGTTACGGAACTCTGGTTGATCGCGGAATCGCCGAAAAATGTGTTATCGAACCCGGTGATGGGCGTGCCGCCGAACGAGGGCACACCGCGATCGGTCGCGCGGCGGTCTTCGACGTATTCATAGGCAAGCGTCAGCGATGTACGCTCGCCGAGCCGCAATCCCGCAGTCGGTGCAACACCGATGAAATGGCCGTCATAAATGTCGCGGTGGTTCCGGAATTCCTCATAAGTGCCATTCAGGCGGAAGGCGGCGTTTGGCGACAGCGCTACATTTGCATCGCCCGCGATCGACCAGGCGCCAAAACTGTCGCCGCTGGCAGTGGCGCCGGCCTGCGTGCTATTGAGTTCGGGACTTTTGGACACGCGGTTGACTATGCCGCCGCCGCCGCCACGGCCGAAAAGCAGAGCATTGGCACCTTTGAGAACTTCGACGCGTTCGGTGTTGTAGAGCGAACGGTAATATTGGGCGTCGTCACGCAAGCCGTCGAGAAAGAAGTCCGCCGTGGTCGCCTGGCCGCGGATCACGATCTGATCGCGGTGGCCTTCTCCTTGTCCCAGGGTCACGCCCGGCACATAGCGCAAGGCATCGTTGAGCTGCTCGACAGCCTGGTCGTCTAGCTGCTGGCGATTGATGGTGGTAACAGTTTGCGGGGTGTCGCGCAGCGGAGTTCCAGTCTTGGTTGCGCCAACATCGTCATGAATCCGCTCGCCATCAACGACGATCATTGGTGCCACCTCGGCAGCCGCATCTGCGGCAAAAGCGGTAACGGCTGATTGGGGGTTGAGGGAGATAATTGTTGCGGCGGACGCCATCAGAACGATTCGACTGGAAGGTAGCAACACGGACGATCCTTATTGAGAATGATTTGCAATACTCCATTGTCGCTAATGCGAATCGCTCTCATTGACAAGGATCAAATTGCCGATCGTTCGCGGCAGCGCTAAAGCCGGATCAGTTCAACCACGCCACCAAGGAAAACGAGCAGCATGAAAGCCACGATTTGGCACAATCCGGCCTGCGGCACATCGCGCAAGACTCTGGCAATTCTCGAGGAGACGCCCGGCGTGAGCGTGGAAGTGATCGAATATCTCAAGCATCCGCCCACTGCCGCCAAACTTGGCCAGCTTTATGCCGATGCCGGAATCACGCCGCAACAGGGCCTGCGCCTGCGCGGAACCGACGCCGAGGAACGCGGCCTGCCACAGGCGGACGCTGCGGCCGTGCTGGCGGCCATGGAAGCCGATTCGCGGCTGATCGAAAGGCCGCTTGTGGAAACCGACAAAGGTGTTCGCCTGTGCCGCCCGCAAGAGAAAGTTCACGAGATTCTCTGAGCCGTAGAGCAGCGTGCGGCTTGCATCGCAGAGCGAAATTTGCAAACGCCAGCACTTCGCATTTTTCAGCAACGATCCAGGCCTTACCCCCGCATGACCAGCACACAGCTTGCGCGTGAGGCGCTGTCACAGAAAGTGAAGCGCCGGATCAAGCGTGCACTTGGCCCCTGGGGCGTGTTTTTCGAAGGATTCCTGCGCCATCCCGTGATGGTCGGATCGATCATTCCCTCATCCCGCTACACCATCGATCGCATGCTTGGGCCGGTGCGCTGGGACGAGTGCAAGCTCTTCGTCGAATATGGCCCCGGTGTTGGCACCTTCTGCCAGCCCGTGCTCGACCGGATGCGGCGTGATGGCACACTGATCGTGATCGACACCAATCCACTCTATATCGACTATCTGCGGGCCACCATTCGCGATAGCCGCTTTATCGCGGTGCTCGGCTCGGCGACGGACGTTGAGCAGATTATTGCCGCTCATGGCCACGATCATGCCGATTATGTCCTTTCCGGCCTGCCATTCACGACGCTGCCCGATGGCGTCGGCCCCGCCATCGCTGCGGCAACACACCGGGTGCTGAGGCCTGGCGGTGCTTTCCTGGTTTACCAGTTCACCGCACGCGCGCGTGATTTCATGGCCAGGCATTTCACCCAGATCGACCGCGATTTCGAATGGCGCAACGTGCTGCCCTGCTACCTGTTCTGGGGCTGGAAGGAAGCGGAAGCGGCGGAGTGATCGCGAGAGCCGGAAAGTTGGTGCTCCGTGGCTGAAATCACGCTCCCTGGTTTTGACCTCGATGTGTTCGTAGCTGCGACATTGGCCGAGGATTTGGGCGAAGGGCTGCCCGGCGGCGGTCACGATGTGACCAGCGATAGCGTTATCCCAGCCGATGCCCGGTTCTCCGGCGTGATGGACAGTCGCGACGCCATCGTGGTGGCCGGCCTGCCGATTGCCGCCGCTTTCTTCCGCAAGCTCGATCCAGCGATGGACATCGAAATCCTGGTCAAGGAAGGCGAGGCCGTGCCAGCGGGCAGCGATTTGATGCAGCTGGCGGGCAACGCCCGCGCCATGCTGACTGCCGAACGCAGCGCGCTCAATACTGTGCAACACCTCTCGGGCATCGCCACGATGACGCGCCAGTATGTCGATGCCATGGCGGGAAATGCCACGCTGCTCGATACCCGCAAGACCATCCCCGGCCTGCGCCATCTGGAGAAATACGCGACGCGCATGGGCGGCGCACAGAACCACCGCATGGGGCTGTGGGACGCGGCAATGATCAAGGACAACCACGTGGCCGTCGCGGGCGGCGTGGCGCAAGCGGTTTCGCGGGCCAAAGCAGCAGGCGTGAAGAGCATCATCTGCGAGGTCGACAGCGTCAACCAGATCGAACCGGCGCTCAGCGCAGGTGCCAGCCATCTGCTGCTCGACAATATGAGCCTGGATGAACTGCGCGAATCAGTGGCGTTGATTGCGGGCCGCGTGCCTTGCGAGGCATCGGGCGGCGTTCGGCTCGACACGATCGGCGCAATTGCCGCGACTGGCGTGACTTACGTTTCGGTCGGCCGACTGACGCAGAGCGCCCCCGCGGCGGACATCGGATTGGATTTCACGCCCCTATGAAGCGACTGGCGCTGGGCATGCTTGCCACTGCGCTTCCTGCTGCGGCGCACGCCCAGGCCTATCAATGCACCCTTCCCCAGAGGATCGATTCACCGCGCGAACTACGTCAGGATGGGCCCACACGCCGCGCGGTCATATCGGGCTATACCCTGGCTGTCAGCTGGTCGCCGGAATATTGCCACAACGATACCCGTTCGATGCAATGCTCGGGGCGCAATGGCCGATTCGGGTTCGTGCTGCACGGCCTGTGGCCCGAATCGCGCAGCGGGCCGCCGCCGCAGTGGTGCAGCCTCACCCCGCGTCCCTCGCCCGAACTCATGCGCCGCAACCTGTGCATGACCCCGGTGCCCTGGCTGCTCGAACACGAATGGGCCAAGCACGGGAGCTGCATGGTCAAGACTCCCGATGCCTATTTCCGGGTCAGCAGCATTCTGTGGCGCTCGCTGCGTTGGCCTGATGCCGATCGCCTATCGCGCCAGGAAAACCTGACCGTTGGCGACCTGCGCCGGGCATTTGTGGCCAGCAATCCCGACTGGCGCGGCCGCCGCGTGGGAGTGGAGCTCGGCCGAAATGGCTGGCTCAGGGAATTGCGCCTCTGCTATGATCGCCGTTTCATGCCCGCCGATTGCGAACGGCGCTCATTCGGCCCGCCCGATTCGGCACCGCTGAAGATCTGGCGTGGGCTCTGATAGCAACCGAAGGATCGCCATGCCGCATAACCCCGAAGATTTCCTGGGCAGCTGGTCACTCGTCGACTGGCGGATCGAATATGCCGATGGCGGCATCACCCGGCCCTTCGGTGAGGCGCCACATGGCTATATTGTTTATGCGCCGGACGGCATCATGACCGCGAGCCTTGCCATGGCCAATCGCGCGCCATTCGGTCTTGCCAATGCCCGCCATGCCAGTGCCGGGCAAAAGTCCGAGGCATTCGACAGCTATTTCCACTACGCAGGCCCATGGCGGATCGAGGGCGAGGACGTGATCCATGCTGTCACCATGTCGCTCAACCCGGACATGACCGGCAGCGACCAGCGCCGCCGGGCGGTGTTCGACGGTGCGGGCGGGCTGACGCTTGCCGCAATCGAACCACTGCAAGATGGCGGAAGCAGACGCCATGTCCTGCAATGGCAAAAGTACTGATCAGCCGCGCCGCCCGGCGAAAAACTGCCTGAGAAGTCCGGCTGCTTCGTTTTCGCCAATGCCGGGATAGATTTCGGGCCGGTGCAGGCACTGGGCCTGCTCAAACACGCGCGCGCCGTGCTCCACCGCGCCGCCCTTGGCATCGCTCGCGCCGTAATAGAGCCTGGCGATGCGTGCATGGGCAATGGCACCGGCACACATGGCGCAGGGCTCCAGCGTTACCCACAGCTCGCAGCCGTCCAGCCGCTCATTGCCGAGCACCTGTGCCGCCGCACGAATCGCCAGCAGTTCGGCATGGGCAGTGGGATCGTGCAGGGTGCGCGGCATATTGTGCGCGGCGGCGATCACCGCACCGCCTTTCACTAAAACCGCGCCGATCGGCACTTCGCCAGCCTGCTGCCCCAGCCGCGCCTGCTCCAGCGCCAACGCCATGGGGTCGGGGAGAGGCCACTTGTTCATGCAGTCAGGGCTAGAGTCATTGGTTGGGTACGGCAAGGGCATCCGCCCATGCCTTGCGGCACCGGCCCACTCCCCCACCCGGCCACCCTTAGAATACCGTGCCCTGGGTGGCCGGGTGGGGGAGTGGCCCGGTGCCGTTTCTGCCGTCATGCAGACAAAGGCGATCCTTGACCTTGCAAAGGTGAATCGCTATGCGCGCGCCTTCCCCGGAAACGGTGTTCCATTCTTGAAGCGAGTTTTGCCATGTCCCGCATTTGCGAACTGACCGGAAAAGGCCGCCAGGTCGGCCACAACGTCAGCCACGCCAACAACAAGACCAAGCGCGTGTTCCTGCCCAACCTGCAGAACGTCACGCTGATGTCGGAAGCGCTCGACCGCAGCTTCAAGTTCCGCGTTTCGGCCAATGGCCTGCGTTCGGTGGAACATGTGGGCGGGCTCGACAACTGGCTGGTGAAGACGCCGGAAACCAAGCTTTCGGCCAATGCCATCAAGGTGAAGCGCGAGCTGGCCAAGAAGGCCGCCGCCTGAATTTGCAGGTCGGCAGCGGGCGCTGAGCCTTGGCTGGCGACACAAATCCCTACGGATACTTCATCTGGATTCGCGTGGTGAGGCCACTGCGCGGCACGCTCAGCCGCACCGAACGGAATGACGGCAGGCCGACGAGCGTCGGCGGATTGTTCGAAAAGCCATAGCCTTCGGCCGGCAGTCCAATGCCCGTTCGGTCAAATTTCTGATTGGCATTTTCATCGTGATAGAGCGCAATGGCGTAGACGCCGGGCGCTGGCACGAAGATGCAGCCCGTTGTCGTGCCGGCATTGGCGTTCACCCTACCCACGTAAAGTGAGCCGCGCGAGACGAGAAATTTGCGCGGATTGTCTGCATAGAGGGTAATTGCCAGCAGACCATTGCCGCTGCGCAATCCCTGGGCAGAAACATTGAGCCAGGTGCTGCTGGGCGTGCCGGTGCATCCCGGCGGCGGGCTGGGGTCGGCCGAGGCCCCCGAAAGGGCCAATGGCGCGGCAAGGGCCGTGGCAACTGCCGCGAATCCCGCAGCACGAAAACGTCTCTGGAAAACCATGGGGCGTCATTTTTCCTGAATGAATGGGAATGTCGATTCGGCAGCTTGGCTAATAATTAAGTGCCTTTTCAGCTATTTATCGACTTTCTAGTAAGGGCCTGGCTACTATCCGCCGGTGAATAGAGCGTGAATTGGGCGAAATTGGGTCAATCCGCTGGCTCGCGATTGGCAGCGCTGACCATGCAACCATTGTCTCTGTCGAGCGCTCTGGTTGATCATGCTGCCCCCCGTCCGTCGCGTCAATCGCACGGCCTGACGCGGCATTTTCGGCAATACAAGCCATAGCGTGTGGAAAACGCGGGGAGCCGCTTGTAGCTACAACAGGTGGTGTCTAAGCGCAAATGTACCATGCCTGCACCGCTCATTTCACCATCGATTCTGTCGGCCGATTTCGCGCGGCTGGGCGAAGAGGTGCGCGCGATCGATGAGGCGGGCGCCGATTGGATCCACGTCGATGTGATGGATGGCCATTTCGTGCCGAATATCACAATCGGACCGGCAGTGGTTAAGGCCCTGCGGCCACACAGCGCCAAGCCTTTCGACGTCCACCTGATGATCACGCCAGTCGATCCCTATCTCGAGGCATTCGCCGAGGCCGGCGCCGATATCATCACTATCCATCCCGAAGCCGGCCCGCATGCGCACCGCACGGTGCAGGCCATCAAGGCGCTGGGCAAACAGGCGGGAATCTCGCTCAATCCGGCGACGCCGGCCAAAATGCTTGACTACCTCATTGAGGAAATCGACCTTGTCCTGGTGATGAGCGTAAATCCCGGTTTCGGCGGGCAGAGCTTCATCTCCAGCCAGCTCAAAAAGATCGAAGCCGTGCGCAAGATGATCGACAAGACCGGGCGTGACATACGGCTAGAGGTCGATGGCGGCGTGGACCCTGCCCTCGCGAGGAGCTGCGTTGCGGCTGGTGCCGACGTGCTGGTGGCGGGCACGGCTGCCTTTCGTGGCGGGTCCGGCAGCTATGCGGCAAATATTGCCGCCCTGAAAGGCGAGGGCTAGGCGATGGTCGATGCCGCGATGCGCGATTCCAGCCGACTGGATTCCGACGTTGCGGCGCCTGCAGTGGGCGGCAACACCCCCGCCATTCCGCTTGGCGCGGGCGATGAACAGGGCTTGATCGAATTGGATGTGGTCTCGCCGGGAGAATTGGTCGAGCCGGGCCGCGCGCTTGCGATTGCCGACTTCGCCCCGCCTGCCGTGGGCGCAGGCGAACGGCTGATCCGCATGGCCTACCGCGCCGGCATCCCCGGCTCGCTTCTGACCATGCCCTTCGGCCGCAAGTCGCGGCCGCGAATTCTGGCCGCAGTAATCAACCCGCTGCGCGGCGATGCTGCCTCGGGCAAGGCGCTTCGCGCCGGGCATTTCCTGGTCCACGGCGTGAAGCTCGCCATTTCACAGGCCGATTTCCGGGGCGCGGCGCGCATGACCCCGCCCTTCGAGCGCGTCGTCCACAGCTTTTCGTGGCTCGACGATCTCGATGTCAGCGGGCCGCGCGATCAAGTCTCGCCCGTTGCCGCCCGGCTTCTTACGGCATGGCTGGAAGCCAATCCCAAGGCCCCAAGCCGCGCGGGCAAGCTTCCGGCATGGCTGGTCGGCAATGCCGGCACTCGCGTGCTCAACTGGCTGGTTCATGCGCCACTGATGTTCGCCGCGGATGATCGCGTGTTGCGCAAGCGCGTGCTCGCCGCGCTCGACGACACGGCGCGCTGGCTCGACCGCAATGTCGGCAAGGTTGACGACCGGCTGGACGAAGTCGCCGGCTGGTGCGGCATAGTCGCCGCTGGCCTCCTGATGGCTGACGGCAAACCGCGGCGGCTGTTTGGCGAAGCCGGGCTGGTTCGCGCCTTGGGCGAGCTGGTCGGCGATGACGGCGGCGTCCTGTCGCGCAGTCCGCTGGCACAAATGGAAGCGATCGCCCTGCTGGTCAAATTGCGGGCCTGCTACCGTGCGGCGGGCCGCGAGCCTCTCCCCGCACTGGAAACCATGCTGACCCTGCTGGTGCCGCCGCTCCTTTCGCTCACTCACGGCGACGGATCGCTTGGCAGCTGGCAAGGATCCTGGGCTATAAATGCAGAGACAATCGCCACGCTGGTCGAGGCCAGTGGCGTGCGCACCCGGCCGCTGCGTGACGTTCGCCAGTGGGGCTATCAGCGCATTGCCGCGCAGAAATCGATTCTCCAGTTCGACGCCGCCCCGCCTCCGCTCGCCCGCCACGCCCGCTATGGCAGTGCGGCGACGCTGGCCTTCGAATTGAGCCATGCCGGTGAGCGCATTGTCGTCAATTGCGGCGGCGCTGCCTGTGCTGGCGGTCTGGTGCCAGTTCGCCTCGAGCAGGGCCTGCGCGCAACTGCAGCCCATTCGACGCTGGTGCTCGACGATGCCAATTCGACTGCGGTGCTGCTTGGCGGCGCGATTGGGTCCGGGGTCAGCGAAGTCGAAGTTGACCGGCGCGTGATCGAGGCTGAGCGCGCCTCGCGCAGCACCGGGCTCGGCGCCACACGCGTGGAAGCCAGTCACGATGGCTACGGCCAGCGCTATGGACTGGTCCACCGCCGCATCCTGATCTTGCGCGACGATGGCACCGAACTGCGCGGAGAAGACTTGCTTGTTCCCAATGGCCGCAAGGGCAAGCGCGGCAAGGTCGCCTATGCCATCCGTTTTCACCTCGGCCCCGATATCGAGGCCCGTCTCAGCGATGATGGCAAGGGCGCGGGCCTCGCGCTGTCGGATGGCAGTTTTTGGCAGTTCCGCGCGAGCGAAGGCGATATTACGATAGAAGACAGCATCTGGGTCGATGGCCAGGCGCGGCCTGTGCCGATCCAGCAATTGGTCCTGCAGGGGCTGGTATCGCGCGGCGGGGGGAATTTCTCCTGGCTGCTCAAGAAAATGGGGTAGTTTCACAGTGAGCGAAGTTGTTATCCGCCGGGCGCTGCTTTCGGTGTCCGACAAGGCTGGGCTTGTCGATCTGGGCAAAGTGTTGGCGGCACGCGGAGTCGAGCTGGTGTCGACCGGCGGCACGGCAAAGGCGCTGCGGGAGGCTGGCCTTGCGGTGATGGATATCTCGGAACTGACGGGGTTCCCCGAGATGATGGACGGCCGGGTCAAGACATTGCACCCCAAGGTCCATGGCGGCTTGCTTGCGGTGCGCGACGATGCCGAACACGCGAAAGCCATGGCCGACCACGCAATCGGCGCAATCGATCTGGTTGTCGTCAACCTCTATCCGTTCGAGGCGACTGTCGCGAAAGGCGCCGGGCGCGATGAAGTGATTGAGAATATCGATATCGGCGGCCCCTCGATGGTGCGCAGTTCGGCCAAGAATCACGCATATGTCACGATTGTCACTGATCCCTCTGATTATGCCGGACTTGTGGCCGAGCTCGAAGCAACCGGCGGTGCGACCCGTTTGCCCTTTCGCAAACGCATGGCCGCGCGCGCATTCGCCCAGACCGCCGCTTACGATTCGATGATCGCGCAGTGGTTCGCCAGCGTCGACCAGGGCGAGACTTTCCCTGAGCTTGTCAGTCTTCAGGGCCGCCGCGTGACCGAACTGCGCTACGGCGAAAATCCGCACCAGCAGGCCGCGCTCTACACGCCGGTTGGTCCGCATATTTCCGGCATTGCCCAGGCCCAGCAAATCCAGGGCAAGGAGCTTTCCTACAACAACTACAACGATGCCGACGCGGCTTTCGAGCTTACTGCCGAGTTCAAGGGGCAGGATCCTGCCGTGGTCATCGTCAAGCACGCCAATCCCTGCGGCGTCGCCCAGGCGCCGAGCCTACTCGAAGCCTGGCAGGGCGCGCTGGCCTGCGATGACGTGTCGGCCTTCGGCGGTATCGTGTCCGTCAATACCCGACTCGACGGCGCGACAGCCGAGGCCATCTGCCAGATCTTCACCGAAGTCGTCATCGCCCCCGATGCCGACGAAGATGCCCGCGCCATTTTCGCGAAGAAGAAAAACCTGCGCCTGCTGCTGACGGGTGAGCTGCCCGATCCGCGCCGCAGCGGCTTGCTGGTCAGGCAGATTACCGGCGGCCTGATCGTGCAGACGCGCGATAACGGAGCCATTACGCCGACCGATCTCAAGGTCGTGACCAAGCGCGCGCCGAGCGAGCAGGAACTGAAGGACTGCATGTTTGCCTGGACAGTCGCCCGCCACGTCAAGTCCAATGCCATCGTCTATGCCAAGGACGGCATCACGGCAGGCATTGGCGCGGGGCAGATGAATCGCCGCGATTCCTCGCGGATTGCCGCCATGAAAGCGGCTGAAGCGGCGGAAAAGTTTGGCTGGCCAAGCGCCCGCACTGTCGGCAGTGCCGTGGCGTCAGACGCATTTTTCCCCTTCGCAGATGGCCTGCTCGCCGCCGCCGAAGCGGGAGCCACAGCCGTGATCCAGCCTGGCGGGTCGATCCGCGACGAGGAAGTGATCGCAGCCGCCGACGAGCAGGGGCTCGCCATGGTGTTCACCGGAATGCGCCATTTCAAGCACTGATCTATCAATCAGTTCATCGTAAGCGAACCTCGTTTAATCGCTTCGAGGGTGCGAAGTTGCCTTTGTTCACTGGACGGTAAGGACATTTCGCGTCTTTGGCTGCTGCACCGCAACAATTGGGCGAATCGCCGGAAATTTATACGACCATGGGCCTGTTCAAACCTGATCTTTTTCGCTCGCTGGCTCTTGGCTTCGTCGCCGGGGCAGTGCTGGTTTTCTCGGCTCTTGGCATCAATCCCAGCGAAGACCTCGCGCAAGGCGTTGCTCCGCCAGCCGAGGCAGCGCCCGCCAGGTGACGATATTGGCGCTGAGTTGGTGATCCGCGCCGCCGCCCTTGCAATTTGCCTGACTGCCACTGTTGTGGCCACGCCGACCATTGCCGCCGATCGCACTGTTCTCGCTCCAGTCGCGGCCCGGTCTGCCAACGAAACGCCCGGCCTAAAGACCACCATATTCGCCGGCGGTTGCTTCTGGGGTGTCGAGGGCGTTTTCAGCCACGTGAACGGCGTCGTGAGCGCAGTATCCGGCTATCATGGCGGAACGCGCGCCAAAGCCGATTACGAGCAGGTCAGCTCCGGCACGACCGGCCATGCCGAGGCCGTGCGAGTGACGTACGATCCCGCCAAAGTGCGCTACGACGAATTGCTGCGGATTTTCTTTTCGGTGGTGGCCGATCCCACCACGCTCAATCGGCAGGGTCCGGATGAAGGCCGCCAATATCGCTCTGCAATCGTGCCGGCGAGCGAAGAACAGCGGCAAGTGGCCAGTGCCTATCTTGCCCAGCTTGGCGCCTCGGGGCTGTGGCGTTCACCGATCGTGACTCGCATCGAGCCTCAGTTGCGTTTCTTCCCGGCAGAATCCTATCATCAGGATTTCATGGCCAGGAATCCCCGGCATCCCTATATTCTCACCTGGGATGTAGCCAAGGTTCAGGCGCTCCGGCGGCTGTTTCCCACTTATTACAAGGCCAGCTTCACCTCTGGCTAAGCAGCGCCTATGGTGTCGCGCATGAGCGGCCATAAACATCATGAACATTCAGGCAAGGGACTTGTCTCCGCCGCGCGGCTGGCCCTGACGGAGTCAGGTGAGCTTTGGACGGACATGCGCGCCGACGTTTTCGATGCACTCGTGGCGCAGGAGCGGCCAGCCTCGGCCTATGATATTGCCGACAGTGTCTCGCGGCGGCGCGACAAGCGGGTGGCGGCCAACAGCGTTTATCGCATTCTCGATCTCTTTGTGCGAACCAATCTGGCGCGGAGAGTCGAAAGCGCCAATGCCTATGTCGCCAACAGCCACCCCGGATGCCAGCACGACTGCATTTTCCTGATCTGCGACAGCTGCGGCAAGGCGGTGCACCTCGATGACGACAAATTGACCGGCGCTCTGGTGAGTGCGGCACAAGGCGCGGGCTTTGCCCAGATCCGCCCCGTCGTCGAATTGCGCGGGCATTGCGCAGACTGCTCCTGACTGACTGTTGCTGGCTGATCACGGCTCGGGATATTCGGGCAGGTGCAATCGACATGGCCTGAGGCCAAGTGTAAAGGCGGGGCATGAGCAAGCCGCCCCATACCCCCCTATTGGACCAGGTCCCGACGCCTGTTGAGCT
>Ga0075362_10000027_pt1 | contig 58346 bp, 55 predicted proteins | sample EndMetdeltDD1762_FD_71397 | JGI IMG/M metagenome (GOLD analysis project Ga0075362, IMG submission 71397) | Populus endosphere microbial communities from Tennessee, USA - Endosphere MetaG P. deltoides DD176-2 | ecosystem: Host-associated > Plants > Roots > Endosphere | place: USA: Tennessee...
GGAGATCTGGGAATTCGCCATTTCGCATTGATCCACCACACCGATCTGCGCGACTCTCCGGCGAACTTCGTCAACATCAAGGATTATCCCGCTGGGGCGACGGCTCGGATAGTCTCAGAAGGGAGATACCGTCGGGACCCGATTATTCGGGCATGCGCCTTTGCCGAACGCGCATTCCTCTGGTCTGAAATCGACCGCTTAATCAAGCTTAGCCGGCACGACCGCGATTGCTTGCGCGCCGGTACCACTGAGGGACTCAATGAAGGCATAACCGTACCATGTGCGCTGCTCGGGGAGTGCATGGGATCTTGCACGTTCGCGGGTTTTTTCGCGCCCGAGCGAGCGCAAAAGCTGTTGGGGGCGGTCCAGATCATTGGTGTATTCGCATTCCAGGCCGCTCGTCGCGTCGTCTCGGGACCACGTCCCGCAGCGCCGCTCCCGCGCTTGCATCCACGGCCTCGGGATTGTGTCGTTCTTGCAGGACGGGGCTTGTCGAACAAGGAAATCGCCCGCGCGCTTGGGATCACACCGCGCACCGTCGATGGGTATCTGACCGAAGCGCGCCAGCTCTTCGATGCTCATGATCGCACCGAACTGGTCATCAGTGCGCTTTTCGCCGGAGAGATCGGCCTCGGTGAATTGCGCCTGGGTCAACCCGAGCATTCACTCGGCCTGCGCCAAGGCTGACTTGCTGCTCCCTTGCCGTGCATCCGAAAGCACGGGAGCACACCATGATCCACATCGTCGAAAAGCATTTCGACCCAGCCACCCGCCGGCTCCTCGAGACCATGTTCATCGACCGCAAGCGGTTGTTCGTGGACCTGTTCGGCTGGGACGTTCCCGTCGTCGAGGGGTGCTTCGAGATCGACCAGTTCGACACGCCCGCCACCGTCTACATCGTGGCCGCCGACGATGCCGGCGATCATGAGGCATCCCTGCGGTTGATGCCGACCACCGGTCCCCACATGCTTGGGACGGTCTTTCCCCACCTGTGCCCGGCCGGTGTGCCGGTGGGGCCGACCATTTGGGAAAGCACACGACTGTGCCTGCCGCAACGACATGGCGCCTCCCGGCGCTGCGAACTTCGCAACCAGTTGATCTCGGCCATGGTGGATTTCGCGCTTGCGCGGGACATCACCTGCCTGACCGGCGTCTTGCCGGACGCCTTTCGCAAGGAAGTCCTCGCCATGGGCTGGCTGGCCGAGCCGCTCGGCCCGGCCGTCCGGGTCGACAGCGGCCTCGTCGGTGCCTTCGCGGCGCACGTCCGCGCCGACACGCCTGAGCGCCTGCGGTGGTCGGGCACCTATGTCGGGTCCGGCCGGGCGGTGGTGGCATGAGCGCGCGCGTGGACCACGATGCCGCGCGACTCTTGCGCGATGGCTATTGCGTCGTCGAGCGGGCGCTCGATCCCGCTATCCTCTCCGGCCTGGAAGGCGACCTTGCACCGGTCTTCGCGGCGACGCCGCATTGTAAGGGGGACTTCTATGGCGCCCGCACCAAGCGGTTCGGCGGGCTGCTGGCGCGGTCGCCGCTTGCGGCATCGCTGGTCCAGCATCCACATGTCCTCGCGATCGCCGAGCGCCTGCTCCTCCTCTGGTGTGACCGCATCGCGCTCAATCTCACCCAGGCCGTCGAAATCCATCCCGGTGCGCTGCCCCAGCTACCGCACCGGGACCAAGACATGTGGGCAGGACCGAAAGGCAGCCTGGAATATCTGGTCAACGTCATGTGGCCGCTCGCGCCGTTCACGCGCGAGAATGGCGGCACCCGGCTCTGGCCCGGCAGCCATCTCGATCCCGATGTCATGGTCCTGCCCGAAGACGAAGCGATCGTGCCGCAGGTCAAATCCGGCGATGCGCTGTTGTTCCTGGGCTCGACCCTTCATGGCGGCGGCGGCAACCGGTCCGCGATGGCGAGGCGCGGCGTCATCGTCAGCTATTGCCTGGGCTGGCTCAAGCCGTTCGAACTGCAATGGCTGGTCTATCCGCCCGCCGTCGCCCGGCACTTCCCGCCCGAACTGGCCGCGCTGGTCGGCTATGCACAGCACCGGCCCAATCTCGGCAATGTCGAGGGCCAATGCCCGTCGGTCCTGCTGGGTGACGCGGTGCCTCGGCACTTGCCCGCGATCGATGCCTTGCGGCCCGGCCAGGCCGAGGCGGCGGCGGCTTTCGTGGCTGCGCAGATCAAGGCTTCGTGAAATGGCCGCCGCAACCGGTGGCGACTGGGGCGATCCCGCAGCATATGCCGCGATCATTGGTTGCGGGCGCTCGGGACTCGCCTGGGAAGTGCTGAGGCGCGATCCGGCCTACCAGGCGGCGTTCGCCTCGGTCGATCGGTCTCGCCCCGCTAATAGTGCGTTTGTCGCGCGGTGGGGGCTGCACTTTCGCTGAGGATCCGGCGCGGTCATGCGCCGAGGTGACGCCGATCTGGTCGGCGGCCGTCGATCCGCGCGTGCTCGGCGTGCGCTGCTTCCACCAGGACGATGACGGCCGAGCGTCGCTCTTGGGTCGGGCGCAGCGCTGGCGCGTGGTGGTTGATGAGGGCGGAAGCGAGCATGTCTGGCTTGATGGCGGAGGCGAACCGCTTCGTATCGACGTAATGGCCGGATCGATCCGGGACGGCTGCGTTCGGATCGAGCCTGCCGTCGATCTTCGCCGCGGCTTACCGCCGCAGATAGCGGCGCTGCGCCGTCTCGATCGGCTCCTGCAAGGCATGGCCTGGACTGCTGTAGAGGATAAGGTCCTGTCGCGGCTCGTCCTTGCCCTGCGTGCGGCTGACGCCAAGCGGCACGGGTGCAGCCTGCGGCGCGTTGCGAGAGATGTTCTCGGCCAGCAGGATTGGCCAGGAGATGGTGATTGCGAGAAGTCGCGAGCGCGGCGGATTGTAGCTAGCGGCGAGGCACTCGTTCGGGGCGGACCGGCCGAGGTGTTCCGGCGAGTGGCCTGAGGCTCTACAAATCAGTTATTTCGCGGCGGAGGACTGATCAACACGCAAGGGTCGATCTCGAGCGCGGCGGCTAGTTTGCCGACGATGGTGATGCTAGCCGACACGCGCGCTCTTTCCATCGAACCCACATAGCGCGAACTGAGGCCCGTGCGATCGGCCAAATCTTCTTGCGTGATTCCTTTTGCCTGCCGCAGCAGACGTAGATTCGTTGCAAGAACATCCTTCAAATCCATCCCGACAATGGTCGAGCGACAGGAACGATCCTTCTAGGAACGATCGTTCCTATTCGTTATGGTCTACTCGGTCGTGGAGATGAGATCAGTGTCGCCAACATATGCGCTCAATTCAGTGGCACCCCAAGGAGCGGTGACCGATTATGACCGCCAGCATCTTGCCCTGTATGCGGCTTTGCTCGATGCCGAGGCTGCGGGTACCGACTGGCGTGAGAGCGCGATCCAATTGATGCACCTGGATCCAGATCAAGCCGGCGCTCGGCTATGCTGGCAATCCCATCTCGATCGTGCCCGCTGGATTGTCGGGGAGGGGCTTTCCGAAGCCGTCGCTACCTTCGGATCCTGATTTCAGCAGGTCGACGCTTGAAGAACGGCGCCTCGCGCATGCGCGACCGCGCTCTAGGGTTCGCTGCGCTCGCCCCCGACCCCCGGGCTTGCCGGGTCTCGGCCTGGCGGTGACGATCGCATGGCGCGGCTGATGTCGCCGCTGGCGCGGCGGCGCTGTTTTGCCTCTCCCGTTACGGCGGGTGCGGGCGGCGCTCCCGGCTAGGCCCGTCGCAGGCGAAGCCAACCCCTCTCGGGGTGCTCCACATTCGTTCCGCCCTTCGGTGTCTTCGCCCGCCTGGGCCGGGCCTCTTGGTCGCCTCTCGCCGCCCACCCCCCGCCTTCGCGGGGAGGTTTTGTGCCTTTTTGGGGTGGCTTGGAGGACAGGCCATGCCCAGATCATCGAGCCGCAGCGCCCGCCGCAAGGGTGGCGCGAACCAGTCACAGGAGAATCGCGCGAACCTCTATGACGAGGTGACCGCGCGCATCGTCGCCGAACTCGAAGCCGGGCGCTTTCCATGGGTGCAGCCGTGGGGACGGACGTGCGGGACCGGCCCCAGCCTGCCGCGCAACGCGCTGACCGGGCGGCCCTATTCGGGGGTCAACATCCTCATCCTGTGGGGCGCGGTCATCGAGCACGGCTTCCCGTCGCAATCGTGGATGACCTTCCGGCAAGCCCAGGAAGCGGGCGGCTGCGTCAGGAAGGGCGAGCGCGGCCAGACTGTCGTCTATGCCGCCCGCTTCACGCCCGAGGCCGAGAAGGAGCGGGCCGCGCGCGATGGCGGCGAGGCCAAGGCCGTGCCGTTCCTCAAGCGTTTCACCGTCTTCAACATCGCGCAGTGCGAGGGCCTGCGCCCCTGCCTTGCCAGCGATCCCGCGCCACTGCCCGACCGCGAGATCGTCCCGCTGGCCGATGAGGTGATTTCCGCGTCAGGCGTCGATTTTCGTATCGGCGGCGACCGGGCCTTCTATGCGCCAGACCCCGATTTCGTAGCGGTGCCGCCGCAGCCCGCCTTCTTCGAACAGATCAACTATTACCGGACCTGCCTCCACGAACTGACCCACGCCACCGGCCACCCCAAGCGGCTGGGGCGCGACCTCAAGAACGCTTTCGGGTCGAAGGACTATGCCCGCGAGGAACTGGTCGCCGAAATGGGCTCGGCCTTTCTCTGCGCTGCGCTCGGCATCGTGCCGACCGTTCGCCACGCCGACTATCTGGGCGCTTGGCTGGCCGTGCTGCGCGAGGACAACCGGGCGATATTCCGCGCGGCGAGCGCCGCCAGCAAGGCCGCCGAATGGCTGCTGGCCCGGCACCGCGAGGCGCAGGACGCGCCGGCCGAAAGGAGGATCGCGGCATGATCCTCCTGACCCCCCAATTGCACACCGGCCTGCGCGCCCATGCCATCACCCGGCACGTCTGCGAGCAGCGCGGCGAGCGTTTCGACCCCGCGCCCTTGGTGAAGCTGTTCAATCCCCTTGGCGCGGCGACATGGCTGGCGACCGAGCTCGACGAGGACGGCGACACGCTGTTCGGGCTGGCCGACCTCGGCTTCGGATGCCCGGAGTTGGGCTCGTTCAGCCTGTCGGAGATCGCCGCCGTCCGGCTTCCCTATGGCCTCGGCATCGAGCGCGACATCGGCTTCGAGACACCGCACGCGCTTTCTGTCTGGGCCGAATGGTCGCGCCGGGCCGGATCGATCCTCTGGGCTGAAACCCCTCTTCGCCGTGCCGGTGCCAGCGGCGCGGACCCCGAGATGCCGGCCGGTTGATGGCGGGATGATGCGCAGGCGGCGCGCTTCGCCGCCAATCCAAAACCGGTCCGCCCTCCCGGAAAGAACGACTGACCGGCACTCTCAAGGAGTAGTCCCATGAAACTCGACTTCATCGCCATTGGCAATATCGACGACAGCAAGGTCAACATGCGCCACGGGCGCAAGGCCCCCGATGTGGCCGACATCCTGCCGACCGTCCGCAAGCGCGGGATCATCGTTCCTGTCGTCGTCCGGCCCGCCGAGGCCCATGGCCGGTTCGAACTGGTCGCGGGGCGCAGGCGCGTCCACGCCGCGCGTATCGCGCTGGCCGAAGAGGGCGCAGACCCCGAACTGGCGCGCGTTCCCGCCGCGATCATGGAGGCTGGCGACGATGCCGCCGCCCTCGAAGCCTCGCTGATCGAGAACATCGCGCGTCTCGACCCGGACGAGGTGACCCAGTGGGAAACCTTCGTCCGGCTGGTCAAGGAAGGCCGAAAGGTGGACGACATCGCCGCCACCTTCGGCCTGCCCGAACCGACCATCCGCCGCGTCCTCGCGCTCGGCAACCTGCTGCCGCGTATCCGCGACCTCTACCGCGCCGAGAAGATCGACCGCACCACCGTCCGCCACCTGACCCTTGCCAGCAAGAACCAGCAAAAGGCGTGGCTGGCGCTCTACGACGATCCCGACGCCTATGTGCCGACCGGGCACCAGTTGAAGGCATGGCTGTTCGGCGGGCAGTCGATCGCGGCCAAGGTCGCGCTGTTCGATGTCGAAAGCTATGCCGGCGCGACCATCGCCGACCTGTTCGGCGACGACCGCTATTTCGCCGATGCCGAGGCGTTTTGGACCGCTCAGAACACCGCCGTCGAGGCACGCCGCACAACCTATATCGAAGATGGCTGGAGCGATGTCGTTATCGTCCCGCCGTCCGAGCATTTCCATTCGTGGGAGTATGAGAAGGCGGGCAAGCGCAAAGGCGGGCGCGTCTATATCGACGTGCGTGGCACCGGCGAAGTGACGTTCCACGAGGGTTATGTGACCCGCACCGAGGCCCGCCGCGTCGAGCGCGGCGAGACGGTGCAAGGCGAGAAGCCCAAGCGTCCCGAACTGACCTCGACCTTGCAGACCTATGTCGACCTGCATCGCCATGCTGCCGTCCGCGCCGCCATGCTGGCGCGCCCGGACGTGGCTTTGCGGCTCATGGCCGCGCACGCCATCGTCGGCTCGCCCCTCTGGACCGTGCGGCCCGAGCCGCAGTCTACGCGCAACGATGCCGTGCGCGAGAGCATCGAGAATTGCCGCGCGGAGGCAGTGTTCGACGAGCAGCGCCGGGCGGTCCTCGCGCTGCTGGGTTTCTCCGCCGAGGAGCCGACCGTGACCGGCGGCAACGGCGACGACTATGGCCTGGCTGGGGTGTTCCTGCGCCTCATGGAAATGCCCGATGTCCTGCTACTGGACGTGATCGCGGTCGTGATGGGTGAAACGATGGCGTCAGGCAGCGCCGCGGTGGAGGCGGCTGGGGGGGAGATCGGTGCCGTCATGGCCGATTGGTGGCGGGCCGACGAAGCCCTGTTTGACCTGATCCGGGATCGCGAGGTGCTCGGTTATCTGGTCACCGAAGTCTCTGGCGCGACCATCGCCGCCAATTCGAAGGAGAAGTCGAAGACCTTGAAGCGGATCGTAGCCGATCATCTGGAAGGCGCGGATGGGCGCGCCAAGGTCGAGGGCTGGGTGCCGCGCTGGATGCAGTTCCCGCCAAGCGGCTACACCGCGCGGGGCGGCGTGGGCACGGTCGCCGCCCATGCGAAAGTGGCTGCCGCGCGCGAGACTGTTGCCGCATCGGGGCCGGAGGAAAGCGAGGAGCCGTTCGCCGACGCGGCCTGATTTCCGGCGGGCGGCGGAAATGCCGCCCGCTTCCTAGGGGTATAAAAATCGGCCGCGCGCCGCCGCCCAAGGGCGGGCGCCGCGCGGTTTTGGCAGGGAGCAAACTGACAGTTTCAGATGCGGCCGCTTCGTCTCGGCTATCAGCTGGCGATGCCCGCGCGATCGAGGAGTTCGGGAGGACTTGCTTAAATTCGACAAGCGTCAGCCCCTTCGCTTCGGCCGATGCCGGATGATGAGCTTGAACCCGCCGCAGATCGCGCAAGCGTCCTTTTGCCGCTCGAACCCGCCTGTACCGGCAAGCTCCCGCGTCTTGTGGTTGGCATGTTGCCGCACCGAGAGACCGAGCCGCTCGCTTATGCAGTCGTCGCAGATCGGGTCGGGCGAAAGCCGCTCTATCAGCCGAGAAACCTGCTCCAGCACCGTCATCTTCATCCCCCCGTCGGCCATCTAGCCCAAGGTCGATCCGCAGGCCAACAAGACAGCAAGCCCTCGAATTTCACCCCATCCGGCGCCCAGTGTTCACCATGGAAAGCGGCGATCCGCCTGTCGTCATCTGATCTATTCAGGCGAAGCAGCCCCAATGGCCTTGATCGATCGCGGTCTGCCGCAAGCCGTCCTTTGCCGCGCAACGGCTTCGCCGACCTTCTTCCCCGGCGCGGTGCCCGCGCCTTCCTCGCGAGACAAGAAGCCCGGCTCGGGCCGTCCTCCGCTTCGCTCCGGCCTGGCGGTGCGCGTCGTCCGCCCTGCGGCCTGACAACCGCATCGAGGCCGCATGGGGCGGCATCGACCACAAGAATGGAGACTATAATGGCACAGATCGGCAGCTTCACCCGCGGCGAGAACGGCATCTACACCGGCGAAATCCGTACTCTCACCCTTCGCGTCAAGGCCACTATCCGGCCCGTCGAGCGCGACAACGACAAGACTCCCGACCACCGCGTCAGCGCCGGCGGCGTCGAGTTCGGCGCGGGCTGGACCAAGGCGGCGCGCGAGACCGGCGCCGAATATTTGAGCCTCAAACTCGACGATCCGTCGCTCCCGGCACCGATCTACGCGACGCTCACCCAGGGCGAGAATGGCGAGCACAAGCTCATCTGGTCGCGCTGAACCGCTTGGCCCCGCGCAGCCGCGCGGGGCCATCACCTTTCGGGGTGTCGATTTTCGACCCGGCAATTCCGACACTCTTCGCCCGGTGCCTCGCTCGCCATGCCCGGTGACGCGGACCGCGCTGGTGCGGCCGCCTCGCACCGGACAATCCCGACATGGACAACGACGATGACATCGAGCGCGCCAACCGCGCCAAGCGCGGCTCTCCCTTCCTCAACACCGACCAGGCCGCCGCCTATCTCAAGATTTCAAGCCGCCTGCTCAAGCGCCTGCGCCGCGCCGGGAAAGGGCCGGTACACCGCCGGCACAGCCGCTACGTGCAGTACCATATCGACGATCTCGACAACTGGTCGGGCGAGCACGCCAGCCGGGAGCAGGCCCGATGAGCCGGCGCCAAACACGGGGCGGCGACATGCCGCTGCTTGCCTGGGGCGACGCGCTTCGTGCCGCGAAACTTCGCCGTAAGCGGCTCGCTCGCCGCGGCGCGCTCGTCGCGATCATCAGCGCGATCGTGCTGGCTCCGATAGCCGCACCGCCCACTCCGCGCCTCGTCTGGAACGTCTCGGCGAGCGCCCCCCGAGGTCTTTGGCTCGTCACGCCCGGCGCGCTTCCGAGCGCTGGCGACATGGCCGTCGCTCGATTGCCCACCGTATTCCGGCGACTTGCCGCCGAGCGTCGCTACCTCCCCGCCAATGTGCCACTGATCAAGCGTGTCGCAGCGGTTCCAGGCGATGAAGTCTGCGCGTTCGATCGGACCATCACCGTCAACGGAACGCCCGTCGCCACGCGCCAGATCACCGATGGCATGGGAAGGCGGATGCCCTTCTGGCTTGGCTGCTTGCGCCTGCATGGCAGCCAGGTCTTCCTGCTCATGGACGCGCCGGCCTCCTTCGATGGCCGCTACTTTGGCGTGAGCGAAGGGACGGACGTGATCGGAAAGGCGCGGCTGCTATGGACGCGCTGAGGCATCTGGCGATCGCCATGTCACTGGCGCTAGCGTCGCCCGCAGCCGCTGAAACGGTGGCCGATTGGCGCCCTTACATCGATGAGGCATCGGCGCGGTTCGGCGTGCCGGTCGCCTGGATCGAGCGCGTGATGCGCGCGGAAAGCGGCGGGCGGACGCATCGCAATGGCCGGCCGATCCGCTCGTCGGCAGGAGCGATGGGCCTCATGCAACTCATTCCCGGCACATGGGCGGAGATGCGCGCGCGGCTACGGCTCGGCGGCGATCCCGACAACCCGCGCGACAACATCCTTGCCGGCACTTTCTATCTGCGGCTGATGTACGACCGGTTCGGATATCCGGGGCTGTTCGGCGCCTATAATGCCGGTCCGCGCCGATATGCCGATCACCTCGCCAGCGGCCGTCCGTTGCCCGGCGAGACGGTCGGCTATCTCGCCGCCGTTGCGCCGTCGGCATCGACGGCTGCCGTGGCTGCGATCCGAGCCGTTCCGCCGCAATCGATCTTTGCCGTGCGCCGAGATGCGCCGCCAGCCGAGACAGACCGGGCTGCCGCCACGCCGCCAGCATCGCTCTTCGTCGCCCTGTCGCAGCGGGACTGAGCAAGATGTCCTGCTTGGTGGAGAGGGAGGAAGCTCGTCTCGATAGACCCAGCATGACGGGCGGCGCAGCGGCAATCAAGGCCCGCGGGTGCCCCCCAATTTGCTCCGCAAATCGGTTCCCCCCCACGTCCGCTTCGCGGCGCTGCGCTTCGCTCCGCGGCCTGACAGGCGCTCCGCCACCCGTCCCTCAGACGCCGTTCTCGATGGTGAGGACGCTAGCGTTGGAGGTTATCATGGACATGTCTCAAAGCATCGGAACGGCGTTGGATCGCGTGATGGCGACGCTGGCTTCCGGCCTAGAACTAGAGTTCGGACGCGGTGCCGGGGAGGCACTGGCACACCGGTTTCTGGAGGCTGAGGAAGCCGATTTTCACTGGGATGCGAGGGTCGAAGAGCGCTGGATCGGGGGCTACGAAAGTGCCGACGATGAGGAATTCGAACTGGACCGGATCGCAATTTGGGGGCGGCTCGATGGCAAGTGGTTCTGCGCCACCATGCTCGTGGATGGCGATGCTCAGGCCCACGGGATGATGGGATGCCGCCATTTCAGATCGCTGGTCAGGGCGCGGTATGCGATGCTCCATGCGCACTGACGCACACGGATTTCGCGGGGAGAGGCGGCGTCGGAAGGCGCTCGTCTCTCCCCCTTTTTTGAGTCGTGAGGGTGGGAAGGTAGGAAGGGAGGGGAAACAAGATAAAGGCAGTGTCTCGCGACACAGCCTAAGTGATTGTCTGCACATCCTTTTTTGGGGAGGCAGGGCCTGCGCTGCGCGAGACTCTCGATCGGGGAACGGCGCAATTCCGCCATTCCTGCCCCGAATTCGCGAGACCCAGGCGGTTCGCCGTGCCTGACGACGACTTCACGCCGAAGCTCGGTCGCTCGCGCGGCAAGGACGGCAAGAAGATCGTCAAGTATGGCGGCCGCATCCTGGCGGCAGCGCGACTTGCAGGGACCAAGACCGGCATCCGGTCGCGCCGCTTCGACGGCAGCCGGATCGGGCGCGGCGCAAGCATTGGCAGGCTTCTGTCGACCCGCGACCGGCTCGGCGGCTATCGCGGTCGCCGCGCGGTCGTGAAGGCGAGCCTCATCCGGCTGCAGGGCAAGTCCGGCCAGGCGGCTCGTGCGCACATGCGCTACATCCAGCGCGACGGGGTCACGCGCGAGGGATTGCCGGGGGAGCTCTACGGCCCGGAAACCGACCGCGCCGACGGCATTGATTTCCTCAAGCGCACGGCTGGCGACCGGCACCAGTTCCGCTTCATCGTCTCGGCCGAGGACGGCGCTGAGTATCCCGATCTCAAGCCCTACGTCCGGCGGCTGATGACGCAGGTCGAGCAGGACCTCGGGACCAGGCTCGACTGGGTCGCCGTCGACCACTTCAATACCGAGCGCCCACACACCCATATCGTCCTGCGCGGCGTCGACGACCGCGGCGACAATCTCGTCATTGCGCGCGAGTATATCGCGCACGGATTGCGCGAGCGCGCGTCGGAGCTGGTGACGCTCGACTTGGGGCCACGCACCGACCAGGAAATCGAGACGCGACTGCGCCGCGACGTCGATCAGGAGCGCCTGACCGCTATCGACCGCCGCTTGCTGCGCCGGATGGACGATGCACGCGAAGTGACGGCTGCCGACAACGATCCGTTTCAGCAGTCGATCGCGGCCGGTCGCCTGCGCAAGCTTAAGGGCATGGATCTGGCCGACGACTTGGCGGGCGGCCGCTACCGCTTGGCTGATGGACTGGAGGATACGCTTCGCCGCATGGGCGAGCGCGGCGACATCATCCGGCTCATGCAGCGCGAACTTACCGAGCGGCGGCTTGACCGCACCGGGGTCGAGCAGGTCGTGTCGAATGACTTGCCGGAACCGGTGGTTGGGAGGCTGCTCAAGCGGGGATTTTCAGACGAGCACCGCGACCGCCACTACATGATCGTCGATGGCACCGATGGCCGGGTCCATTATGTCGATATCGGCCGCGGCGACGCCGTGCCCTCGGTGCCCGAGGGCGCCACGATACGACTGGCGCCTGCCAAGCTGGAGGTGATCGCCGCAGACCGGACGATCGACGAGATCGCGCGCGCCAACGGTGGTCGCTACTCGATCGATCTCCATCTTCGCCACGACCCGAATGCGAGCGAGGCCTATGCGGCGAGCCATGTTCGCCGGCTCGAGGCGATGCGGCGAGGACGCGATGGTCCAGAACGCCTGGCCGACGGCAGCTGGATCATTCCCGACGACCATCTCTCCCGCGCCGAGGCTTTCGCGCAGCGCCAGCAGCGCGATCGTCCGGTTGCCCTGTCGATGCTGTCATCGAGGGAAGTTGGTGACCTTGCCACGGTCGAGGCGCCAACCTGGCTCGATCGCGAGCTGGCAAATGGCGCGATTGCACCGGTGCGTGACGCCGGGTTTGGCCGGGATGTGCGCGCGGCACTGGCGGCGCGCCGGCAGTGGCTGATCGAACAGCAGCTTGCAGCGGGGGAAGGCCGGGAATTTCGGCTGGCGCGCGGCGCGATGGAAGAGCTTGGCCAGCGCGAATTGAACGACGCGGGGGCACGACTTTCCCGCGAGCTCGGCAAGCCGTTCGCGCCTGCCCAGAATGGTGACCACATCGAGGGCATGATCGCGCGCCGCATCGACCTTGAAAGCGGCCCGCAGGCACTGGTCGAGCGGTCGCGGGATTTCACGCTGGTGCCATGGCGTGACGTGCTCGAGCGCCAAGTCGGCAAGACGGCCTCAGGCATCATGCGGACAGCGGGCATTGATTGGCAGCTTGGGCGCGGTCGCTCCGGCCCGACGATTTCCTAGCCGCCAACTCGGTCGCCAGCGCGATCCGGTCAGCCGCCGGCTTCCTTCAGGGGCCACACCTCGATGACGCCGTGGGCGACGGCGCACGGGGATTTTGCCGCCAGCGCGATCGCCTCGTCGATGTCTCGCGCCTCGATGATGCCGAACCCAGCGATCGGGAGAGGGGACGACAGGTAGGGACCTTCGGCAGTGGTCGTGCCCCGACCGTCGTGATTGCGGACTTGCACTGGCTGGCCGGCAATCCCGAAAATAGCGCCCGCGCGTAGCATCTTCTCGTCATGCTCGTGTGCCGCCTGAAGCACGTCATCGGCCGTGCGCTTGTAGCCTGCTTCGTCACCGTAGCCGATCGTCACGAAGCGAGGCATCAGCCAGCTCCCGGCTTCGAGGGCGGCTCGGCGATCGTCAGGCGATTGCCATCGGGATCATCGACATGGGCGATCTTGCCATAGTCACCCTGCCTTATCTCAAGCAGCTCGATACCGGCTTCCGCAAGCGCGGCCTTCGCTTCCTCCATGTCGGGCACGACGATGGTGCACATGCTCGAGCCCGCATTCTGCTCGTGCCGGAAAACCTGGACATTCGCGCTAGCGATGTCGCGCCATTGGATCAAGTTGGCCATGGGGCGATCGTCAGGGCCACGATCGAAGAGGGCGGTGTAGAATTCTTCCGCCCGCTCGATGTCCCGGCAGGCGATCGCTGCGTAAAGGCCCTGTATCCGCACGGTCGCCTATCCCTTGAGATGCTTCTCGACCGCGTCGGCGCCGTTACCGACTGCCTTCACCGCGTCTTCGAGCCGGTCGCGGCTGACGCCGAACTTGTCGGTCCAGTAGGCGACCTCATAATCCTCGCCGAGCGCGATCCGCGAGGCATCCTGCGGAGCCCGCAGCGTCTTGTCGTCAGCCATGTCTTCTCTCCTTGACGATGATCCTCGCCGGGCAACGCCGGAAGCGGCCGGGCGGTTTCCGAATGCACGCCCCCATGGCGCTTCTCCCGGCGGGTCGAGTCCGGTTTGCGCTGGAACGAGTTCGACGCCTGCGCACTTCTTGCGCGGTGAAGATCGCGACCTACAACGTGAACGGCATCAATGGCCGACTGGCGGTTCTGCGGCGTTGGCTCGAGCTGGCCCAGCCCGATGTCGTCTGCCTGCAGGAACTCAAGGCGCCGCAATCGAGCTTTCCGGACGCCGCGTTGCGAGACCTAGGCTACGACGCCATCTGGCATGGGCAGAGCCGGTGGAATGGGGTCGCGATCCTGTCGCGCGTCGGGGAAATCCATGAGACGCGGCGCGGCCTCCCCGGCGATCGCGACGACGAGCAAAGCCGCTACATCGAGGCGGCCGTGAACGGCATCTTGGTTGCGGGCCTGTACCTGCCGAACGGCAACCCGCGGCCGGGTCCAAAATTCGACTACAAGCTCCGCTGGTTCGACCGGCTGCATGCGCATCTCGCTGGCCTCGTCGGGCTCGACGCCCCGGTGGTCGTCGCAGGTGACTTCAATGTCATGCCGACCGACCTCGACGTCTATGTCCCTGATCGCTGGCGCGACGATGCCCTGTTTGCCCCGGAAGTAAAGGCGGCCTACGCCCGGTTGCTTGAGCAGGGCTGGAGTGATGCGCTGCGCGACCTCCATCCGGGCGAGCGCATCTACACTTTCTGGAAGTATTGGCGGCATTCCTTCGAGCGCGACGCAGGGCTTCGGATTGATCATCTCCTGCTGAATGGAAAGGCTGCGGCCCGCCTCATCTCGGCCGAGGTCGACCGGCGCCCACGCGGCTGGGACAAGACCAGCGACCATGCGCCAGTCTGGATCGAACTTAGCGACAAGCCGCGACGCAGGCGCATGTCCTAGCGATCGTCCTTGGGAAGCCCATCATACCATTCGGCGTAAGGCCCGGTGCGCACGAGATGCCGGTTGAGATCCGGCGCGCCGTCGGCCCACCATACTGGACCGCGCTCGCCCAGCGCCACCTTGGCATGGTCGACGGCGTCGTGCGCAGCGGCTTCCGCCTCCGCGTCACCCTTTCGCTTCGCCACGCCGACTGCGCGGCGCGCTGCCATCAGTTCCTTGACGAGGCGCTCTCGCATCGTGGGTGCCAGCGCGGGATTGCTTGACCGCCACAACCGGCCGCGGACGACGAAGTATCGCCCGTCAGGCGTGGTCGGATAGTGCCGGTCGGAGGGAGCGCTCATGACCGGCGGCCGCGATCGGCAAGGCTGCGAAAAGTGATCGACCAGCGCGGCGCGTCGATAGGCGCGATGCTGTGCTCCCAATCGTGCCGCACCTCGCCCGCGAGATGGTAGATCGAGCGCGGCGCAAGAACGGCCTTGGCACGCGTAAAGCCGAATTGGCTGCGTCGCCGAAGGCGAAGCGTTGCAGCGGTGCCGAGCGATATCCCGACGACGTGCTCGAACACAGGCCGGTCCTTGTGCCAGCCGATCCCCGCGCCTGGGTCGTAGCGGATCAGGAGCGCCTGGCTTAAACCGTCGGGCGCCAACCCCGCAAATTCGGCTGCTCGCCCCATGATGCTGGCGAGCCACTGCGGGATCGGGTCGGTTGCCGCGAACCGGCCGGTCTCGAAATCGTAGCTCCAGCCATAGGAGCGGGTCAGGCGCTTCCCGGTCCACTGCTGGAATCGAAAGGGACTTAGGTCCGTGTCATCGATCCGCGAGATCAGGGCTTCTTCCTCGGCTGCGCCGATGAAGTCGGGCCGCATCGACAGCCCGTCCACTGCCGGCGCATCGAACAGGTCCAGCATGTTCATCGCGGCCGTCCCCGACCGCCCTCGGTCCCGCCGGCGCGGCGCAGCAGCGCGCCGAGCGGCCGACCGCCGAGCGTGCAGGTGGCGACGACCCGGTCATAGCTGCGTCGCCCGGCACGGCACGCCAGCGTCCTGCCCATCACGATGCCTTCGAGCCGGCGCTTGGCTTCCAAGCCGCCGGCTTCATGGAGCTCTGGCGCGTAGAAATCGGCAAGCCGCACTTCGATCCAGCGATCGGAGCGACCGGCAGGACCGATGCAGAGGCTATCGCCGTCGCCGACATAGCGAACGACGCCCGTGAAGTTGGTGCCCTTCGCCGGCAGCGCACCTTCGCACGGGTCGGCGAAAGCGGGTGCTGTCCAGAGGACAGCCAGGCATGCGGCAAGGATGGGGGCAATGCGTAACGTCATGGGCCGTTCCATATGGTGGTGGGCTGCGATCATTTCACGTTGCCGGCTTGGCTGCGCAGTTGCCGCACGATACCATTATAGGCGGCGTGGAGGCCCTGGTTGCGGCCGATTTCGTGATCCGACCCCGCCGCCTCCCAGAAGCTGAGCAGCCAATCGTCGGGGCAGCGCCCGCGCAGCACCCAGAGTGCCAGGGCCACACCGCGGGTCTGGACCTTGTCGCGCGCGGCCGTCGCCTCGCGCAGCACGTTGAGCGCGCGTTCCACGGTGCCATGGGCGCGGACATCGGCATCAGTGGAAGTCATGGCTGCGGATACGGACGAGTTCCTCTTGGGTCAGGACAGCGTTGAACGGACGGTAGGACAGCGTCCGTCCTTTCGGGAAACCGGGATCACGCGGGTCTGGGCCACCGCCATTGGTCGCCCCGTCTCCATGGCCGGGCATCACCCTGAATTCCTTGCCCGCGATCGACCGCAGCATCGCGTCATGGTCGGTAATGCGGTCGCAGATGATGTGGATGACCTCGCCCTCTTTCTGGAGCCGTCCGCGCATCGCGATCATCGAGGCGGACATCACCTGGCGGCGGTATATCTCGAACCGGTCGGGCCAGAGGATGCCCTGTGCGACGCCGGTCTCATCCTCGATCGTCACGAACAACACGCCCTTCGCCGAACCGGGCCGCTGGCGCACGAGGATCACGCCGGCCACCTCGACATTGCGCCCATCGCGGATGGCCTGGAGATCGGCACATTTGACGATGCGCATCTCCTCCAGTTCGGGGCGTAGAAACTGGAGCGGATGGCCGCGCAGCGACAGGCCAATCGAGCGATAGTCCTCGACCACTTCGCGCCCCTGCGTCATCGCGCGCAGCTCGACCGCCGGCTCCATTCCCTCTGGCGAGAAACCTTCCTCGCGCGCGTCGGCCGCGGCGAACAGCGGTAGCGGCGCTTCGCCCAGGCCCTTCACCTTCCATAGTCCCTGGCGCCGGTTCTCGGCGATGCAGTGGAAGGCATCGGCCTCGGCGAGCTTCTCGATCGCGGCGCGGGGCGTGCCCGCGCGCCGCCAGACTTCCTCGACGCTGTCATAGGGCGACGGGCCGCGCGCCGCGACGATCGCCGCGCCATGGATATTGGCGAGGCCTAGGACTTGTCCAAACCCGAGGCGCACGGCCAGATAGCGCCCGCCGGTCTCCTCCAGTGTGCAATCCCAATGGCTGTCGTTGACCGAAACCGGGCGGACCTCGACCCCATGCCGGCGCGCGTCGGTCACGATCTGCTGCGGCGCGTAGAAGCCCATCGGCTGCGCATTCAGGAGCGCTGCACAAAACACGTCGGGATGATGGTGCTTCATCCAGCAGCTGGCGTAAGCAATCTTGGCGAACGAGGCGGCATGGCTTTCCGGAAAGCCATAGGAGCCGAATCCCTCGATTTGCTTGAACGTGCGCTCGGCGAAGTCCTTGGGATAGCCGCGCTCGACCATGCCGCCGACAAGCTTGTCGTAGAAATGGCTGACGCCGCCCGTGAGCTTGAACGTCGCCACGGCGCGCCGCAGCTGGTCGGCTTCCACGGGCGTGAAACCCGCGCCGACGATGGCGACCTTCATCGCCTGCTCCTGGAACAGCGGCACGCCAAGCGTCTTCTCGAGCACGGCACGGAGTTCAGGCCTCGGGTATTCCGGCTTCTCCTTGCCCTCGCGCCGGCGAAGGTAGGGATGGACCATGTCGCCCTGGATCGGGCCGGGGCGCACGATCGCCACCTCGATCACGAGGTCGTAGAACTCGCGCGGCTTCATCCGCGGGAGCATCGACATCTGCGCGCGGGACTCGATCTGGAAGACGCCGAGCGTGTCTGCCTTCTGGATCATCGCGTAGACGTCGGGGTCGTCGTCCTGCAGGTCGGCCATAGTCTTTCGGATGCCCTTGTCCTGCTCCAGCAGGTTGAAGGCGCGGTTCATGCAGCCGAGCATGCCGAGGCCCAGAACATCGACCTTCATGAACTTGAGCGCGTCGATATCGTCCTTGTCCCATTCAATAATCTGCCGGTCCTCCATCCGGGCAGGCTCGATCGGCACGAGGTCGTCGAGGCGGTCCTGGGTCAGCACGAACCCACCGGGGTGTTGCGAGAGATGCCGGGGCGTGCCGATCAGCTGGCGGGCCAGTTCCAGCGTCAGCTTGAGGCGATGATCCTCTGTGTTGAGGTTGAGGCTTTCCACCCGCTCCTGCGGAATGCCGTCCATGCTCCAGCCCCAAACCAGGCCCGTCAGCATCTTGGTCAGGTCGCGCGGCAATCCGAGCGCCTTGCCAACCTCGGCGACCGCGCCGCGCGTGCGATACCTAGTCACGACCGCGGTGAGCGCCGAACGATGGCGGCCATAGGTCTCGTAGATCCATTGGATGATCTCCTCGCGGCGCTCATGCTCGAAATCGACGTCGATGTCGGGCGGCTCCTTGCGCTCGCCCGAGACGAACCGCTCGAACAGAAGCTCGTGCTGGATCGGGTCGATCGAGGTGATCCCGAGCAGGAAGCAGACGCAGCTGTTCGCCGCCGAACCGCGACCTTGGCAGAGGATGCCACGTCGTCGGCTTTCGGCGACGATGCTGTTCACGGTTAGGAAGTACGGCGCGTAGCCAAGGTCGGCGATGAGCCGCAACTCATGGTCGATTTGGTCGCGGTAGCGCCGGGGTAGGCCATCGGGGAAATGCTCGACCGCAGCCTGTTCGGTCAGGCAAGCCAGCGCCTCCTGCGCGGTGCGGCCTTCCATCACCTGCTCGTAGGGATATTGGTACTGGATCTCGCCAAGGTCGAACCGGCAGATGCCGGCGATGTCGGCGCTGGCCTGGATCGCGTCCGGGAAATCCTTGAAGCGCCGCTCCATTTCCTGCGGCGACTTGAGGTTACGATCCATGAACCGCTCGCGCCGGAAGCCGAGTTCATCGACCTGGCATTTCTCCCGGATAGCGCTGACGACGTCCTGAAGCGGACGGCGCTCCGGAGTGTGGTAGAGCACGTCGCCGGTCGCCACCGCGCGGAGGCCCGCGTCGCGGATCATGGCGTCAAGCGCATGGAGACGAGCGATGTCATCTGGCCGGCGTCGAAACGACAGTGCTGCATAGCCATGCAGGCCAAAGACGCGGCGCACGTCGTCGAGCTGTCCGGCGGTGACGTCATCGGCCACGTCCGGCACCAATATGCCGACCATGTTCTCGGCCTGGGCGGCCACATCGGCGAGGTCGAGCAGGCAGTGCCCCTTGCCGCCGCGGGCCTTGCCTATCGACAGCAGTCGCGTCAGCCGCGACCAGGCCGCGCGGTCGATGGGATAGAGCAGGAGCGCATGGCCCTCGCGCGTATTGACGCGGGCACCGGGGATCATGCGCACGCCGGTCGCCTTCTGCCCATCCCAGCCGCGCACGACGCCGGCAACCGTGCCCCAATCTGCAAGCCCGAGCGCCGAATGGCCAAGCAGCGCACCCGCGGCGAACAATTCCTCGGGAGACGACGCGCCCCTCAGGAACGAGAAGTGGCTGGTGACCTGCAGCTCGACATAGGTCGTGGCCGGGGTGGTTGCAGGGGAAGCCATCAGCCGAACACCCCGTGCATGTACCAGCTGAGGTCGCCGGTCGGACCATCGACACCATCGCCGCGCCGGAAGACCCAGAAGCGCGCGCCCCCCTCGGCCTCGACCCGGAAATAGTCGCGTACCGCCCAGAGCTCGCCGGGCCGGCGCCACCACTCGCCATGGATACGTTCGGGGCCGTCACCAGCGATCACCCGATACTCCTGCCGGCGCCAGGTGAAGCGGCGCGGCGGGTGGTCGGGCAGCAGCGCGATCACGTTGCTCAGCTGCTCGGGCCGCTGCAGCAGCCGGGTCGGCCGCTTCCCGACCGGCCAGCCCGTCGGTTCTGCGAGCGGCCCGACCCGCCGGATGGCGCGCTCGGGAACATCGCTTTCGTGGGCCGCGATCCGGAACAGCGCCGACGGGCCGGCGCGACCGACGAGCTGGTCGACCAAGGGCGCGAGGTCCGGAGGCCGCGTGCTGTCCTCGAGCAGAACTGCAACGGCGCTGGCGCCCAGCGGCTCGCTGTGCGGCACGGCGAGGCGCATCGCCTCGATGCCGAGGCCGGGGTGGATTTCGGCGAGCTTGAGCGCGAACATGCGCTTCAGGTGCCTCGCATCTCGCGTGGCGCGTGAAGCGCCAACGGCAAGATATTGGACATCGCCATCGACGCGATCGCAACGTAGCGCGACCTTGCGCGCGCCGAGCCCGCGCTGGAGCATTGCCGGAACGAGATCGTCGACGAGATCGGAGATCACCTGCGTGATGCTCTCGGGCGTGCCTATCGGCTCGAGCAGGCGCCGCGTCACTTCGGGTCGCTCGAACGGAACGACGGGGATTATAGGCTCGGCGGCAAGTCCACGTGCCTGGTCGAGCCGCTGCACGGTCATGAGGCCCAACCGACGCGCCAATGGCCCTCGCGGCATCGGATAGAGATCGGCGACCTGCTCCAGCCCGAACCGCGCCGCCGCGGCAAGAGCCGATGCGTCGAGGCGCAAGGCGGCAAGCGGAAGCGGTCCCAACGCTTCTGCTTCGTGCCCGCATGGCAGCAAGCTGATTGGCGCACCGCCGTAGCGGGCGAGCGCATGGGCCGCACCCGGCGTCCCGGCGATTGCGATGGTCGCGCTGAATCCCAATCGCTTCAGGAAAGCGAGCAGTCGCCGGCAGAACCGCTCCTCGCCGCCGAACAGGTGGGTCGTGCCGGTAAGGTCGAACCAGAGCCCATCCATGCCCGATACGGCTGCGGTCGGCGTCCATTTGCGCACCGCATGGAGCGCGAGCCGGTCGAGCCAGGCGCGATCGGCGTCGGGCTCTGCATCCAGCACGTCGAGATCGGCGACCAGCGCCCGGGCATGCGCCGCTGCCATCCCGGGGCGCAATCCGAGTTCCAGTGCGCTCGGGCACGCGGCGGCAACCGCTTCCTTCTGACCGCTGCGCCCGATGAGGATCGTCGGCCTGACCCACAGGTCCGCCCAGGTCATCGGTACCGACGCCGGTGCGGCGCATGAACCGGATGCACCGTCGTCACCCCGCAGGGTGCGAAACGGATGCTCGGCGGCTTCGCTGCGCCGTCCCATCTCGCGCATGGTCGGGCGCTGGTGCGCGGGCAGCTTGTCGATCTCCGCCTGGCTTGGCTTTGCGACGATCGCGCCGTCGCGTGCCCAGCGCGCACCAGGGCGCCAGCCACCACCGCGCGGCACCGAGCAGGCTCCGGGGTTATCGTCGATTTGAGGCGCGAGCGCCGCAGCGGTAGGCCGCAGCGGCTCAGGCTGCCCGCGCGACCGCTCTCCCGCGCGCAGTCGCTCGATCGGCAGCTGCGGCAGGAAGAGCGAGGCGACCCTGTTCATCGCAGGCCTCCAACTCGAGAATGAAGGGATTGCCGGCGCGCTGGCGGACCAGCTCGACCGACCAGCGCGAACGGCCAACGCCGGCATGCGGAAGCCGGGCAGATTCAGCGCAGCCGATGCGCCAGCGGGTCATGGCGGCCGACAGCGTGCCCAGCGGGCAGCGCTCGCGGGTGCGGTGCCGACGATAGAGCAACATCGGCGTTTTGCCGTCCGAAGCCGCCAACTGGAGCCGGCGCGTCGCGGTCATGTCGGCCGCTTTCACCTCGGCGATCACGCATGCAAGCGAGCCATCGCGAAGGCCATCCTCGGCCATCGCCAGCACCTGCGCGTCCTTGGCGCCCTGCGCGTAGAGGATGCGATCGGGCCCGAGCCCGACCTGTTCGAGACCGGGGGCGTAGAGATCGAATTTCGAGAGCGCCCAGAGGATGGTCAGGCCAGGTTTGCCGGCGAACCGGGCGGCAATGCCCGCAGCAAACAAGGTTGCGGCGGCGTCATCGTTCAGGCTGGCGGTCGCAGCCGCGATCTCATGAAGCCCGGCGCCGTCGAGGCCATGGTCGGCGAGCTGGTCGTCGATCTGCGCGATACCGAATGCCAACATTGGCCCGCGTGTCTCAAGGGCGCGCGCCACCTCGGCGCGAAGCGACGCCAAGTGCTCGGCCGAGGGCCGATCGGGCAAGGGCAAAGGTGCAGACATGGACCAGCATACGACTCGAATGTTCGCTTTATGTTCCGATGAGTCGTCGCGATCGTCAAGCCGCTTGCGGCGACCAGATGCGCGTGCGGCGTGTCAGAGGCCAAGCGACGGTTGCTCTGGCCCCTGGGCCGGCGGCGGATAGACCTGTGTCACTTCGAGCGTGCCCGCGGGCAGGTATTCGAGGATATCCTCCGCTGGCACATCGAGATTCAGCCAGTCAGCCCATTTGCTCTGGCGCGAGGGGGATGATTTGGCGATCGTGAAAGGGACTGATGTCGTCCCCCGCGTCCATCGTCAGCAGCGTGAAGGCCTCGCCGACCTTCAGGTCGGCCTGCCAGACGCCGGCCATGCAGAACCAGCGCCGGCCCTTCATCGTGAACAGCCACTTGTCGAGCCGTTTGTCCTTGGGACGCGGCACGGCTGGGTCGGTGAACTCGTAGAAGCCGTCGCACAAAACGAGGCAGCGATTGACGCTGAGGTCGGGCGGCCTGCCGTCGAACCCCTCCTTCCGCAGGTTGTAGACCGGCTTCCCAGTCTTGCCCGGCCAGCTCCACCGCCGCGCCACTAGCTCGCCCATCGCGCGGTAGTTGCCTGGCGGCTGGCCGGTCGCTCGGACGATCGGCGCAACATCGGTCATGCGGATATCGGCGCGCGGATTATCGTCTGGCACGCCTTCCGGCGCCTCGATGTTGATCCCAAGATCCTCGAAGTCCTCCATGATCGAGGCAAACTCGACCTTTTGGCGGTAGTCGTTGCACATGCCGTCCGGTCAACGCTCCTTCATCTTGCGATTCAAATTCGTTCCATATATGTTCCGGCAATGGCAATCACTGCAACATCGTTCGACGCGGATGCCGTTGACGGAACTTGTCGCCACATCATTCGCATGAAAACGGACGGTTCTGGCAAGCAGGAGACGGTCGATGCCCGCTGGGGTGCCAATCCGCGCTTCAACGGTGGCGCAGAATATCGGTTCGTGCGCGCAGAAAGACAGACCTTCGCGCATCAACGCTGCCTATTGTTTCGTGTCGGACTTCCGGATGAAAGTGGGCAAGAAGGACTATCGAGTCACCCGCGACGACGGCAATCACTTCTACCTGGCCGGCGTCTGGGAACCCCCGATCGCAGAATGGCCGCTGGCGTTCCGCATTATCACCGTTGCAGCGAACGCCGAGATATCGCGCTAACAGGACCGGCATGTTGCGATCGCTGAACGTCGTCAAGCTATGGGGTGGCTGGCCGGCGAGATCCCCGAAAGCAAGCTGCTCATGACCCCGCCGCAGCATGTCGTCCTAGTCGAGGAAGCTGGCACTAGGCGCCCCTTGCAGCGCGGACTGGCGCTTTGCCCGGTACTGCGTCCCGGCCTCGGCATAACCTGTCGGTTCGGCAATGATCACGATGGCGGCGCACCATATTCGTTGCTATGGTCCCGCGACGCGCGGGGACAGGTTGCCATTCATCGGACCCAAGAAGAACGAGGCTCGGCCCCTCGTTCTTTATTGCCCGCTAAGTCATGGGCAGGATTGAATGAGTAGTTCGAATGAAGGCGCGTAGGTTCGTAGACTTGTTTTCTGGATGCGGCGGCTTGTCGCTGGGCCTGTCGATGGCCGGCATGCGCGGCCTATTCGCCATCGAGCGCGATTCCATGGCCTTTGAGACCTTCGCTGCCAACTTCGTCCCTGCCGCCGCAGCTGCAGGCCATGGTTTCGAGTGGCCGGAATGGCTTGACCAGCGGGCGTGGGGAATCGACGAGCTGCTCGACCAGCACGCCGCTCAGCTACGGAAGCTGAGGGGCACGGTGGATATCCTTGCAGGCGGGCCTCCATGTCAGGGGTTCAGCTTTGCAGGACGACGAGTGGAGGATGATCCTCGAAACCAGCTCTTCGAGAAATACGTCGAGGCAGTCGATGCAATCCGGCCAGCCGCGCTGATCCTCGAGAACGTCCCGGGGATGCGCGTCGTCCATCGCCGAGCCAATGTCGTGGAGATCCCTTTCGGCCCTGCGCCGCGGAAGCGGTCGTTCTACGACAAGCTCGCGGAAAGCCTCGACGGCATCGGCTATGATGTGGAGGCCGTTCTGGTTGACGCGTCGCGGTTCGGCGTGCCGCAGCGACGCTCGCGATTGATTGCGATTGGAGTACGCAAGGAACTCGCCCAGTGGCTCGAAGGCGGCATCGCCCGCGTCTTCGCGCTCCTCGAGGAGGAGCGCGAGTTGCAGCTTGCGGAGCTTGGCCTCGGCGACGAGGTGTCCGCGTCGGACGCGATCTCCGACCTGGAGACCACGCGCTCCCCGCTGCGGGCATGCGACGACCCGGAATCGGCGAGGGGCTTCATGGAGGCAAGCCGGTCCCAGGCCCGCTCGCGCTACCAGGAACTGATGCGCGGCGTCGGCGACGCAGTACCAGACAGCATGCGGCTTGCGCGGCACCGCGACGATGTGAGGGAGCGCTTCGCGCGGATCCTCGCGGAATGCCGGAAGGGTGTGCGAATGAATGACGAGTCTCGCCGCAGCTACGGGCTCAAGAAGCACAGGGTCTACCCGATGTCGGACGCCAGCCCGGCGCCGACGATCACGACATTGCCGGACGATGTCCTCCATTATTCCGAGCCGCGTATCCTGACGGTGCGGGAGAGCGCACGCCTCCAGTCTTTCCCGGACTGGTTCCAGTTCAAGGGCAAGTACACGACCGGTGGGGATCGCCGCACCAAGGAGTGCCCCCGCTACACGCAGGTCGGGAACGCCGTCCCGCCCTACCTTGCCCGTGCGATAGGCGGCGCGCTCGGGAAGGCGCTGGCAGAGATCGAGGTGACGCGGGATGTATTCGGCCAGGCGACGTCCCCGGCCGCCATTGCGGTATCGAGGTAGGCGTGGAGGAAGGAGCCACCGAGGCGCCGTTCCCGGCGCAGTTGCTCAGCTGGGCTGGCAACCGCTCGGGCGGCGTTCGCCGCCTGTTCGACGAGAATAGCGGCCGCCCAGGCGCCAGCGTATTCCGCACGAACCTCCTTGCACGGCTACAGCAATGGTGCGCCGACATTGGGGCAGCAAAGGAAGGCACGCCGCGGATCGTCCTTCTCGTTGGCGGACCGGGCAACGGGAAAACCGAGGCCATCGAGACGACGATGAGCTGGCTCGACGATGCGCTCCGTTGCGACGGCCGATTGCTGTCAGCCCTTGAGGCGGCATTCATGCCCGAGGCAGGCAAGGTGCCCCGGACCATCTCCGTCGATGTCGGCGAGCTTGCGTCGCCAAGGCGCGCGCTGCCGCTTTCGATCGTGCAGGATGCCTCCGTGGTCGCTGGCTCGGCCGGGCTTACCCATGCTAGCCTACTGCTCCGCGAGCTCACCGAGGTGATGCAGCCCGGCGCCGACGGACTTTACCTGTGCTGCGTGAACCGCGGCGTCCTCGACGATGCGTTGATCGACGCCATCGAGACTGGCGCAGACGAGGCGCGCCGGCTCCTGGAGCGAATCAGCCAGTCGGTCAGCCTTGCCCACGACGCCCCCGCCTGCTGGCCGCTGGCCGACTACCCCGCGGTCGCGGCGTGGCCGATGGACATGGAGTCGCTCCTCACGGGCACCGAGGGAGGCGATCCGGCACCAGCGATCGAAATCCTGCGCAAGGCGCTCGATGCCCGGATGTGGCCCGAGGCAGGCAGCTGCGCCGCAGGCCCGCCTTGCCCGTTTTGCGCGAGCCGCGCCTTGCTGGCTCGCGAGCGCCATGAAGCCGCACTCCTCCAGATCCTGCGCTGGTTCGAGATCGGTAGCGGCAAGCGCTGGAGCTTCCGCGACCTGTTCTCGCTCGTATCCTATCTCCTTGCAGGACATCGGGAGGAAACGCCCGAGGACACCTCGCCATGCGCCTGGGCCGCTGGACTGGTCCGGCTCGACCAGGAGGCATCCGCCGGCGCTCGGCCGCGCAGGGACAGCTCTACCGCGATCTTCAGGCTGGTCGCGGCACAGTACCAGCACGCCTTGTTCCACGGCTGGGACAAGGAGGCCGGTCCCGCCCTCATGCGCGACATCGTCGACTTGGGGATAAAGGACAACAATACCGCGATGGGGCTGCAATGGTTCCTGTCGTCGCGCAGGGCACCCTACCTGCCGGCGATGATCTCCGGGCTGCTCGAGGGCTTCGACCTTCTCCTCGACCCCGCGATCGCAAGCCCGGAGAGCGAGGCGCACGCGACGCGAGGCACGACCTACCTGTTGCGTGACCTCGACACCCGCTTCAGCCGATCGGTCGCCGAGGGACTGGATCATGTGCGCAAGTCACGCGTGCTGTCCGGGATCGAGGCAGACCTCCTCGGCCGGCTGGCGGAACTCGACCAGCTGCTTTCACGGCAGCAGGTGCGGAGGAAGAAGCCGGCCGTGGCAACCCGCGTCCAGCGGCTAGTGCGTGACTTTGCCTGCAGGCTTGTCCGCAGGAGCATCGGCGCGCGTACTGCCACCGTCCTCGATGCCGAGGTCCTCGCCGAGTTCCAGCAGGTCGTCGAAGACGGCCAAGCCAATGGTGTTTTCGAGGTAGCACGCGAGGTCGAGCGGCTGCTCAACAACAACCAGGACTTCGAGGTCTCGCTTACCACGACGTTCGGGCAACCGATGCCGCCTCCAACCCGCCGGGCGACGCTGGTCGTCCAGCGCCGGCATGTCCAGCCTGCCAACGCGTCCAACGAGGGCAGGCCAAGGTCGCCGCTCCAGTTCCTCGAGGTTGGCGATGGCGCGTCGGCCCAGAAGATTGCGCTGACCTACGACCTGTTCAAGGCCGTCAAGGAAGTCGACCGGGGCATGTCGGTCGCATCCCTGCCGCGATCGGTGCTAGCACTGCTGGACACGACCGGTGCGCGGCTCGGCGGGCCGATCGTTCGCGACACGGTCGTGCTCCCCCGAGCCGAGATCAGGCTCGGGACGGGCGGGATTGCCGTGCAGCAGCGACGCGACGGCTTTGGCCTCCTACGTGACGGCGGGCGTCGATGACCCTAGCGCAATTCCGTGATTCCCCGTGGGCGAATTCCCACGATGCTTATTCCAAGGCTCGCCTGGCGATGTCGCCGGCGCCGGAGTACGCAAGCTCCGAGGTCATCCTCTCCTCGGTATACCGGGTGATAGGCTTCGACGGGGCCGCCGAGCGGACGGTCCCGCAACGCGGACGGGAATTGGACCGGGCAATCAGGAAGGCAAGGGAACGCGCACGGTCGCCGGGGGGCACCACGCTCGACCCCGACTCGTTCAGCACCCTGCTGGGCTCGGTGCTCGAGAGCCCCAAGCTGCCCAACCAGTCGACCAAGCGGTTCCTCCAGGTAACTCCGCTCGTCCCGCAGTTGGCGGTGTTCTCCGGATCAGCCCGGCTTGCCGGAAACCCCTGGACGCCCGGCCTTCTCGTGAAGCGGATGGTGTGGCTGGGATCGAGCGAGGCAGCGGCTGCGCAGTCGACCTGGAACGCATTGTTCGAGGCACTCGCGGTTGGCGAGGACGACGACGTCTTTGCGCGCTTTCTCCAGGGGGAAACCGAGGCCTGGATGCCGGAGCCCAAGTGGGAGCAGGTCCCTGCCCGGGACGAGCCCCTGCTGGACCCGAATGATGCGCGAGCGATCGCCTTCCCCGCAAGACAGTTCGTGCATGACCTGAATGCGATCATATCGGCAAAGTCCATGATGACTCGCCGCCAGTGGACCAGCTTGCTCGAGGCAATCTTGAGGCTGGGCGTGGTTTCCCACGTCGCGTGGCTGTGCGAGGTCCATTCCCGAGCGTGGGAGGCGGTGTCCGCGGCGCTCGAGGGCAACGGTCCCCATGACGCCACCGCCGCGCGTGCAGCGATGTTCCCCGAGAAGCTCGCGTGCCTCCCTTACGGCAACAAGGCGCTTCCATCGATCCGCGACAGCGTGTCCCGGTTCCTATTTGCTCGCCTGGGCATCAATGCGACGATGTGGTCCCTTGAGGCAATCGGGGTGACACCGTCCGATGGCTTGTCCTCGGCAGCGGGTCTCGCCTCGCTTTGCGACCAAGTCCGCGAGAACCGGGCACGCTTGCACGCGACCGGCGTGCGCGACGTGATCATGACACTGGAGGATCGCGAGACCCGGGCGTTGACCTGCCGGAAGGGCATCGGGTCAAACATCAACGAGTTCGTCCGGCATGTCCTTGGCCAGCGACAGACTGCCAATCCCACGCTCCGCGGGTATGACCAGGGTTATGTCCTGCGCAAGGCGGGGCCAAGTGCAAATAGCCCGTGGGTGGTCTCGCTTGGGCCGGTCGCGGTCCTCGCGCTAGTGCACTGCGCCCTCTCGGGCGTCGGCGGCCCCCGCTCCGTCCACCGGCTCGCGCAGCACCTTGCCCAGTACGGGGTCAGCATGGCACACCGGGACATCCCGCAGAACGACCTTGGTAGCCAGCTGCGCATGCTTGGACTCGTCCTCGACAGCCCGGACGCGGAAAGCGGCATGTTGCTCGTGCCGCCGTTCCGGCTGGCTGTCGCCGCAGGTAGCACGCGATGAGCGCGCTCGCCCAGGTACTCGCGGATTTTGTAGCAGCGTACGTGGGCGCGCCTGCCGCCGTCGACGCGCCGGCTGGCAACGCCGAGGTTCGCTTGGTATTCCATGGGCCCCCGCTCGAGATCCTGACCGAGGTGTTTGACCACCTCGCCCGGGAAACCGTGGGGGCCAGCGACTTGCGACCACCCTTCTTGCTTCAGGTCCCGCGGGACAAGCTTCCAGGCGAAAACCCAGGCATCGGCGAGTCGGGATGGTGCGACGAGACGCACCTGCTCGACCTGCGCAATTCTCCACAGCTGCCGAGCTTCGTGGCGTTGGTTCCCCCGGGCGAGCACAGCATCCTCTCTGTAACCTCGACGACAGACAAGTTCGGCGTCGCAGAGGCAAATAACGGCGGCAACGCGACCTTCGAGAACTGGTGGGACGATGCCTTCGTGCAGCGCCTCGTTTCCGATGGCCTGGGTCGCGCCGGGCTGCCGGAGGCGACCCTCGAGGACGGGCGGCAGCTGGTCGAGGCCGCTGCCCGTGCCGCGGACGAGGTGGATCCGGACAAGTCCTCGCGGCAAGGTGCATGGGCCGTGCTCGCCAAGCTCTTCTCGGCAGGCCCGGCGCTTGGGATTGGCGCCGGCTTTGCCGTCAGCCTTGCGTGCGGCGTACCCCCGCGGCGCGACGGGTCGCTGTCGGCCCGCGACCAGCTTGGAACGCTGGACAAGGTAGCCGACGCCCTTTCGGACGGGTTCCGAAACGGCATCGACCGCCTTGCTGAGGGTGCGACCGAAGAGGACGGGCAGGCCCTCGAGCAGTTCCATGCCCATGTCAGGTCTACCTGCCAGCTGCAGACAGCCTTCGACCGAGCGACCGCCGCCTACTACGGGCCATCACAAGGTTTGTCGCTGGACCCGCCGCCAGCATGGTGGGGCCATCTTGACGTCGAGAGATGGGCGGAACTCCTCGCCGAGGAGCCCGCCGTCTCGGGCGACATCGTCATGGAGTGCACGAACGCGATCACCGCCCTCGGGAAGGCGATGCCCGCGATTGTCATGGACGTCGTCGAACTGCGCTTCTCAACCAAGGGCGGGGAGCCGGCCGGCGCCCGTATATCTGTCGAGCGCTCGCCGGCTGGCGGGGCCAAGGAGGTCGGAGAGATCGACGCGGACACTGACGACGTCCTCAGCGACCTGTCCCCGCCGCAGCACAAGAACCCCGTCAGCTACAAGGCAACCGCGCCGAACTTCAAGCCCGGCTCGATGAAGGTGGTGTCGCTCGCCAGTTGGCAGCCTGGAGTCCTCGTGGCCTGCCGCCTAGCCCGCAGGTTCACGCCGCCTCGCAAGCCGTCCCGCACGACGGGTCGCAGTGGCGTGGACTGGGAAACCAGCCTGACGTTGCCTGGCCCAGGTCGCTACGAGCTGCTCGTGTTCGTCTCGCCGGGCATTGAGCTCGAGGCCTCCGCGACATCGGTGTCCGACCAGGGGGACGGGCGCAGCGAGGCCACCGCGACGCTTAGCGTCCGCCCGCTGCGCGACGCGACATTCCAAGTTGAGGCCGAGGTCGATGGAAACCTGCAGGTCGACTTTAGGATCGCACGCCCGCAGCGCGATGGCTCGGTGTCGCAGGAGACATTCCGGGCCTACTTGTCCTGTGAGGATGCCCCAGAGGTAGGCTGCCGCAGCGAGTTCGAGCGCCTGATCAGGGTGAACCGGAAGCAACTGGAGTCGTTCGACGCCAAGGCCGTCATCCAGGTCAATCGCACGGTCCGGTCTACAATGCTCCAGGACTGGCTCCTCGCGCCCGAGGCGGCCCGGCGATCTTACCAGCCAATCGTGCTGGCGGAGGACTACGGCAACCAATGGGCGCCGCCGCAATGGGGCGTGGCTGGCGGGCCACTCGTGTCGGCCGGCTCGTTCATATGCGATCCCCGGCCAGCGCCCGACGAATTCGACCCGCCACAGGCTTTCCTGGACGCGCGCGAGGAGATCGCTCGCCACGTCCGCGGGGATGGCGACCAGTCCGGCGTATTCGAGACCGCCCGCCTCGGCGAGCTAGCCATGCGCGACGAGGAGTTCAGGGCGACGGTCGAGCGCTATGTCGACGCATACCAGTCGTGGCTCGCAGCGGCACCCGACATAGCCTGCTGGTGCGATGTCATCGCCGTTTGTTCGCTCGACAGTAGCGGGCGCAGCCTGTCCCGCATTCCCGATGCAATCCTATTGTCGCCATTCCATCCACTTCGGCTGGGCTGGCAAGTCGTTGCACAAGGCGTGCTCGCGGAGGCCGACGAGCAAGGCAAGCCTTGCCCGGCTGCCAGCGTACTCGATCCGGACTGCGTGCCCGATGTGGTGTGCATGTCGATCCGGTCGCCATCGGGGAGCGACAAGGTCGACTACCTCGCGGTCGAGAACGGTACCGACTACTGGTCCGTCCTCTGGAACGCGGCCAGCCTTGGCAGCCTCCCGCATCGCTCGATGCACGCGCCTTTCGGCGACGAGTTCGGGATCAGCGTAGGCGGCATCTCGGTTGGCTTCAGCGCGGCGCAGGTCGTCAGGGCGCTCGACGACGTGTCGGAGCTCCTCGCCGCAAAGCCTGTCGTGTCGATTGCGGTCTCCAGCGCCGGCGGCGCGACCGACGCGTGCAACGACGGCCTGATCGAGTGGTGCACGTCGCGATTTCAGGACGACGCGAGGCGGCCGCGCAGCCGCTCGACGGGGCAGCGCTTCGTCGAGATCTTCGACGACAGGACTGAGGACGCGCGCCCGGACGATGCGAAGATCGCCAACCTGTCGGAGGATACGCGAAACGCGGTCCGCTGGTTCGCGGGGCAACCCCCGGGCACTATTCCTGACCTGGGGATCATTGCGCAGCTCGACATGACCGAGCCGGGCGCGGCGGAGGTGGAGCAACGCACGCCGCTCGGCTTCGGCGCACTGTCGCGCCATCGCATCCGCCGCCAGCTGCCGCGGGTATTCCTCCATGAATCACGGCAATCCACGCCACCCGCCCAAAGCGGCGAGGTACTGGCCGACAAGGTCGGAAGCCTCGCCGCGGCGATCGAGAACCTGTCACCCGCGCCCGTTGGCCTGCAGTTCGCGCCCAACGTGCACGAGGTGAAGCATATGCTGCGCGAGCGGCGCACGGACTTCGTCGCAGTCTCCTCGTCGGCGATCGACCCGGCCTGCTTCCTCGGGGGCTGGCTGGAGGGCGCCTACCTCTGGGACTATGAACTGCCGTCCTATTCGCATCGCTCCGGCGACACGAACGGATACTACCTCCTCTCTCAGGTCACCGACGCGGACCGCGAGGCCTTGGCCAAGGCTTTGGCTCGCCTCCCTGGATGCGAGGGCATCGCGCCCGAGAAAGTCAGCGACGTCCTGCTCGAGGTGGCGCGCCGTGGCATCCCAACCATCAAGGGGCTCGCCGGGGACGATGCAGGAGCGACGGGCGACCTGGGGGTCCTCGTCGGCGTGCGCCTCCTACAGGATCGCTTCCGCTCCGCGGGAGGGTTTGCTGGCGGCGTCCTGCCAGTCCTTGAGGGAAGCGCCGATGCGCCGTCGATCGCGATCGTCGTGCCAGTCGACCCGTTCCGCGGCTACCTTGGCGACCTTTGCAGGACCCTCGGCAAGGACCGCAAGGACCTTGCATTACTGCGCCCGGACCTCGTCGTGGTGGGTATCGAGTTCGCGGGCGGCGCACCTCGCATCAAGCTGACACCCGTGGAGGTCAAGTGCCGGCCAACGGCAATCTACGGCGATGGCGATGCAGTCGAGGCGCTCGAGCAGGCCAAGTCGCTGTCCTCCTTATTAGGTGCCATGGCGCCGCACGACGGGCAGCCCCGCCTCTGGGCACTGGCCTTCCAGCACCTCGTGCTGTCGATCATCGGGTTCGGCATGCGGGTCTACAGCCAGCAGGACGACGTTCGTGGTAATTCCAGCCAGTGGGCCAGATTGCATGAATCGATCGCAAGGTCAGTGCTCGACGGGGTCGACTGCATTGAAGTCGACTCGCGGGGGCGGCTGATCGTCGTCGACGAATCCCACTCGAGCACGTCGCGCGACCATGATCATGACGGGTTCGACGAGACGATCGTCGTTGGAAGCGAGGATGCGGGCAAGATCGTCGCGGGCGACCCAACGGCGTTTTATCGAATGGTCCACGCCCGGCTTGGCGATTGGGACCTTATGCCAACAAAAGAAGCAGGGCAGGTGGCCGCAGACTCGCCGCACGCGCCTGCCGAGGCAAGCGCCGGCGAGGCACCGGCTGAGGTCGAGCCGGCTGCCGCCGCCCCGCCGGCCGATGATGCGCGGCTAAACACCGATGCACTGGCCACGGGCGCCACGCCGGCCGCCCCGCCAAGTGAAGTCCCGGACAGCGGAGATAATGATCCGCCGGTCACCCAGAGCGCGGGCGTTGTGCTGCAGGTTGGCCGAACTATAGATGGGTTCAAGGCGCGCGACCTGGCCCTCAACATCTCTGACACCAGGCTGAACCAGCTGAACATGGGCGTCGTGGGCGACCTTGGCACGGGCAAGACGCAGCTCCTGAAGTCGCTGATCTTCCAAATCGCTAGCTCGAGCGAGCAGAACCGGGGCATCCGGCCGCGCTTCCTGATCTTTGACTACAAGCGCGACTACAGCAGCGAGGACTTCGTTGGCGCCACGGGTGCCCGTGTCGTCAGGCCGCACCGGCTTCCGCTCAACTTGTTCGATACGAGGACCATTGGGGATGTTCCCACCCCATGGCTGGACCGGTTTCGGTTCTTTGCGGACGTGCTCGGCAAGATCTACCCTGGGATCGGCCCCGTCCAGCGGGACAAGCTCAAGCGCGCGGTCCGCGAGGCCTACGAGGCGGCGCCGGCCGGCGTGCCACCGACATTGCGCGATGTGCACGAGGCCTATGCCACCATCCTCGATGGAAAGTCCGACTCGCCGATGGCCATCATCGACGACCTGATGGACATGGAGATCTTCGAGCCCGACCAGTCGCGGACGGTCCCGTTCGACCAATTCCTAGACGGCGTAGTGGTCATCGCGCTGGATGCACTTGGCCAGGACGACCATAGCAAGAACATGCTCGTCGCAGTCATGCTCAATATGTTTTACGAGAACATGCTGCGCACACCGAAGCGGCCGTTCCTCGGCACCGACCCGCAGCTCCGCGCCGTCGACTCCTACCTGCTGGTCGACGAGGCCGACAACATCATGCGGTACGAGTTCGATGTCTTGCGCAAGCTGTTACTGCAAGGACGCGAGTTCGGGACCGGGGTCATCCTCGCGTCCCAGTACCTGCGTCATTTCAAGGCAGGTGCCACCGACTACAGGGAACCGTTGCTGAGCTGGTTCGTGCACAAGGTCCCCAACGTGACCGCGTCCGAGCTATCGGCCCTGGGGCTCGCTGCAAATGCGGGCGAGGTCGCCGAGCGGGTGAAGACCCTTGGCAATCACCAGTGCCTCTACAAGTCGTTCGACGTGGGTGGCGAGATTATCCGGGGATACCCCTTCTTCGAGCTGACCAGGGCCCGGGAAGCGGGAGAAGGATAGCGGCCGGGATGGCCGACTTCCTCTCGCCTAAGGAGCGATCGGAACGCATGTCGCGGATCCGGTCCAAGGACACGTCGCCCGAGGTCGCCTTGCGAAGGGCGCTGCATGCCCTGGGCCTCCGGTTCCGCATCCATGACAAGCGCCTGCCGGGGCGGCCTGACATCGTGCTCCCCCGCTTCAAGACGGTCGTGCTCGTCCATGGGTGCTTCTGGCATCGCCACCAGGGGTGCAGGGTCGCGACCACCCCCAAGTCCAACACTGCCTTTTGGTTGGATAAATTTGAACGCAATACCGTGCGCGACGCCAGGAATATTGCGTCGTTGCAGGCACTCGGCTGGAAGGTGCTTGTCGCATGGGAATGCGAGCTGGGGAGCCTGCGCAAGGTGCAAGACGCTGCCCTTCGAATCGCTTTCGAACTCGGGCACTCGCCTCATCCTAATTCAATCGGTTGATGGCTGCCTTGCAGGTTGCTGAGGCGTGCTTTGCGCGGGAGAAAAAGAAGCCTCGGCTCATAATGGACAAGCTTCTCTTGGCTGGCGGCATGTCCTATGAGTTCCCAGTGGCACTCCGGCATCATCCAGGCGAAGTAATAAGCGAGCTAGCAGATGCCATGGGCAGCGAGTTGCCGCCCGCTTCCGCTATCGCACCAACCTTTATCGACGCCTTTGCGGGATGCGGCGGGCTCAGCCTTGGGCTCAAGCGCGCAGGCTGGAACGGCCTGCTCGCAATCGAAAAGGACGAGTTCGCCTTCAGCACGCTGTCTTCGAACTTTTCCGGCGAGCGGCCCTTGATGGCTTACGATTGGCCGCCGTCGATCGAGCGACGGCCTTGGGATATTCGGCTCCTTCTCGAAAAGCATTCGACCGAACTCGCTGGGCTTGCGGACAGCGTCGACTTGATCGCTGGCGGGCCGCCCTGCCAAGGCTTCTCAAACGCCGGGCGGCGTAGACCCGACGATCCGCGAAACACCCTCTTTGAGGCCTACCTGGAGCTGGTCGCGCTTGTAAGGCCGCGCATGGTGCTGATCGAGAACGTCCGGGGCTTCACTTCGGACTTCAAGAAGGCAAGCGCTGGCGGCGTCCAGAACTTTTCAGAAGCCCTGCGTGAACGGCTGGCCCCGCATTATCGCACGACGAGCGAAATCATCCGGGCGAGCGACTATGGCGTCCCCCAATCCCGACCCCGCTTCATCCTTGTCGGCGTGCGCAATGACATGCCCGCTAGCGGCTTGCCCTTCTTTTTTGACGACCTGCGTCGTTCGAGCCGGGGCTTTTTAGCGGAACGCGGGCTGCCGCGCTCCCCAACGGCCCGGGACGCGATCAGCGACCTCGAAGTTGGCCACGCGGGCACGGTGCCCTCGGTTGATTCGCCGGGCTTCGACGCCATCGGCTATCGTTCGCCGCGAAGCAGCTACCAGATGGCCATGCGCGATGGATGCCAAAGCAGCCCGCCCGACACCCGCCTCGCAAAGCATCGCGACGACATTAGCATGCGCTTCGCCGAGATCATCAAGGCGTGCCGCGAGGAAGGAAGGCTCAACACCGCCATCTCGCCCGAAACGCGCGAACGTTTCCAGCTCAAGAAATTGACCATCCGCGTGATGGATGCGCTCGCTCCTGCGCCGACCATCACTAGCTTGCCCGACGACCTTCTCCATTATTCCGAGCCACGGACCCTGACCGTTCGCGAGAATGCACGCTTACAATCCTTCCCAGACTGGTTCGCCTTCCAAGGAAAATACACGACCGGCGGCATGCTGCGGACAAAGGAGGTTCCGCGCTTTACGCAAGTTGCCAATGCGGTCCCGCCACTCCTCGCTGAACAGCTCGGGCTTGCGCTTTCAAGACTAGCCGGCCGCTCGCCCATCGACGTGCGCGGATAGCGCGTCGCACACCTCGGACAGGGCGGCGCGCTGGGTCCGGAGCTTTCCACGAAAGGCGACCATCCAGTTCTCGTCGATGCTGACCGGAGGCTTGCCCCGCTTCATGGCGCGAAGCGTAACGGTTCCGTCCTCGGCTACGTCCTCCTTGGCATGCGCCAGGGTATTTCGGTTTTGGATGATGTCGGCATCGTAGGTCTTCAAGGTCTCGATGGCTGCGGTTGGCTTGTGCTCGAGGCACTTGGCAACGCGGTTGATCGCCTTGTAGCGATGCATCGATGAAAATAACCGACTGTCGGTAACGATATCGAGGATGCGAGCCTCGCCAACAACGACCCGAAGCCCTTCAAGGCTTTCCTCGGCCCCGGCAAGAAGCTTGGAGAGGGTTTCGCTGGCCTTGGCGACAAGTTCCCCGTCCTGGGACGAGAACACCTTTTCGAGTATTTCCTCCATCAGGACGTCCATCTCGGCCACTTCGGCCATTGCGATCCCGCGCATGTGGTTGAGGTCGATCGCCTTGCCGATGATTGTGTCCGCCAGACCCTTGAACGCCTCGTCGAGGTCCTGCCGGGACGCAACGAAAACACCGGGGACTTCCTGCCGCGCCAGCTCCTGGTAGAGGTTCACCGAAGGGTCGGAGGAATAGAAGACCATGTCCGTGAACTGGAGCTCCCTCCTCAATCGCGACGCGGCCTGCGCGCCGTCGTTGTCCTGCCGACCTAGATTGTAGTCGACGGCGACGAGGTCAAAGTCCCGGCCAGCTTGCCGGGCTAGCTTCCGTAGCCCGGCGTCGGAAAGGTCGCCGGCAACGCTCTGCTTCAACGAGAAGCCCTTCGCGTCCAGATAGTCGCCGAGCAGCGCAACGGCATTGTCGATCGAGCGGGGATTGTCGTCGACAACAAGCAACTGGAATTCGAGCTTCATGATGGCAGTCGGATCATCAGGTGGGCTCCATCGAGATCTTCGGAATAGGGTTCTGCGATTGCTTCGATCGTCCCGCCCAAGGTTTCCACCACTTGCTTGACATGGAAGAGGCCAAGGCCCGATCCGTCGCTAGTGGTGACGCCCTTTTCGAAAACTCGCGCCAGCGGCTTGAACTTGGCTGGCCAGCCAATGCCATCATCCGCGACGACGACCTTGAGCTCGGGCTTGCTGCCCGCGCTTGCGGAAAGGTCGAACGAAATGGTCGTTGCCCGTGCCTTGACCGCGTTCGAGACGAGATTGTCGATGACGATGCCCACCTCGATCGGCCGGAATTTTCGCTTCACGGGCTTGCCATCGGCAGTTGCGTCGATCGTAACGCCCCTCGGTGCCCAAAGGGTCGATACCGTTTCGATGTAGTCGCGGACATAAACTGACAGGTCGGCCTCGACTTCTGATGATTGCTGCTTGTAGCCACCCTTGGTCGCGAACCGAGCCGCCGTGAGGATCTGGCTGTTCCGGTAAGAAACGCCGTCCAGGAAATCGATCCACTCGGCGTTCGAGATCGTGCTGCCTGAGCGTAGCTTGCCCATCATTCGCTTGATGCCATGATGCACGTCGGAGGCGTGGATCATAATCTGGTGATGAAGGTTTAGGATCGTATCCTGATCGAGCGACGAGGCTGCGACGAGAAAATCGTTGCGCTCCAATTCCTCGGCGACGCGAGCCTCTGCGCGTGCCGCAGCCGATTCAGCTGCCATCGCCCGGGCCTCGGCACGACGTTCTGCCTCGCGAGATTCAGCCTCAGCCTCCTGAAGAGCGCGAATCCGGGCCTTAGCGTCATCAACGCGCGCAAGCATAGCCTTGTCGCCGGTTTCCTCGGCCAACATTTCGAGCGCCTTGAGCGATGACTCGAAGGCCTTCGATTTTTCGTCAACGATGCGCACGATGTCCGGATTGAACTCGAGCAACTCGACGCCCTCGGTTGCCGCCAACCGCGACACTAATTGCGCTACAAGCGCGGAGCTCTCGTCAAGATGCATGCGGGACATGTCGCCTGCAAACGAATCGAACTTGTCCTTCCAAGTGATGTCGACGACGTACCTTTCGAAACGCCTTACACATTTGTCGCGGACGAATTCGATCAACTCGTCGACTTCCGGAGTACGAATGAGGCCCTGATTACGGCTTGTGGCTTCGTCAAAGCCCTGAACGCCTTTGATTTCAACTCGGCCCACCAAGTCACGGCCACCAAGGTAGCGACGCTGGCCCTGCTGCTTTCGCCGATTCAGACCAAAGAAATCATCGTCCTCTGCTCCGATGGGGAATACTCGAAAGCCATTCCGGAAAAGAAAGATTGACCCGAATTTTATTGATGGAAGGCCCATGCGGTGGGCGAAAACTACCTTCGCGCTGCGATTGAGAAAATAGATGTCGGCAACTATTTCCGTATTTACGAGCGCTGAGTACGGGTTTTCCTCCCTTATTCGATAGATCAGTTCACCTCGATCCTCAAGCATTGATTCGAGGTATTTACCATCAGGCGTCATTTCGACGCTGATCCGGGTCGTCCTCTGCTTGAGGACTTCAAGGATCGGGTTTTCGATCCTGCCGTTGACAATCATTCTGCGAGGCTGATCCTCTCGCAACGTCTCGTTGATGGCAGCATCTGCTTCGTCAGCATCCAACTCAGCTGGGGCATTGATTTCAATCTCAAATGCCCTACCGCCCCGCCCAAAAGGGTCAATGAGCTTGGTAAGCTCGCGCTTCAAGGCTTGAAGCTTCGGCCGGTCCCAGCCCGAACGGACGCGCCGGATCTGCAACACCGTCCCGGTCGCGCCTCGAGGCTTCACGGCGGGATCAGGGAAAGCGTTCGCCTCCGACAAGCCGACTTTGATGTCACCGAACTCGATCCGTGGGTTGCCCTCGTATTTTCGCCAGTCGATCTCTAGAAGCTGGACAGTTCCCCCACGAGCGCGGCTATGTAGCTCCAATTCCGAACCCAACCGATCGCACGAGAACCGGCCAACTCCCTTCGCGCCTGCAAACGCTCTCGATCGCTCCCCGATCAAATCGCGATAGTCGTCGTCCTCGGTTCCTTCGCGCTTCGCCGAGTAGGCGACAAAGAGCCACTTGTTGATGATGTCGTTTCGCGCCATGCCCTTGCCGTTGTCGGCAATGGTTATCATATCGTCGGCGAAAGTGATCCGAACGGCGCGCGCGTGCGCATCGAAAGAGTTTTTCACAAGCTCGAATACGGCGACAAAATCGTCGGTTATCAGGTCGCGGCCGATGAGGTCTTTTAGCCCCGTGCTGATCTTGAATGGTCGTTGCTCGGACTTCACGCGTACTTCCCCCGCTGGCCAGCTTAGCGGCATGTCAGTTAAATCAACAATAGGACCCCGAAGCTTATATTCTGGCTGGAACGAGAATGACGGGGATAGGAGCGGCAAACGGTGTCCATCCAAGCTCGGCGATAACGTCATTGCTTTCCACAGCGCGCCGTCCCCTCCCTCGGTCCAAGGACCAGGTCACGTGAAAGGTCTTGCCATCCGGTCGGACCATGGTGCCATTGATGCTCGCGACCAATGCTTGCACTCCGAACCCATCGTCAACGACACCGATCAGGACAGCCGAGCATTCCGCAGGGACTGAATATGACCTATCCGACGACAGGGTTACGTGATCTGCGACAACGTCAGGCCAGGTGGGTGGGATCGCCGCGAGCAACGCACGGCGCTGGCCCTCGTCCAGTTTCCAGCCAGGCAACCCCTTGCTTGTCAGCGCGGTACTCAAGGCCAGAGGCCCAGTAGCATGCACTTGACGGCACTCCACGTGGCGGGAGCGTCATATCTGGGCCTCGACCGGGCATAGTCGCCGGCGAGGCCCGTTCCGTCGGTTGATTTTCTTGCAGCAAGCATCTTTCGCCTAATTGCTTTGAGCTGTTGGTCGATGCAAGCACGCATCCGCTGACGACGAGTTCTCCACCCCTTGCAATGCCCTTATGGCCTTATTCGTTGAGGCGGGGTGAATTGCAGGCCATGCATCGCCGTGGGCGCGAAAATCTGAGGGCGACAATTGGACTACTCACTATTGGGGCCGGATATGCAACCGTTGGAAGCGCGAACGAGTGTGGAGAACGGTCGGATCATCCTGCACAGCCGCAGCGGACGCCCGCGATCTAGCTCCCGAGAATCAAGGGGTCGCAACCCCGACTACGTGACCGCTTTTGACACGATCTTTGATCGCATCAACTCACCGTCACCGGCAATCGAGCGCGTGCTGCTCGACAGCGCGCCCGCGCGCGCTTCCTCAGAAACCGAGCGTACCCTGGCGTCTGCAGACGACTTCGACAAAGCTTCGCTATCCGAGGTGAAGACCATGATGCGCGCCAAGATGCGCGCTTTCGGACGCTCCGACGGGATGCCCGCGAACGAGGGCAACCAGAACAAGAAAATTCGCGTCGATACCTCGCTTTCCGACGATGAGATTGTGCGCCGGCTGCGTGCAGTACCTTATGAGGCGTTCAGCGGTGCAAGGATCAGTGACGGCGCCGTATCAAAGAGTGTCGCACGGCTGCCCTTCGAGGAATTGCGAAAGGTCGGACCGGAACACATCAGGGCGGCACTCGCAAGGCTCGACGCCGGTGATGCTGCCGAGAACTTCGACCCGTTGCGTGACTTCGACGTAAAGACCGGTGATGGTCGTGCCTATGCACCTAAGAAGGTGTTTGGCCTCGCACTTGAAGAAGCGCTCGGAATTGTTGCCAAGCCTGGGCACTTCAATGCCGGCTGGAAAACGCCTTGCTTCGATATCTTGGAAGAGTGTGGTCTGTGGATCGTACCAAAGTTCGGCTCCGGAGCTCGTCCGAAACCACCCCCCCCCCGAATTGGCCGAGGCGAACTTAGCACTTTCGCCGACTGAGGAGGAGCGAACGTGGATCGAAGGAAATCCGCGGATCGCAACTCACCTCAAGAAGGAGCGACAGCCTGGCCTTGCCGCCAAAAAGCGAGCCCAGTTCATCAAGGATCATGGAAAGCTGCAGTGCGAGCGCTGCGGCCTTGATCCCTCGAAGATATACGGGTCTGAAGCTGGTCCCGCGTGCATCGAGGTTCACCACCATCGCACCCATGTAGCAGACATGAAGCCCGGTCACGAAACCAGTCTCGATGATCTCAAATGCCTTTGTTCGAACTGCCACAGGGTTCTGCACCGGTCGCTCGCGCTCGGCGCCCCGTTCGAATTGTGATTGGCCCACCTCGCGCAATTGCCATGGGTAGCCGAGAACGTTTGCGGGCGAAATTTGGCCATCGAAGCAGTCGGCCTAAGGCTCGCGCAGTAGCTGCACGAGCAAAAGGCTGGAACGGCGCACGAGGCGTCGGTCGAAAGGTCCGCTGGCGGAAGTGGCCGTCTTGCAATGTTGATTAGGCAGGCCAGGCTTCCTGTAACCTGGGCTGGAGGGGGGATATCCGCTCTGGCAACTGATCACCCGAGATGGTGAGGCCAAGGAAGGTGGCGGCGCGCGTCGCGCCAACATAGAGATAACGATCAAACAGTTCGGGCTTCTGCTTGGCTAGGCCATCGAGACCGACGAAGAAAACCGCTTCGAACTCCAGCCCCTTCACATGCTGGACATCGAATATCCTGACATCGCCGTCCTGCCCTTTGACCAGACCCTTTGGACAGGGAACGGCCCGCATGCTCAAGTCCTCGAGATGCGGTTTCAAATGGGCCGCAAGTTCATCCAGCCTCTCCTCATCATCAACTAGGAGCGCGATTGTAGGCATTGCTCCCTTCGTCAGTATTCCGATTTCCCGAATCCGGGACACAAGCCAGGCAGCCAGGTCATTCAGGTCTCCAAGGCCCGCTCCGAGAACCGGGTCAAAGCCCTCATTCTGCTGGTCTTCAGGCGCCGTTTCCTGAACGGCCGATCCCTGCAACTCGGCCAAGGCCGTCGCGAAGGAAGCCAGCTTTCTGCTTTGCCGGTAAGTGACGGTGATAGGACGGACTTCCAGGTTCGGTACTGCCCAGCGAAGATCATCTTCTGATCGGCTGCCCCAAAGCGTCAGGCGCTGATTGAAGTCGCCCGCGAGGAACACCGCGTCTGTCCGCGTACTTGCCAACGACTGCATTGCCGCGAGTTGCAAGGGTGAGAAGTCCGTCGCCTCGTCGACCAGCACCTGGTTGCGCCGCAGTTCAGCTGCAGCGTCGAGCAAGGCCGGGCGATTATCACCGAGCCGAGACAGCAACAGCGCATTCTGCGACATTTCGCGAGCCTGGGAAAGGATTGCATACACAATGAGGTCGAGTTCGGCCGGGTGGATGTCCATAGCCCCTGCCTGTGTCTCTCCATACCATTCACTGCTGGTGCGCATCGCTCGTCTGAACTGTCGGTAGCGCAATGACACGCCTGAGAGCCAGGCATGGGGTGCCCGAGCCAGGCGGCGAGCTGCCCGCTGAACCAGAAGCCGTGTCCCGACATCCTTGAGGTCAGGCAATTCGAGGCCGCGACTTGTGACGAATCCCAGAATCCGTCCGGCTCGGGTGCGCGGAGCCGGGGCGCGGCCAGCGGCCTGTCCGATCGCGCGAGCGCGCATCGCTCGGCGAAAGACGTCAACGACGTGGCGGCGCCCGGTCAGCGGCCGCTGGTCTTCAACCTCCTCGTCGTCATCCTCGTCGTCGTCGGCATCGTCGTCGGTATCGGCCGCGAGCGAGGCTACGAACGTGGTCAATGCCTCAAGGAATCCCTCGCTCCGGGCAAAGATCTCCAGCGGCTGCTGAAGGTCATTTTGAATCTCTTTGCTCAGTCCGCCTGCGATTTCGCGCAAGTCGCTCATGCGGGAGGCCAGATCGCTGATGAGTTGGAGAACCTTATCATCGCTACGTTCAATCGCTGCCGACACCTGACGTCCGATCAAGCCGATACGAGCGGCGTCGCTCGCAACCAGTCGCTCCGCCTCAATCGACAGTTGCCGGACGAAAGCTTCCTTCTGAAAAGCGTCGAAAGCCTCGAACCATGCGATCTGATCGGTCAGCGTGCCCGTGAGCAAAATGCTGTCATCGCCCCTCGGCACCAATCCGCGCCGCGTGGCCGTGCGTAGGATCGCCAGATTGCGCTTGGCGATCTCGAGGCGATAATCCTCCCAAACCCACAAGCGCTGATCGTGAACCGGCACCCCCTGCTTGCCCAGCGCGTCCTTGACATAGAGGCGCAGCAACTCTGTCGGGGTGAACATGATCCAGCTGTCGGGGTGATCCAATCCGCCATCATCTGGCTCCAGCACGGATTGCTGTTCATATTCTTCCAGATGCCGGACGTCGACCGTTCGCCGCAGTCGCTTGATCATCGTCGTTGTCTTGCCGGTCCCAGGAGGCCCGAGCACCGCTATCCGGCTGTCGAGCGGCAGGCGCAGGATCGAATCCTGGAACTGATCCAGCAACTGCCTCACGCGCAGCTGCATCGCGGTCAAAGTCTCGCGCACGATGCCATCGACGATCAGCCCGCTTTCGGCCTCATCGTCCTCGGAGAGCCATTGAGAGACGACATCGACATCGGCTTCAGGCGCAAGTCTGCTGAGCAGTAGCTCGCGCAGCGACTTGATCGTTCGCGCAGGCGCCTTTTCCCGGAATTCGATCGCCGGCCTGGAGTCCCAGTCTCCTGCCCACTGCCCCGGCTGAAATGTCATCTTCTCGATGACCTCGAACCAACGCCTCCCGCCGGGAAGCGAGATTTCATCGCCCTGACCTATCGGAAGCGACGCCAACCTGCCTTTTGGGCTGAGGTAACTGCAGGACTTGATGCCCTTCGCGTCGACCGTGCCGACAGGGCTGATATAGATGATCTCCTCGATACCATCCTCGCCAGCTACCACCAATCGAGCAATCGTCGGCTCGCGACGCAGATGCATGCTGTCGCTGATGCGCTGGACGTTGCGCTCACGCATGTCGCGGGCAATTGACTCTGCCGTGGCCTCGTTCACAGACGCCAGACTCGCGAGGCTCAGACCCTTCTCGTGGAGGCGCGCCGTCGCGGCGTCAGAAATCACCTCGAAAGTGTTCAGCGCCTCTTCCGCAATCCGTTTTAGATTATCCATCCGAACCCCCTAGATGGATTTGAATATTGCTAATGCTTTCTCTGGACGCCAGCCCCAATTGCGCGTCGGCGACCCGCTGTCCACAATCTCTGCGATGTGGTAAGGGCCGGTTCGTTGGGAGCCCTTGCGGCTTTTTTCGAACAGTGTTGTAAACTAGGACGCGTGCGGTGACGGTGCAGGTGCAGAATTTGGGGCTTGGCCCAGAGTTGGACGTCATGGCTGTGCCAGACCATCCTTGGATGCCGTTGCTGAAATTCGACGCGCTGAATATCATTAGGGCCCGCGCGCCTGACTATGAGATTCAGTTCGCGATCACCGAAAGCTTCGACGTTCAAGCCAAGGCGAATTATCAGCCAACAGTCATTCTGGTAACCGGGGGAATGGTGGACGCAATTTTTCGCTTCAGCGCTCAGTTGGTGACCGCCGGCGTCTTCATTTCCTTCGGGGACGCAGAACCGAAGTGGGCCCCGTCCGTCGAACGTTCATTCGCGACCATTCAAGATCTCATCAAGTCCGAAGCCGTTAGATGGAATCCCGGCTTCCTCCCATGGATCAAAGATAAAGAGCGGGTGGAGCTTTTCCTGTTTCTTGCACTGTCGCTGCATCGATTCGTCGTGCTTCATGAGCTCGGCCATATTGTGCTCGGCCACGGCGATTGCAAAGATTCGAAAAACGAACCGATTATAGAAGTGCAGCATAGCGACCTCCCGGATCGGGTAGCTGCCCGTCAATCTCAAGCGCGCGAACTCGCGGCAGACGCTTACGCAATCAACGAAATGGTCTCCTGCTTCGAAGCTGAGTATGATCGCGACCAGCTTGATCCTATGCGTGCCCTGATCAAGTCGAAGCTTATGGGTAGCGGTCGCGAGCGCCTGCGCATGGTACTCTTCTTCGCTTATGCCTTCTTCCAGATACTCGACCGTCGGAACTGGACCCTCGCGAGTGCCATGCTGGCAACCCATCCGCCCGCTCCGGCACGGGTCAAGTCTGCACTAGCGACGGCCTTAAACATGAGCATCAATGACGCTAGCGAAGAGGAAGTGGAGCAGGAAGTCGCCGCTTCATCCGGACTTTCGCAGGCCATCATTGGAATCGGCTTCAACGTTTATCCCGATCTTGATTGGCTAAGACGGCTGGATGAAGCCGAGTATGACGCGTGGATGGTCTCCGTTTTGGAAAACATACCTGATTACGTCCGACGCAAGGCGGGTCCAGGCAAGATTGGTGCCGCTTAGGCTATGGCGCCATCCTATTTCGAGCCTGCGCGCCCCACCCGGTATCAGCCGTCTCGGTTTGGAGCGGCCGCTTGAGACGCATCACAGCGGACTGAAGCAGGCTGTCCGGAAGCGGCCCAATCCCTGTGGTACTTCGATGAAGGTCGGGAAAACACTGAACGTCCGCTCTCGGCGGAACCGTCATTCACGGTCGCTTTGGGGCACGGCCACTAAGTCAAGGATCAGACGTGAACTGGCCTACACGAGGACTCGAACCGCCTTGTCCGTCGACGTCCAGCCTTTTCCACGAACTGGAAGCATGCTAGGCCCTTGGCGAGTTCGCAAGGCTATGATTTGATCGCGAAATCAACCGCTTAGACGGTGCCCCAGAAAGCTCTTCTGGCTAATCGTCCATTGACGTCCAACCGGGTCCAGCATCGTCCGAAATTCAAGCAATTGAACGGCTTAGCTAGGTCGAGCGACGACCTTCTGGGGCATCTCATCCCACGCTTCACAATGACGGCCTGAAGGGATGCATGGCCGGTATCGACCAGCATACGTCGTTCGCGGTCATCGGGTGAACGGCCGCCCATGACAGAACTTGCCGTTCATCCCAACCTGAAGACCCGGTCCACTTAATGAAGCTGGAACCAAGCTTCTCCGCGAGCGCAAACGTTCGGAGGCAGCATCGCCGAATCCTGAGCGAGGACGCTCGCGAGAAGATGGTTGAATCCCTTGAATGGTCGGCGCTGGAGAAAGGGGCAGCGATAAATCTGGCCGATGGCTACCGTGGTGCCTCAGGCGGGAGGATCGCTCGCGATGTCGAACGCAGTGCTTGCCATGGTCAGTCCATTGATGATGAGTTCAACCTCATGGCGACCGGGATGATGGCGCCGCGTACTGAAATCCCGGATAGCCTGGCGAACTCCAAGCGTGGTGGACTGTCCAGCCGGAAGGTCAAATGTCCTGAGCTTGAAGACTTTGGCCGCAGTCTTGCCGCCAGCACGAGCATAGTGGACGCGATAATCGACGACCAGGCGTTGATCATCGGGCGAAGTCGAAACCAATTCGGCGTCCATGGCAATCGTCTCGCCAAGATGCACAACCTGAGGCTCAATCGAAAAGCGGCGTACCGTGACAGAGGCGCCGTGCTCAACGCCAATGAGAGCAAGCGCGCGCGGTTCGCCTTTCTTGATCAATGTCCTCAACGCATGACGGATGATCCAGACCGTATGAGGATTGTCGGTCGGCCACCCGGCCAGACGCTCCAGCAGCCAGTCGGGGCGATCCTTTGCGATATCGTTGAGATGATTGCCGACCGACTTGCGAACATAAGCGCTGGGATCAACCCGGAGCGCTTGGAGGATCGAGGCAGCGAGCGTCGGGTCTTCCTGTATAGCCGGAATACGCGATGCCCATGGCAACCTCGGCCTGCTGCCTTCGCTGGCGAGCCTGCGGACATGCTCATCGGCGCTGCTGGTCCACCGTTTCATCACGGCGAGCGTTCGTTCAATATCGCTAGCCAGAAATGGCCGGATGGCGAACTCGGCGGACCCGAAGCGGGTTAGATCGGCGAGCGCATCCATCGATCTGTCGAAATCGCCAAGCCCGTATCGCGCCACGAACTCGGTGATAGCGACCGCCTGGAAGCCATGGGTGAGTTGCGGCGCCATGGCGCCAATGATCTCAAGCGCATCCCCATATCGGGCGGGTAGCGCGGCATGGAGGGCGTCGGCGATATGGCGGACGCGCTCCATGATCGACAGCGCATCGAGTCCCCCTGACGCGGCGCTGAGAAAGCTGGCACGATCGAAGCGTGTCGATACTGAAGCGCCTGCATCGGCAATGATGATCAGCGCCTGCGGACCCAGAATGTTCTTGAGCAAGGCAGGTGTGGTCTCGTCCGTCATCGCGAAGCCGTTCCCATCTGATTACCGCCAAATAGTCTTTGAACAATGTGCTCGGCTTGCCGTCATCCGGCGATTTGACGGGCCATGCCGATCAAAGCCTTGAATGCAGCCGATGGATTGCGCCGGCTGGGATAGTAGAGACACAAAGGCACCAGAGGCGGGGTCCAGTCTTCCAGTACCCGCACGAGACGCCCCGCCTCGATATCTTCGCGGATGTCGGACTCCATGAAGTAACCGATGCCGACATCGTCCAGCACCGCCATGCGCGAGAGACTGGCCTCATCGAGCGTGATCGGTCCGTGCACATCTATCTGGACAGGCTGCCCGTCTTTTTCGAATTGCCAGCGGTGCAGCGCACCGTTCGGGAGCCGGATGCGAAGGCAGGCATGGTGCAGCAGGTCGGGCGGAACGCGCGGCTTTACATTCGCCTTGAAATAAGCAGGGGTCGCAACGACGGCAAAGCTGCGGGGTGGTCCCACCGGGATGGCGATCATGTCGCTGGGAACGAGGTCCGCGCTCCTGAGGCCAAGATCAAAACCCTCTGCCACGATGTCCACGATCCTGCCTTCGGTGACAAGATCGACATGCACCTGCGGATAGCGACGCAGGAACTGCAACAGAAGCGGCCCGAGGATCTCGCGCGCTGCCGTTGGGAAGGCGTTGATGCGGAGCGTTCCGGAGGGCGTCTCCTGTTGCGAACGAGCGGCATCCATCGCGTCATGAATATTCCTGACGGCGGGACCAACCTGATCGACGAACTTGCGTCCAGCGTCAGTCAGGGCAACGCTTCGGGTCGTGCGATTGAACAGGCGGACGCCGAGATGCCGTTCCAGCTTTGCGATGGCATTACTCAGCGCGGTAGTCGACAGACCAAGCTCCAGCGCGGCCGCCCGGAACGATCCGCGCCGCGCGATGGCCAATACCGCATCAAACTCGACCAAACCGTCCTGGTGCATTGTCCTACTTTTCGCAACGTCGCATCACGATCTATCCCGATTATCATTGCAAAAGTCTAGGCCTAAGTTGGCGTCACCAAGAGATGGGAAGCGCGGCACAAAGCGCTTCTCCAAAACAATGGAGATGAATGATGACCGTCAAGCTGCCCGAATGTATTGCCAACTATTTCGAAGCCGACAGGAAACGAAGCGCCGAAGCTGTTGCCGACTGCTTCGCCGATGCCGCCGTCGTCGTGGACGAGGGACATACCTACACTGGGCGCGACGCGATCCGGCAATGGAAGGCGGACTCCTCCACCAAGTACACCTACAGCGTGGAGCCTTTCTCGATCTCGACGGAAGGCGAGCGAACGACCGTGGTCAGCCATCTCGCTGGTGACTTCCCCGGCAGTCCCTTGGACCTTCGCTATCAGTTCGTCCTTGATGGACAGAAGATCGCCGGGCTGGAGATCACGCTGTGAGCGCGTTCCCTCAGGGCAACAGCCAGCCGTTCCTCGATCTGCGCGGAAAGCGCGCGCTGATCACCTCCGGCACGCGCGGGGCGGGCGCAGCGACCGTCAGCCTGTTTCAAGAACTCGGCGCGCAGGTTTTGACCACAGCCCGCACCCGCCCCGATGCCTTTCCGGAATCGCTGTTCGTCGCGGCCGACCTGACAACCGCGCAAGGCTGTGCGGCATTGGCGGCCGCGGTGACCGAACGCATGGGCGGCGTGGATATCATCGTCCATATGCTCGGCGGCTCGTCCGCTCCGGCAGGCGGCTTTGAAGCGCTGAGCGACGAGGTTTGGACGGATGAACTCGATCTCAATCTCATGCCAGCAGTGCGGCTCGACCGGGAACTCGTTCCGGCCATGGTGACGCGTCGTAGCGGTGTGGTGATCCATGTGACGTCTATCCAGCGCGAACTGCCTCTGCCGGAGGCGACCACCGCCTACGCCGCAGCGAAGGCTGCTCTGTCGACCTACAGCAAGAGCCTGTCCAAGCAGGTGTCGCCACAAGGCGTTCGGGTCGTGAGGGTCTCCCCCGGCTGGATCGAGACGGAGGCATCCATCGACCTGGCGACACGGCTTGCGGCCGAGCATGGCGGCGACATCGAGGCGGGCAGGAAGATGATCATGGACTCGCTCGGCGGAATACCGATCGGGCGTCCGGCGAAGCCGCAAGAGGTGGCGGACCTGATCGCCTTCCTGGCATCCGACCGAGCGGCCAGCATCACCGGCACGGAATATGTGATCGACGGCGGGACAGTGCCGACGGTTTGAACAACCCAGGCGATCGCTGGCCGCGAGCAGGAAAACTCAGTCCGCTTCGGCCGGCGCCTCGGGCGCCGCCCAGCCGCCAATATGCCGATAGACGGCGTTGCGCAATTCGTTGATCTCACCGTTCAGTTTGGCGAGTGCAGCAGGTGTCTGTCCCGATGCCTCAAGCAATGTGTCGCCCAGGCATCCCGCGCGAAAACGAAGTGCATCTCCCTCCTTCGTGAGTGCGATGACGACCTGTCGTTCATTGGCCGGGTTTCGCGTTCGACGGACCAGACCCGCAGCCTCGAGCCGCTTGAGGAGCGGCGTGAGCGTGCTCGATTCGAGCGCAAGCTGATGGGCCACGCTTCCAACGGTTTGGGCATCGCTACGCCAGAGCACATTGAGTACGAGGTATTGCGGATAGGTCAGGCCAAGCGCGTCCAGCAACGGCTTGTACGCTCGCTGGATCGCGATCCCTGCCGAGTAGATCGCAAAACATAGCTGTTCGTCCAGCGGTACGGGGGGCGTGGCGGCTTTCGACATATCGACATCCTTTCACAGCGCTCAAACGCACGCTGCAGCGCAAACATATATCGCGATAAACATTATGCTGGACAAGCATCATTTTGAATGCCACATACATATCGCGATAATCGTTATCGCGGTTAGGCAAGGTTCCCATTCGCAGAGAAAGGCATTCCCATGTTTCGAACGACCCGCCACATCATCCTCGCGACCGCTGCTTCAATGACGCTGCCGCTTCCCGCCATCGCTCAGAGTGTAGAAAGCGCGACGCCAGCGGCCGCAGTGAGCACCGTGAAGAATGTCGTCCTTGTCCATGGTGCCTTTGCCGATGGATCGGGATGGCGCCCGGTCTATCAGGATCTGACCGCGCGCGGCTATCGTGTGACGATCGTCCAGAACCCCTTGACCTCGCTCGCCGACGATGTCGCCGCAACCCGCCGAGCGCTCGATCGGCAGGATGGCCCTGCGATATTGGTCGGGCATAGCTGGGGCGGCACGGTCATTACTGAGGCCGGAGTGCATCCGAAGGTGCGCGGCCTCGTCTACGTGTCGGCCCTGTCGCCAGACGCTGGCGAAACCACAGCCCAGCAATATGCGGGATACATCACGCCGCCCGAATTCGTGATCGAGACGAGTGCTGACGGCTATGGCCTATTAAAGGCAGGCACGTTCGCTGCTGGCTTCGCCGCCGACGCGAGCAAAGCCGACGCGGCTTTTCTGGAAGCGTCACAAGTGCCGGTCAACATGTCGGCCTTCGGCGTGAAGCTTCAGCATTCCGCTTGGCGCCAAAAGCCGAGCTGGTCGGTGATCGCGACGCAGGACAAGGCGTTTGACCAGAAGATGCTGCAGGACATGGCCAAGCGGATCGGTGCGAAGGTCACCAACGTACCTGCCAGCCATGCCGTGTTCTTCACCCAGCCCAAGGTCGTGGCCGACGTCATCGACGAAGCGGCCAGGAAGTCACCCGCAGACGGGCAGTAATCCAGCATCACTTCCCCGCTCGCTCCACGATGAGCAGCAGGGACGGCGCTAGCGCCAAGCAAGAAAAGACCCAGGACATGACAGATATCTTCCTCTCCGGTGAGGCCGGGGAAATGCATCGTCGCGCGCGCAAGAACCAGGCGGAGCGCCGCGCCAATCTCAAGCAAGCGTATGACTTCATTGTGTGCGGCGCAGGGGCTGCCGGATCGGTGATTGCCAGACGTCTTGCGGAAAATGCCACTTGCACCGTCCTCCTGATCGAGGCCGGCGGCAGCGACGAGGCAGAAGCCGTGCTTGACCCCGCGCTCTGGCCCACCAATCTCGGCAGCGAACGCGATTGGGGCTTTCAGGCCGAGCGCAATCCCCATCTCGACGGCCGGGCATTGTCCATGTCGATGGGCAAGGGATTGGGCGGCGGATCCAGCGTCAATGTCATGGTCTGGGCCCGCGGGCATCGCAGCGACTGGGACCATTTCGCCGCAGTATCGGGCGATCCCGACTGGGGTTACGATGCTGTGCTCGATATCTACCGCCGGATCGAGAACTGGCAGGGCACGCCCGATCCGCAATATCGGGGCACCGCCGGGCCGGTCTGGGTTGCGCCAGCGCACGATCCTAGCCCGGTGGCGGGCGCCTTGCTCGAGGCGGTTGAAGCGCTTGGTATTCCGCGCTTTGACAATCCCAACGGCGCGATGATGGAGGGTTCAGGCGGCGCGGCCTATACCGACATGCTCGTCCGCGATGGGCGACGTCACTCGCTCTACAGGGCATATGTGCAGCCCGTGGCCGATCGTCCGAACCTCACCATTCTGACCGACACGCTGGTTCGGCGGATCCTCTTCGCAGGCCATCAGGCGACTGGGGTCGAGATCGAGCGCGCGGGTGCGATATCGACGATCACGGCCGGAACGGAGGTGGTCATCTCCACCGGAGCGATCAACACGCCGAAGCTGCTCATGCTCTCCGGTGTGGGGGATCGCGACGAACTGTCGCGGCATAGCATTCCGCTTGTCCGCCATCTGCCGGGCGTGGGCCGCAATCTGCAGGATCACGTCTCGTTCGGGTGTACTTGGGAGTATCGGGAGCCGATGGCACCCCGCAACAGCGGTAGTGAGGCGACGCTGTACTGGAAGAGCAGATCTGATCTCGACGTGCCGGACCTCCTATTTTGTCAGGTGGAATTTCCGGTCCCCAGCGAGCGCACGGCATTGCGCGGCGTTCCGGCACATGGCTGGACGATGTTCGCGGGCTTGGCCCACCCGCATAGCCGCGGCGAAATTCGGCTGACATCTGCAGCCCCTCACGCGCTACCCATCATTGACGCCAACATGATGTCGGACCCTCGAGACTTGGAGGCAGCCCGTTCGTGCGTTAAGCTCTGCCGCGACCTGGGGAATAGCGATGCGTTTCAGCCCTATGTCAGCCGTGAGGCCATTCCCGGTGCGGGTAGCGAGGTTGACGACGCCTTCCTTCGTGATGCTGCTGTCACCTACTGGCATCAGTGCGGGACCGCGAAGATGGGCCAGGACGAGATGTCGGTGGTCGATGCTACGCTCGCAGTGCACGGCATTGACGGCCTGCGCGTTGCCGATGGCTCTATTCTGCCAACGGTGACGACTGGCAACACGCAAGCGCCTTGCGCGATCGTCGGCGAACGGGCTGGCGATATCCTGCGGCGCAAGCACGGTCTCTGACACCAGCAACCCTAAGCACTTTCCCATCTGGTGGCTCAACGAGCCATCCGATGGGCAAGGCCCTATTTGCTTCAGTTCCCTCCAAGCCCGCTCGCGTCAGGAGTGGGCAATTGATTACCGCATGGGTGTCTGCCGTCGACAAAAGCGGTCGTTTGCGACCGCAGCAGCAAAGGGCACGATTGTCCCACAGGACCCCGGCCGCTGCCGACCAGAGCCGGTCGTTCGGATGCGGTCCGTTGAACGTCCGACCATAACGAAAGCTGCCGATCGGGCTGATTGAAGCAGATCTTCGACAACGCCCTCCCTTCTCCGTCATCGGATCGGATGGTCGTCCATCCCATAACCAGCCATTCTGACGCGGGCTTTTGACATCGTTAAGGCCGCAGGAAACCTGAACCGCCCCGGGATTGCCGGAGGCCCTAACTCCTGAGAGGAAGGGTCTACGATGAGCAAGACGACGAACAAGTTTGCGCCTGAGGTTCGCGATCGGGCGGTGCGCATGGTGCTGGATCACGAGGACGATTACCCGTCGCGCTGGGCAGCGATTACCTCCATTGCCGAGAAGATCGGCTGTTCGGGGCACACGCTGCTGGAGTGGGTGAAGAAGGCCGAGGTGAACACCGGCAAGCGCGCCGGGGTGCCGACCGAGCTGGCAGACAAGCTCAAGGCGCTGGAGCGTGAGAACCGCGAGCTTCGCCAGGCCAATGAGATCCTGCGCAAGGCGTCGGCGTATTTTGCCCAGGCGGAGCTCGACCGCCCACTGAAGCGATGACCACGTTTATCGACGACCACCGCGGGGAGTACGGGATCGAGCCGATCTGCAGCGTTCTGCCGATTGCCCCCTCCACCTACCACGAGCACGTCGCGCAGCGGCGTGATCCCTCGCGGCTGTCGGCCCGTGCCCAGCGTGATCGGGCATTGAAGCCCGAGGTTCTGCGTGTGTTTGCGGAGAACTTCGGCGTGTACGGCGTGCGCAAGGTCTGGCGACAGATGAACCGCGAAGGCTTGGGCGTCGCGCGATGCACGGTCGAGCGGCTGATGCGCGATCTTGGCCTGCAGGGTGTGATCCGGGGTAAGCCGTTGCGGACGACGGTGAGCGACAAGGCGGCGCCTTGCCCGCTAGATCAGGTGAACCGGCAGTTCCACGCCCCGGCGCCGAACAGGCTGTGGGTCTCGGACTTCACCTATGTCGCGACTTGGGCGGGGTTCGTCTATGTCGCCTTCGTCATCGACGTTTACGCCCGCTACATCGTAGGCTGGCGGGTGAGCAGGACGGCGCACGCCAGCTTCGTGCTGGATGCCCTGGAGCAAGCGATCCATGATCGTCGCCCGGTCCATCGTGGCGGCCTGATCCACCACAGCGACCGCGGCAGCCAGTACGTCTCGATCAAGTACACCGAGCGCCTTGCCGAGGCAGGGATCGAACCATCGGTGGGCAGCGTCGGCGACAGCTACGACAATGCTTTGGCCGAGACGATCAACGGGCTTTACAAGGCCGAGGTCATCCACCGGCGCGGACCATGGCGATCGCTGGAAGCCGTCGAGTACGCCACGCTCGAATGGGTCGACTGGTTCAACAACAGACGCTTGCTCGAGCCCATCGGCAACATCCCGCCCGCCGAAGCCGAAGCACTCTACTACGCCATGCTGGACGATGCTCCCATGGCCGCATAATTTAAGCCAAATGGCCTCCGGCAATCCCGGGGCGGTTCAACCGCCCGCTGGTGCGCAGTGCCATAAACGACCGGTTTTGACACCCGGTTGCTGCACTCTCCAGCCTCTTACTCGACAATCGCTTCGATGCACCTCAACACGCTGGCTCCTCACGCTCCGGCTGCTATGAAGCTTGGATGGACGTCGCTAGCTACTACCAGACCCTGATAGAACGCCGTGCCGCGATCATGGCAGAGTGTGTCGCTGACGAACCCACGTTCGCTCTTCATGTCGCCTCTCACAACGTGCTCAAGGATTTTGAACTTATGCTCGGCGTAATTTCCGGTCGAGAGCGCTCTATTTTTATGCAAGCATGTCGTGAATACCAATACTCGCTAGAGGCGGTTCTATTCGGCAAATACCGACACGCCTTTTCCAGTCTTAGGCTAGCCTTCGAGCTGTTTACAGCGGCAATCTATTTCTCTGCCAATCAGATGAAAATGCATCTCTGGCTTCAAGGTCATGACGACCTTTGGTGGTCGACCCTGACAGACTCTGATAAAGGCGTTTTTTCTCATGATTTTATGAAGGCATTTAATCCTTCGCTTGGCCAGTATCGTTCACAGTACTCCGGCCTTGCATCAACGGTTTACCGCGAGTGCTCTGAGTACGTTCATGGCAATCCCGGCACACACGAAGATACGGCGCTTGTCACTGATTATGATTCTAAACGCTCACAAAGCTTCCATGACAAGGTATCAACTGTAAGGTTATGCGTCCTATTTCAGTTCGTCTCACGTTACCTGCCCGAGCTGGACAGCGCCAACAAGGAAGCGGTCGAGCCGTTGATTCTTGAGGCTTTCGGCGATTTACCTGAGATTCAATCGACGTTTGGAGCAGCGGGCAAGTGAGCGACTTCTTCTACAGAACGGAAGACATCAAGCCGGACGAGGTTGGCGCGTACTTCGCAGAAACCTCTCAGGATCGAACGGCGATCAACGCGCTCAAAAGCCGGAATCCTGCGATCATCGTCGGCAGCAGAGGGGTCGGCAAGTCGTTCCTGTTACGAGTGGCTCAAAACGAGATGCTTGCCTCGTTTCAGAAGGACCGCGTGTTTCCGGTTTATGTCAGCTTCGTGCGCAGCTCATTGATCAAGAGCGGCGATGAGCACCAGTTCAGAAATTGGATGCTTGCGCGGCTGTGCTCGGTTGCAATCCGGTCCCTTGAAAGAGCCGGCCTCCTCGGCGGAGTGCCTGCCAGCATCGGCTTGCTTGCAGGTGAACAGGTTACGTCGAAGCTCGGCCCGACCAAAATCGAGGCAATTGCCCAAGCCTATGAGGAATCATACCGGAAGCCGTCTGAGACGATTGATGCGAGCGCTGTGCCTTCAATTGAAGATTTCAAAGACGCTTTTGAGGACTTATCAGACCGACTAAATATTGATCGTTTCTGCTTTCTCATCGATGAGGCCGCTCACATATTTCTGCCGGAACAGCAGCGGCAATTTTTCACGATGTTCCGCGATCTCCGGAGCCACTGCCTGTCGTGCAACGCCGCTGTCTATCCTGGCGTTACAAGTTTTGGTGAGACGTTCCAGCCGAACCACGATGCTACCTTGGTCCACATTGAGAGGGATGTTCTTGATTCAAAGTACGTAGAGAACATGCGTGAGATTGTTGAAAAGCAGGCTGACAGTACCACGCAAAGAAGAATTGTTCAAAACGGAAAGAACTTTGCTGTTCTAGCCTATGCGTGTTCCGGCAACCCGCGAATTTTGTTAAAGACGTTGGCAGAGGCTCCGGCTGTTTCGGCAAGTGAAGTTAATGAAGTGATGAGGAGTCACTATCGCACTTCCATCTGGTCCGAGCACTCCGCATTGGCTGAAAAATACTACGGGCATCGTGAGGTGATCGATTGGGGAAGGGAGTTTATTGAAGGCGCAGTTCTTCCTGACTTGCGAGCCAAGAACGAATCGTATCTGGCAAGCGACAGAAATACGAGTGCATACTTCTGGATTCATAGGGATGCACCAGAAGTAGTGAAAGAGGCGCTACGTATCTTGTGCTACACTGGCGTTCTTAACGAAATGGAAGCCGGCATTCGTGCAACTCGCAGCGAAGTCGGCAAACGGTATATGGTCAATCTTGGCTGCCTGTTCGCACTTGATGCCAATCCGGCAGCGCAATCATTTGATGTAGCAAAAGCCCTTACCCCCAAAAGAATGACTGAATACGGGGCCAATCACTCGGTATATAAAGGACTTTTGGAAGCTGTAGCGCTGAAGGGTGATAGTAATGACAGCGGACATCTTGAACGGCAGCTCGCAAAAAAGATCGATGTCCTTGATCTCACTCAATGGCAGAAAGAAAAGCTTCGGGAACTTGGCCTCGAAACGGTGGGCGAGGTTTTGGAAGCAACCGAGGAGCAGTTGAAACTGGCGAAGTACGTGGGAGACGTACGAGCTCGGCGAATGCGCAACGCGGCCGTGGCGTCCGTTCTTGAATACCTGTCCGGGTGAACATTATTGTTCTGTGGCAGAATTCATGAGGCATTAGGCGGTGTCACAACCGAGCGGTTGTGGCACTGCCTCGCACAGGTCCCTGCCCCCTCTTACCGGTGAATGTCGGAAGCGAGTAAGCCGCCTGGCTCTCGCTGAGAACTGTGGCCCTGGAGAATGCTGATGTCGGCTTCCAGCGAAACCTGCCGTTGGACGGGCAGCCCGCAAACGGCATCTGTGGACGCCCCTTCGGATGCAAGCAGTAAATCGGGGTGTGTTGGCACGTAGTCGGATGCTGTCATCTGTCCGGCCTCGATGAGCAGCGCCATATGCTGCGGGCCAGTATGGGAGTTCACGGACCGGATCCATTACAGGTTTACGCGCTTGGCTAGCGCCCTGCCATTCCCTGGTTCTTCCAGCCCCGTCTCGCCGACTGTTGTGCCATACCCTCCTTCGACCGCCTACGTCCCCGACGCCTCTGACCGCTGCCTTGGCTTACGCCGCGACTGCTGCCGGAGCTCTGTAATCTTCCTTCTTCGTGAGCAACGCCCAGACCATGCGCGCCATCTTGTTGGCGCGCGCGACCGAGACCAGCATGCGCGGTTTGCGCGCGAGCATCCGCTCCAGCCACGAGCCCGCCGGCGCGCCGAACCGGGTCGCCTGCCGTACCATCGAGCTGCCGCCGATGATGAGGAGCCGCCTGATCGTGCGCTCACCCATCTTCGATATGCTGCCGAGCCGCTGTTTGCCGCCGGTCGAGTGCTGACGCGGCGCAAGCCCCAACCAGGCGGCGAAGTCGCGACCCTTGCGGAAGGTCTCAATCGGCGGCGCCAGCGCTAGGATTGCAGTAGCGGCAACAGGACCGATCCCTGGGATAGTCATCAGCCGGCGCGCTGCCTCGTCTTCTTTCGCCCGCCGCGCAATCTCGCGGTCGAGGACAGCGATCTGCCTGTCGAGCTCGGCCAGCATGTCGACCATTAGCTTGAACATCGGCCGTGCGGCCTCCGGCAAGGTCGAGGTCATCTCCTCTTCTTCCAGAAGATCTGCCAACATCGCCATGTGTGCCCTTCCAGTGGGTGCAACCCAGCCATATTCCGCCAGGTGCCCGCGGATAGCGTTGATCAGCTGTGTACGCTGTCGCACTGCCAGGTCGCGCGTGCGGAATACGAGCCCTGCGGCCTGCTGCTCCTCACTCTTTACCGCGACGAAGCGCATACCAGGGCGCTGCGCTGCCTCGCAGATCGCCTCCGCATCGATCGCGTCGTTCTTGTTCCGCTTCACGAACGGCTTCACGTAGGCTGGCGGGATCAGCCGCACCTCGTGTCCCATCTCCTGTAACTGGCGCGCCCAATGATGGGCTCCGCCGCACGCCTCCAGCGCCACTACACAGGCAGACTGACCAGCGAAGAACTCGAGCAGCTTGGCTCTGGTCAGCTTGCGACTGAACACCATCGCGCCGCGCTCATCCGCGCCGTGCGCATGAAAAACGTTCTTGGCGATATCCAGACCGATTGTGCTAGCTTCCAACACGGACGCCTCCCTCAGTGGTGTTTCAACACCTCCACTTTGGCACATAGATGCCGTCGGGGGGCGTCCACCCCATCAGGTATGTCCCAGGATCAGACGTGACCTGGCCTACTCGAGGACTCGAACCGCCTTGTCCGTCGACGTCCAGCCTTTTCCACGAACTGGAAGCATGCTAGTGAGGCCTTTGGCGAGTTCGCAAGTCTATGATTTGATTGCGAAATCAACCGCTTAGACGGCGCCCCAGAAAGCTCTTCTGGGTCCATATCTTGCTCCCATCACGGTCCGGATCAAGGACGCCTGCCGCATGACCGGGATTGGGCGATCCAAGCTCTATCTGCTCATCGCCGAGGGCGCGATC
>Ga0075362_10000029_pt1 | contig 56587 bp, 55 predicted proteins | sample EndMetdeltDD1762_FD_71397 | JGI IMG/M metagenome (GOLD analysis project Ga0075362, IMG submission 71397) | Populus endosphere microbial communities from Tennessee, USA - Endosphere MetaG P. deltoides DD176-2 | ecosystem: Host-associated > Plants > Roots > Endosphere | place: USA: Tennessee...
TGAACCAGTCCACCCGCTCGGTGCGCCCGAACCCGGGCTGCAGCGGAACGACAAACCGGTGGCCATCGGCCAAGGCGGCATTCCACCGCATCCAGCCCGGAAACCCGAGCTCGTCGTGCAACATCAGCAGCGGACGACCCGTGCCGCCTTCAAGCGTCACAAGGCCAACACCGCCAACGTCGATAACCCGCTCAATCGAATTCATAGGCTGGCTCACTACAGGCTGACCTCTCAAAAGCCTGAGATTCCAAACACTCGGCCCTCAGGGTTGAAATTACTTTGCGCGACCGGATCAGGTTACTGGAGCGCTCGCTCCATCTTCGTTACCTGCACGTGCGACGCTCGTCAAGCATGTGAGACGATGACTCGTTGAGAGTCTTTATTTGGCTTGAATATTTCGTCTTGCAGCAATCACGGCCGGCACTGGGCTGCGATGATATATCTTGGCCATTGACACCTCGCGGCTAAAGTGCAAATTAATTGGAGCGAGCGCTACATTTGATTTTTTCAGAGAGCAGCGCGTGACAGGGCAGGGAGACTCCATCATGAACCTGAAAGTACTTTCAAAAGCCTGTATTGCGGCCGCTCTGGCGACAACCGCCTTCACTCCCGTTGCCGCCATTGCACAGCAGACGGCCTCCTCTGATTCGGCGCAGTCCGATGATTCGGCGCAGTCCGAGGATGGTGGCGGGCTCGGCGAGATCATCGTCACCGCGCAGCGGCGCAGCGAAAACCAACAGGCAGTCCCGATCGCGATCAGCGCCGTTTCAGAAGAAGATGTAACCCTGCTGGGCGTGACCGATCCGCAGAATCTGACTCAGCTGGTGCCGGGTTTCACCTTCCAGCGCAATTCGAGCGGGGCACTTCCGTTCCTGCGCGGGGTCGGCTCGACCGGAAGCATTGTCGGTAGCGAACCCTCGGTGGCGATATTCCTCGACGACGTCTATATTCCGACGGGCAAGGCCGCAATCTTCGAGTTCAACAACATCGCGTCGATCGAGGCGCTTAAAGGTCCCCAGGGAACGCTGTTTGGTCGCAATGCGACCGGCGGCGTCATCCACGTCCACACCAAGAAGCCGAGTCTAGACGAAATAGTGGCCGATGCCAGCATCGGCTATGGCAATTATGACACCTGGACCGGGCAGCTCTATGCTTCTGTTCCATTGTCGAAAACGGTCGCGATCAACCTATCGGCCTTCGGGACCAAGCAGAATAATGGCTGGGGCCGCAATTTCATCCCGCAAGGCAATGGGTTCGTTCCCGATGAAAAGCGTTTCACCAATGAATCCTGGGGCATAAATGGCAAGATCCTGTTCGAGCCCTCAGAAAATTTCAACGCCCTGCTCAGCTATATCCATGCCGATCGCAAGTCCGATCAGGGCATGGCATTGCGCGTTGTTCCAGGCACATTCGGGTTCAACAACTATTCGCCCGAGGCCCTGGGCATGGGCTTCTATGACGCGGCAGAGAACTTCCACAGCTTTGGCGACAGCGTTTATGATCTGGTCAGCCTGAAGCTGGAGCGGAATTTCTCTGGTGCCACGCTGCGCAGCATCAGCGCCTACGGCCGCATCAACACCAAGTTGCTGCTCGATACCGACGCCTCGCCAACGAATTCGCAGTTCGCCGATACGCCGAACTGGGGCAAAACCTTCACACAAGAATTGCAGCTGATGTCGCCGGAAGGAGCATCGCTGAACTGGATCGTCGGTGCATTCTACATGCATGACATTTCGTTCTATTCGTTCAACATCATCGGCACGTCCCCGACCGGAAGCGCCGCATTTATCGGCGGACCGGGGAATTATCTGCGCGAGCGCTCAAAGCAGATCACAAACTCGATCTCCGCGTTCGCACAGGCAACGATGGAAATCCTGCCGCAAACCAATTTGACACTCGGCGCGCGCTACACCCTCGATTCGCGCCGTGAGACAGGCGCCGGTTCGGAGATTTCGAACCTTGATGGCGTGATCTTCACAGTCAACGGCGTGCCGCAGGCATCCGGGCCATTCGGTTCAAAAACCAATTTCGAAGATGCAACGTGGCGCATCGCGCTGGACCACCACTTCTCGCGCGATTTAATGGTCTATGCCGCCTATAATCGCGGTTTCAAGAGCGGCGTCTACAACCTGCCGGGCTATGCCACCAATTCCACCGGTCCGCTTCCGGCAGTGCGGCCTGAGAAGCTCGATGCGTTTACGATCGGTTTCAAGAGCGAGTTTGCCGACCATCGCATCCGGCTCAATGCGGAAGCGTTCTATTACGATTACACGAACATCCAGGTCCAAAACGCAGCCCCACCGCCGCTTGTGGGAACCATTCTGATCAACGGCGGCAAGGCTACGATCAAAGGCTTTGACGTCGATCTGACTGTGGCTCCCACTTCGAACCTGAAGATCACGGGAAGCATTTCCGTGTTGGACGGCAAGTACGACCTATTCGACAATGCGCCGGTCTTTTTCCCGCTCCCGCCTGGTGCCCCGCGGCCGATCCCGACCGGGTGCCCTGCAGGCACCACCTATCCGGCCGACAGCGCCAACGGCGGGGCAACCCGCAATTGCAGCCTGGCTGGCAACAAGACCATCATGACACCGCCATTCTCCAGCACTCTGTCGGTGATCTATACGATCCCAACCAGCTTCGGCGAATTCGATCTTTCGGCAAACTGGCAGCATGGGGGCAACTTCTTCAGCGAGCCGGACAACAATCCGACCGCCAAGCAGCCTACCTACGACCTCGTAAATGCATCGGTCCGCTGGATGTCGTCGAACGGTAAATACGATGTCCGGCTGTGGGCGAATAACATCCTCAAGGAAGAATATTATTCCTATGTTTCCAGTCAGACCCGCTCGGGCGTGAAATATGCACCCGCCGCGCCGCGAACCTACGGCGTTACCTTCGGCTTCCACTACTGAGGGAACAGTAGGCAAGAGATCAGCTCGCACGCTTGCGCGGGCTGGTCTCCTCTTTCACAGCGTTGAGCCTGAAGGGACGCCAAGAATGATGACCCGCGCTGCGAAACGCTCCACGATCCTTCTTGGCCTGCTTACGTGCGGCTATGGCCTTGCATTCATCGACCGGTTGCTGATGTCGGTGGTCGCCGAACCGGTCAAACTGGAATTCGGCCTTTCGGACAAGCAACTGTTCCTTTTGACCGGACTGGCTTTCGTCTTCGTCTATGGCGTATGCGGGATACTGGCCGGTTGGCTACTCGACCGTTTCAACCGAAGCACCATCGTCTCCTGGGGTGTCGGCATCTGGAGCCTGTTCACCGCGGCCTGCGGCTTGGCCCAGAACTTCCCGCAGCTGGCGCTGGCTCGCGCCGGAGTCGGAACTGGCGAATCGGTGATTGTTCCGGCCGCCATGTCGCTTATCAGCGAGAGTTATCCGCCCGAAAAGCGGCCGATGGCCATGGGGATCTTCTATGCCGGCGGCATGGTCGGCGTTTTTCTCGCCTGGGTGCTGGGCGGCTGGATTTCAGCTACTTATGGGTGGCGTGCGGCATTCTATCTGGCCGGACCTCCAGGGCTCGTGCTGGCCCTGGTAATTGCCTGGACAAAGCTCGATGCCCCGCGCGAAGCATCTGGCAAAGGCGATGCGCCCCGCCAGTCCACGTTTCGCGACCTCGCCCAGAACAGGCCTTACGTCCTCCTTACAGCAGCATCTTCGCTCGTCACGTTTGTCAGCATCGGCCTGGTCGGAATGCTGGGCAGCCTGTTCATCCGCAGCCACGGTATGACCATAGCCGAGGTGGGCTTCATTTTCGGGCCGGTCATGGCTGCGGGGATGGCCCTTGGACAAGTCGGCGGCGGCTGGCTGGGCAATCGCCTCGCGCAACGTGGCGTGCGAACCCTGATCGGTTTTACGGCATGGATTTCCTTCGCATTGTTTCCGATCTATCTGGTCTTGCTGTTTGCGCCTTCCCGCTCAATCGCACTGGCTGCAATGTTCCTCGGCGCCCTGACCAGCACGTTTTACTCGCCCTCGCATTCTGCATCTTACATGGCGGTCTGCGCGCCGCACACGCGCGCCACGGCGGCGGGGGTTCATGGCTTCATGAATTCGCTCATTGGCGGCGGAGTCACACCGTTCCTTGTCGGCGCACTGAGCGACCACTGGCGTCCGCAATACGGAGCCGACAGCCTCAAGTACGCCATGATGGTCGGGCTTGTAACCTTCCTGCTGGCGGGAGTTCTGTTTCTTTGCGCACTGAGGTCCGTTCCTCCTGAAGCTGCAAGGCCGTCTACCTCACCACCCGCCTGACCTGCATCCCATCCCGCGTTTCGATACCTCTCAGCCAGAAGGATTCGCGCGCACTTGACTTTTCTAAGCTAAGCAGCTTAGCTTCGATAGAGCGAGCGCTCCAGTTTTTAGCTGGGCCGCTTTAATGGGAGGGGTAATATGAAGTTTCAGCGACACTTCCGGTCGTGCTTGCTTTCGGGCATTGCATTTGCAGCTCTCGCAGGCACGGCCCAGGCGCAAAGCTCTGCAACATCGCCAGACGAAGGCAGCGGCATCGGTGAGATCATCGTTACTGCGCAAAAGCGCGCCGAGAACCTGCAGGCGGTGCCGATCGCGGTAACGGCATTCTCAGGCGACACGCTTGCAGAACGCGGCGTCAACGATGTCCAGTCGCTTTCGGGCATGGTTCCCAACGTGACTTTCAGTGACAAGAACGGCGAGGCGCGGATCACTTTGCGCGGGCTTGGTTTCGACAACCTATGGGGCAGTTCGGCAGAGCCGCGCACCGCCTATCACCTCGACGGTGCTTACATCTCGCAATCGGCAGCAATCGGCGGCACTTTCTACGATGTCGAGAGGGTGGAAGTGAACCGCGGTCCGCAAGGCACCCTGTTCGGGCGCAACGCCGTCGCCGGCACGGTCAATCTGATCACCCGCGCGCCGACTGAAACGCTCTCGGGTTATCTCAATGGCGAGATCGGCAACTACAACGCATTCGCCGCCTCCGGCGCAATCAGTGGCCCGCTGGGTGAAGGGGTGGGCGCGCGCATCGCCTTCCAGGCGCGCGGCCATTCCGGCTATGATCGCAATGTCACAAACGACATCGACATCAATAACCTGAGCACCCAGGCCGTCCGCGGCAAGCTAAGCTTCAGCAAGTCGGCCAATTTCAAGGCAACGCTTTCTGCGGACTATTTCCACGAGAACGACCGCGCCGGTGGCATCCTGCTGGGATTCTACACCGCTGGCACCGTTCCGCCAGCCGTGGTGGCGGGCGGAAAGATTGCCGATGGCAATCCGCGCCACGATTTTTCCAACAACCTTCCTGCCACCAAACGCGATGTGTTCGGCGTCACGCTTGATGCCAGTCTCGAGTTGGGTGACGGCTTCTCGCTGAACTCGATATCGGCCTATCGCCATTCGAAATTCTACTATGCCGTCGATATCGACATGAGCAACTTGCCCACGATCTGGGCGCTGAACTGGATCGAGGCGGACGACTTTTCGCAGGAAATCCGGCTCAACAAGGATTTCAATCGCGGAAACCTGACAGTCGGAGCCTACTTCTTCAGCCAGGGCTACGATACGCTCGCCCGCAACCCGATCGACACGGCGCTGTTCTCGGGCGGCTTCAACAACGTGATCGGCGGCGTTTTCAGCCTCGGCGGGCACGCAAAGACCACTGCCTTTGCCGGGTTCGGTCAATTGACCTACGAATTGACGGACACCACGCGGCTTATCGTCGGCGGTCGCTATAGCTGGGAGAAGAAGGCGAAGTCGGGCGAATTTCTGTTTGTCGATGCCTATAACCCGGCGACCTGGGCCAGCGACCCCAGCAAGTTGAGCTCCAGCCCTGCGGTTGCGTCCGGCGAGATCACTTTTCAGAATTTCAGTCCGCGAGTGACGCTTGAGCAGAAGATTGGCTCCGGCCTAGTCTATGCCACCTTCTCCAAAGGCTTCAAGACTGGCGGCTGGAACTTGGGACAGGCACAGCCCAGCTATAAGCCGGAAACACTCACCGACTATGAAATTGGCTTCAAGATCGACGCTTTCGACCGCAAGTTGCGGCTTAACGGCGCGGGTTTCTACTATGACTATTCCGACATGCAGGTGCCGGTGACGAGCGGCTTCAGTTCGATGATCGTGAATGCTGCGAGCGCCCGGATCTATGGCGCCGAGTTCGAACTTACCGCGATGCCGGCAGAAGGCCTGCAATTCGACTTTTCGGCCGCCTTGCTGAAGAGCGAATTTACCAAATACGACACCGAAAACCCGTCGATCAACAATTCGCCGCTCTTCAACCTCGCCGGTCGCCGCCTGCCCAGCGCGCCAACTTACACGCTTAACTATGGCGTGCAGTACACGTTTGGCAGCAGCATCGGCGAATTTACGGTGCGCGCAGAAGGTCGCTCGATCAGCGACATGTTCTTCGACGCGTTCAACCAGGCTTCGAACAAGGAGCGGGCCGTGACCGTCGCGAACGCCTCGCTCAGCTGGACGAACACCGACGGCAAAATCACTGCAACCGCTTTTGTCCGCAACATCGGCGACGTCCTGGCGAAGAATGGCACCTTCGCTTACGCTGGGATTGTCGGCTATCCGCTGGCTGGCAATTATGACCCGCCGCGCACGTTCGGCGTCCGGCTTGGCGTGAACTTCTAGTGCATTGCTCCCTCCCCTCACACCGGGGGGAGGGAAAATGCCTCAGACGCTTCGCGCGAAGCCTGTCCTTTGGTTGCCATCACTTCTGGCGGCGCAATCGGGCAGCTTCCTTGCGTCCGAGTGCGCCGAACAGGATGATGGCCATGGATCCAGCGGCATAGAGGCACGATCCCAGGTAGATCGCGGCCGAATAGCTGCCCGAGGCGTCGCGGATGTGGCTGAAGACGAACGGTGCAATCAAGGCGCTGGCACCGCCGAAAATTCCAGCCATGGCGAAAAGCGTCCCGAAGTCTTCCCGGCCATATTCCTTGAGTATGAAATAAGCTCCAATATCTCCCTCCGCGCCTTGTCCTGCGGCAGTAAGGAAAGCGGCCAGGGCGATCGCCCACACCGGCAGCGATGCGACATTGGCGATCGCAAGGGCACCCAGCATTGCAATGGTAAAAACGCCGATGGCAACTGCATAGCGGTTCATCAGGTCCATCAGCACGCCTGCCATCAGTCGGCCGAAGATGATTCCCCCAGTGAACAGCGTAGTCACGCTGGTGGCCACGGTGACACTGAGCCCGCCATCGAGCATGATCGGCTGCATATTCGAAAGAAATGCCGAAGCGGCACCTCCGACCAGGAAGATGTGCAGCGAGAATATCCAGAACCTGGCCGATAACATGACGCGCCGCACGCGCGACATTCCCGGTCGATCGTCTGCCAAGTTGTCGGAATCGGCGCCAATCCGGTCCGTCGCATCATCGCCACGGTTAACTGAGCGTTCCTTGATGCCGAAACGGGCGGCGGGCAGCGCAACAAGAAGCGCGAATGCGGCCAGGACCAGATAGCCAGCCTGCCAACCAAACCGATAGATTGCCAGCGTGACCAAAGGGATGCCCAACAGCGGCATGGCAGCACCGCCAACACCAACGATGCCGAATGCCTTTCCCGCGCCCTTGTCGAATTGGGAGGCGATCGCGCGGCTATAGGGAATCTGGTAGCCGAATGCCCCGAAGATTCCGATGCCGATCGCAAGGCAATAAAAGGTAATCCGGCTTACCGGCAGCACCGCAAACAGAATGAGCAAAATGACATAGGGTATCATTCCCAACAGGATCGCCCGCCGGGCCCCGTGCCGATCGACAAGACCGCCCACCAGCGGACCAAGCAGCGTTAGCAGGACGATCACGATCGGCGAGATAAGCACCTCGCTGGTGCTCCAGCCCGTGGCTTCCATGGTCGGCCGGATAAAGACACTTGCCGTTGTCAGGAACAGGACCGGACCAGTGCCATAGCCCAGTGCGCCGAACAGAACGGTTCGCCCGCCCATCTTCCATTCGTCGGACTCGCGGAGCCTTATATCGTCGGCCTGTGCGATCGTTTCCAAGGCAATAGTCTCCCGCCGCAGATGGGCCTTCATCCCGGTGTCCAGCGGGCCGCATCTGTCGTTGTTTAATGTGCTGGAGGCGGAATCCGGCCTCCGTCCATGCAACGATCTGCCGGATTGTGGCCTACGCCCGGCGGTTCGGCAAGTTGCGCCACCGCCGGGCGGCGAGCTGGATTTGCGCCATCACGCGAGCTCGAACCCTTCATAACCCGCATAGGCGACCTGTTCGCACCGCTTGCGATACTCGGGGCCGCCAAGCACGAATATGAGCGTTCGCTTCTGCTCGGTGCCATCCGGCCGCTTCACGGTCTTGACCCACCAGGCATGGGCATCGCCCAGCAGCGTGCGCGCAAAGTCATTATAGACTGCATCGGTCCACTCGTCCTCGGCTGCCTGGGTGGGCTCTGCATATGACAGGCCCTTTGCCTTGAGATAGGCCAGCATCCGGGTCACCCATTCAACCTGCAAGGCACCGCACACCCCGATGTTGCAGAATGCCGAACCGTTATGCGGGCCCACCAGCGTAAAGAAGTTCGGGAAACCGCGGGCCTGCAAACCCAGATAAGTCGTCGGACCATCGGCCCAGACGTCTTTGAGCCTCAAATCCCCCTTCCCGCGTATGTCGATGCGGTCGAGCGAGCCTGTGACCGCATCGAATCCGGTGGCGTAGATGATCACATCGAGATCATAGCTTTGCTCGGTGGTCCTGATGCCGGTTGGCGTCACTTCCACGATCGGCGCCTCGCGGATATCGACCAGATGGACGGAGTCCTTATTGTAGGTCTCGTAGTAGTTCGTCTCCATCGGCACCCGCCTGGCGCCAAATGGATGGTCATGCGGGATCAGCTTTTCCGCCACCGCCGGATCTTTCACGCGCTGACGGATCTTGCTCGCGACGAAGTCGGCCAGGAACTTGTTGGATTCTGTATTGGTCAGCAGATCATTGAATCCGCTGAGCCAGATGCCATAGCCCGGCTGGTCATAGAGCCCCTCGAACAGGGCATCGCGCTCTTCCTTGGGCACTTGCACCGCCTTGCGCTTGTCCCGGTGATAGGGAAACGCAGTGTCCGTTGTCTTGATATATTCGAGCAAGGTCGGATACTGCTTGCGGATCAATGCCATCTGTTCATTGGAAATGGGCGTATTGCCTAGCGGCGTGCACCAGTTCGGAGAACGCTGGAACACATAGAGTTCCTGGGCTGTTTCCGCCGCGATCGGAATGATCTGCACACCGGTTGCGCCGGTCCCGATGATGCCGACCCGCTTGCCTGCAAAATCGATGGAAGCCGGGCTGCCATCCGCATTCGTGGGCCAACGCGACGAGTGGAACGATTCACCCTTGAAGGAATCTATTCCTGCAATGTCAGGCATGCGTGAGGCGTTGAGTGGTCCGGTCGCGGAAATCAGGTAGCGGCAGGAAACGTCATCGCCGTTATCGAGCGAAACCTTCCAGATGTTTTCCTTTTCCAGATAGTGCGCAGCCGTCACGCGCGTCTGGAAACGGTAGAGCTTGCGTACGTCCATTGCGTCCGCGGCCGCATTTGCATAGCGCAGCAATTCCGGCTGCCCGGCGAATTGCTCACTCCAGGTCCAGTCAGGAATGATCCCGCTCGACGCGAAATAGCCATAGGCGTAGCTCTCGGTATCGAGCCTGCAACCGGGGTAGCGGTTCCAGTACCAGGTTCCACCCACGTCTTCGCCGGCCTCGATGCCCAGAACCTTCATGCCTTCGTTGTTCAGCATGTAGGTCTGGTAGATTCCGGTCACTCCGGCGCCGATCACGATTGCATCAAAGTCTGGTTTTGCCTCGCCGCTTACCATTTTCAATTCCTTGTCCTCGAATTCCCGTTGGTTTTAAAATATACCCATGAGTATATCTCAGCCCCGTCACGCGGTCAAGCGCGCCTGCGCGAAATTGATTCCTTTCAAAGCAGGGGGTTGCTGCCCTCCCTGCAATTGAAGATGGCGCGCCAGGCTTCGAGCGATTCGCAAGACCCGTTGAAATTATGCCGAGGCCTCGGGAACCAGGGGTGCCTTCATGAAGGCCCGGGTAAAATTGCAATTCAGCCTTCGGCCGATCTGTCACCGGTGTTCGCCAGTACACCCGGCGATGCAGATTCCATCCCAACGGTCCTGAGCGCAAGTGACGCCAACTGGTCCGCCACGGAATCAGAATCCCACCGGCCCTCCGGCTGAAACCAGGTAAAGGTCCATGAGGCCATGCCGCCCAGCGCGGATGCCGCAAGCGACGTGTCTTCGTAAGTGAACAGACCCGCTTCCTTGCCTTCGTTCAGAATTCCGCAAAGCATCCGGTGAAACCTGAGCTTGCAATCATCGATGGCAAGCGCTTCAGCATCCGGCAGGCTCTTCGCCTCCCTGAAAAACAGCGCGACTTCCAGACGGTTCTCGATCTGCAAGCGCACAAAAAACCTGATTACCTGAGCCAATTTCGCCGCCGGATCGCCGGACAGGTTGGCGCTGAAACTTACCGTCAAGTCGGCAGCGGATGCCCCGGTGCGACATATCGCCACGAGCAGATCGACTTTGCTGCGAAAGCGCGAATAGATGAATTGCTTGGTCACGCCGAGAGCTTCGGCAATCGATTCAAGTGACGTGCCTTCATATCCATTCTTGAAGAACTGCTGCACCGCCTCGTTCAAAATGCGGCGGCGCTTGATCTCGTCAACCTCGGCCTTGATCGAGAGTTTTGGGGCATTAGCGCGCATCATTGGTGAATCGATCTCTTTCTTGGCCCGGGTGACAACGCTAAAATCCAAGCGCAGCGATTGTCCAGGACTCAGATGCTTTGACTGCCGACCGGGATCATGTGGGTCAACAGGTTCATTGCCGCGAGCCTTGTGCGCATGCAGCGGCGATAGCGCCAATGCGGTGCTTCAAAACCAGCGGCCCTGGACACAGAGTCAGAGCAGCAGAGCCGTCTTGAAACCCATCTGGCCAAACACCGGGTCGACGGCTTGTCCTAGCTCCCTGCGGCGATGCGTTCGATGGCCTCCACCAGCGCCTGCGGTTGCGACAGGAACGGCGAGTGATCGGCATCGAGTGTCTGCACCGAATGGAATTGCTGGTTGCGGTTAGCCAACGCATAATCGATCGACATCATCCGGTCCTGGCTGCACAGAATCGCGTGTTTCTCGACAGCGCCCAGTTTCCCGGCAGTCGATCTCACTCTGCCCAGCAGCGGCAAGATTGGCTGTGGTGATAGCAGCGCCACGGCCTTTTCCTGAATATCCTCCGGGCAGCAGTTGTAGAAATCCGCTTTTGCGACCTCAGGCGGGACTGATGCTGCCAGGCGGATCTTCATGTCCGAAGGGCTCTTGTCTGGCGGCGCCGCATCCAGCAGAGATGATTTGCCAAGCTTTGGTATCGCCGCAGCCAGATAGATCAGTTTAGTGAAGATTTCCGGCTGCATCTCCGCTGCCAGCGATACCGAGAATCCCGCAAGCGAATGACCTAGGAGCAGCGAAGGTCCATCCAGTTCGCGCGCGCAGTCAATGATATCGCGTGCGTAGCCCCCCATGGTCACCAGGAGAGGATGGCGGGGATTGCCTGTCTGCCCGCGCAGCGTCGGCGTGCGAACCGTAAAGCCGCGCGCCTCCAGCATTGGCTTGAGAATGAACCAGCATTCGCCAGTGTGGAACGCGCCATGTACGAGAATTATATTGCGGGGCATAGCAGATCATATTCCTCAATAGTCGATGGGTTGCAAACTTTGCAGAGCACAATCCCGATAGTGCACCGGTCTCGGGATCTATGCCGCTTACCATCGGACCCAGCAGCGTGTCTAAATGAACGAAGGTTCGCCTTCAGGGTCAACACCGAAACGACTGAATGACTTCAAGTGGGGCGCAAAGCTGATGCGCCCGCTCGCTCTACGGAACGTCCACTATCCGAAGCTGAATTCTTGAAAAGAGCGATCCGTATTGCCGTCGTATCCGGGCAGGTTGCACTTGAGAAGCAAGAAGTTTTCTAATGACGCACCGTCGACGATCGAAGCTCGGAGGTATATCGTCAGCATAGATGAGAGAGGAATTCTGAATGGATAAGCAAGTCACGCGCCGCCAAGCATTGCAAGGCGGTCTGGCCAGCGTCGCGGCGCTGTCGGCGCCTGTCGATGGGCAGGCGGCGCCGCAGGAGCGGCCCAATATCCTCTGGTTCGTGAGTGAGGACAATTTCCCGTACGTGGGCGCCTATGGCGACTCGATTGCCCACACGCCGACGATCGATGCACTCGCGGCCAAAGGGATCCTTTTTCGCCATGCCTATGCCGCCGCACCCGTCTGCGCACCCTCGCGTTTTGCGATCCTGACCGGTGTCCATCCGCAGAGCTGCTCGCCCGCTCAGCACATGCGGGCGAAGGCCGCTCTGCCAACCGAACTGCGCACTTATCCCGAGTACCTGAGGCAAGCCGGTTACTACTGCACCAACAACAGCAAGACCGACTACAACTGCGACGTTGAGCCCGCGCGTATTTGGGACGAAAGTAGCAAACACGCGCACTGGCGCGGCCGGTCAGCGGGCAAACCTTTCTTCGCGGTGTTCAATTCCATGACCACGCACGAATCCCAGCTGTTCCAGCCGACGCCAGGTCGCGTCAAACTGGATCAAGTGCGGGTTCCAGCGTATCTGCCGGACATTCCGGAAATTCGGAACGACTTTGCCAGCTACTACAACCTGATCGAGAAGATGGATGGCGAACTTGCGGCAAAGCTCGAGGAATTGAAAGTCGACGGACTCGCCGACGATACCATCGTCTTCCACTATTCCGACCACGGTGGCGCCCTCGCGCGAAGCAAGCGCTATTGCTACGACGACGGCCTCCGGTGCGTTCTGATCGTGTACCTGCCACCTAAGTGGGCGCACCTGGCCCGGCAGCGGCCGGGCACAACATACGAGACCCCGGTATCGCTGGTTGACCTCGCGCCCACGCTGCTCTCCATCGCCGGTTTGCCGCCGGCCAGGCAAATGCAAGGCAAAGCCTTCCTTGGCCCTGCTGCGGTGCCCAGGTCCACGGTCTATGGCGCACGCGACCGCATGGACGAGCGCTACGACATGGTTCGCACGGTCACCAGCGGTCGCTATCGTTACATCCGCAATTACTTGCCGCATCGCCCTTGGGGCATGCACGGCGCGTTCGAGTGGATCGCCAAGGGCTATCAGGGCTGGGAGCGCGAACTGCTCGCCGGTCGACTCAACGCAGCCCAGAAGGTGTTCTTCGACCCCAAGCCGTTCGAAGAGCTCTACGACCTGCAGACTGACCGAGACCAGATAACCAACCGTATCGATGATCCGGCGCTGGCCGGCATAAGGCGGGCCTTGCAGCAGGCGCTCAACCGGGAGATGTCAGCGATCAATGACAATGGGTTCATTCCCGAGGGATCGGCTCTCGAAGGCTACCATGAAAGCCGCGTACCGGGTGCCTATCCCCTCAGACAGGTGATGCAACTGGCAGGGGTGGCGGCGAGGAGGGATAGGCGGAATATTCCTGCACTCCGCAAGGCTTTGCGGCATTCGAACTACGTATTGCGCTACTGGGGGGCCATCGGCCTGCTGGTGCTTGGTCAGGACGCCGCCTCGGCGGCTTCCGATCTCGAAAGTGCAGCCAGGAATGACACTTCAGCCCATGTGCGCGTTGCGGCTGCGGAAGCCTGGCTGCGCGCAGGAAATTCTCCGGAGGCGGCGGACCTGTTAGCCGAACTGGCCGGTCCGACGCAGCCAGCTGCAGTGCGTCTCTATGCGCTTAACAGCTTGACCGAGAACCTCGAACGAGTGCGAACGCCTGCAGTGACCGCTGCCGCAACAGCTGCGAAGAAAGAGGCCGACGAATACCTGCAACGGGCCGGTGAATATCTGGTCGCCCGTCTCGACGGCTCTTACAATCCAGTGACCAGCAACAATGGATCTGCAGCAGGATGGTGGGGTGCTCCGCGAATCTAATACGATATCTTCGCGATTGCTTCTCTGCGCACAACCTAGAGCGACTGGTCTGCGAGCGGCTCTCTGATCCGCTCACAGACCAGCAGTTCCTGTGATTTGCAGCCGCACGAAATCCCGCAGAACTGCGCCATTCTGGGCGCCTCAACCGCGAGAGGCCCCTCAAAGGGGAGTTACTCAGGACAGTTTGGTGCGGTCGAGAAGACTCGAACTTCCACGGGCTTTCGCCCACAACGACCTCAACGTTGCGCGTCTACCAATTCCGCCACGACCGCTAAATCAACGGGGCAGCAGCGCTGGCCCGGGGGGGGTAGGAGCGCGCCCTTAGCAAAGCGGGGATGACCCTGCAAGCGGCGAGCGGGATTGTCGGGCACAACCTTTCCTCAGCCCGGCTTCCAACCGATTTCGGCAATCTTGGCGGCCTTGGGAACGTCGGTCACGGCTTCGTTGATGCTGACGCTTTCGCCGGGGGCCAGCTGGCGCTTGGCCGGGACGACTTCCCAGCTGTAGACGATTCGCTCGCGCGCGTCGCGCAGCACGATCAGGATCGTGGGCACCGTGCGGCGCGATTTGCCGACATTGGTCACAGTGCCGCTGGCGCCAAAAAACTCCTTGCCGTTGGGCAAGGTGCGCCGATCCTGCCGATTGGGCGGGAAATCGAGCACCAGATCGGGCTGGGCCTCGGCAAAGGTCTGGCGCGAAAGCGGCATCCAGTCGGGCAGGCCATACATCGCGACTGCCGCCGTGCCGGCCAGTGCCACGATGGCAAACAATGCCGCGGCCCAGGTCCACAGCTTGAGCCGGTTCACTCTGGGGCGGAACGGCGGTTCGTGGGCGAAGCTCGATTGGCTGCCGTCGTCCGGCTGCCAGCCGGCAGTATCGTCGTAGACTGCCGCCGGCACAGGGGGTTCGTCAGCAACGGCGGGCGGATCGAAACCGGGTGCGGGTTCATCGGCGGGTGGCGGCGGATAGGCTTCCACGGGTTCCGGCGGGGGACCGGGATCGGGTGCTTGCGCTGCCGGGGGCGCTGGCGCAGTTGTTGCTGCCGTTTCGGGCGTCCGGTCTTCTGGCAAGCGGCCAAAATGGTCGCGTTGAGTCGGGGCAGGGGCCGCGATTGCATCAGGCTCGGGCGCCGGTGGCGATGAAGCAGGCGCTGGGCTCGGCGCGGGCGGAGGCACTGGCGCGGCCACGGGCTGCGGCGCGGCGCCTTCCTGAAACCAGCTGTGCCGGCATTTGGCGCAGCGCACGGTCCGGCCCTCAATGCCGATCGCACTGTCGGGCACGACATAGCGTGTCGTGCAGGCTGGGCAGGCGATAATCATGGTCTGCCCGTTAAGCATGAGGAAGCGCTGCGCGGCAAGGCTTGGTTTGCACTAGCATGCTCCCTATACCCTTTTTTCCACATGGATTGGCGGCTATAGGCCGTGCTCCCTCTCTGCCGGACCGGATAGTATCCACGCTCATGACCACACCAGCCGACGGGGAAATCGTCCAGTTCGATAATGTGGGGCTACGCTATGGCGCCGGACGCGAGGTTTTGAGCGATCTCAGCTTCACCCTTTTCCCCGGAAGCTTCTATTTCATCACGGGCGCCAGCGGCGCGGGCAAGACCTCGCTGCTGAAATTGCTCTACCTCGCCCAGCGCCCCTCGCGCGGGATCATCCGCATGTTCGGCGCCGATGCCATCACGCTCCCGCGTCAGCGATTGCCGCAAATGCGCCGCCGCATGGGGGTCGTGTTCCAGGACTTCAGGCTGGTTCCGCACCTCTCGGCTTTCGACAACGTCGCGCTGCCGCTGCGAATTGCCGGCGCGGCGGAAAAAGACGTGATCAAGCCGGTGCGCGACATGCTGGAATGGGTAGGACTGGCAGAACGCCTCGATTCGCGGCCCGCCACGCTTTCGGGCGGGGAACAGCAGCGCGTCGCTATCGCGCGGGCAGTCATCGGCCGTCCGGAAATTCTTGTCGCGGACGAACCGACCGGCAACGTCGATCCCGAAATGGCCGTCAAGCTGCTGCGCCTGTTCGAGGCGCTCAACCGGTTGGGGACCACTGTGCTGGTCGCCACCCACGACTTGCACCTTCTTCAGAAAGTGCCTGATTCGCTGATCATGCGGCTTGATCGCGGCCGCCTGACAGATCCTACTGGTGCCTTGCGCTTCCCGCCGAGGCGCTCGGGGCGTATTGCGCCGGGTGCGCAATAAAGTGGGCGAGATGACGGGGGCTGTATGAAGTTGCGATTCGGCAGCAACGATGGGCTGGGCGGCGAGGCGCAGGCGCGCCTTATTCCGCAGGCGCGACTCTCGGGCCCGATGCCATGGGTCATTGCGATCATGGTGGCGCTGACAGTCATTGCCGCCGCCGCAGGCCTTTCGCTGCGAAACACGGCGAATGCCGCTGCTGTCGCGCTTTCGGGTGGGATAACTGTGCAAATCGTCGAGTCTGACAGCGCAGTGCGGGAGCAGCAGGCGCAGGCGGCAGTCGCAAAGCTGCGGGCGATGCCCGGTGTCAGTGCTGTGCGGCGGGTGCCGCAGGATGAAGTCGATGCGCTGATCGAGCCATGGCTGGGCGCAGGCAGCACAGACGCAGACGCCATTCCCGTGCCCGCCTTGATCGATGCCCGGCTCTCCGTCGGGACGACACCGCGCAAGCTTGAGCAGCTGCGCGCCGGGCTCAGCAGCGTTGCGCCGGCTGCCCGCGTCGATGCCCAGTCGGATTGGTTGAAACCCGTGTTCGGAGCGATCCAGTCGCTGCAGTGGCTTGCCCTGGCGCTTGTCGGTCTGCTGGCATTGGCCATGTCGGCGGCAGTCCTGCTGGCGGCGCGCTCGGCGCTGGGGTCGAATCGCGACACCATCGAAATTGTTCACTTGCTGGGCGGGACTGACGTGCAGATCGCGCGCATTTTCCAGCGCTCGATCGGCATTGATGCCATGGCCGGTGGCGTACTCGGCCTTGCGCTGGGTGTTTTGGCCGTGCTGTTTCTCGCCCGTCGGTTCTCGTCGCTGGGCGCAGGCCTCGTCGATAGCGGCGCATTGGGCTGGGCCGGCTGGTCGCTGCTCGCGCTGGTGCCGTTTGCCGCAGTATGCCTTGCCATGCTGACAGCCCGGCTGTCCGTGCTTCGTGCCTTGCGCCAGTTGATGTGAACCATGGTTCGGCGCGCGCTCTCCCTTCTGCTGATTGCCTGGCTGCTCGGCTTCGCCTGGTTTGCGGTGGCGCTGCCGCAGCCTCTGGGATCGACCAGCACCGATGCGGCCATTGTGCTGACCGGCGGGGAAGGCCGTGTTGCCCGCGGGCTGGAGGTGCTGGAGAAAGGCTGGGCAGGCAAGCTGCTCGTGTCCGGAGTTGACCGTGAAGTGCGCCCGCGTGAATTCGTCGCGGCATACGGCATCCAGCCCAAGCTGATGGAATGCTGCGTGACTTTGGGTTTCGAATCAGTCGACACGCGCTCCAATGCGCTCGAATCGGCGCGCTGGATCGCGCGCGGCAAGATCCGCTCGGTTCGACTGGTGACGACCGACTGGCACATGCGCCGCGCCGCGCTCGAGCTTCGCCGGGTCAGCCCCAAAGGGGTGAAGGTCATTTTCGATGCCGTGCCGTCGCAGCCCACGCTGGAAACACTGTTTGTCGAATACCACAAATTGCTGGCCCGCTGGCTGGCACAATTGTGGGGGGGATAGGTCCGGTGGCTCGGGAGGATCGCGCCAGCCTTGTTTCGATCGCGCGCAGTCTTGCATTCTACGCGGCGTTCTATGCAGGTTCGGCCGTGCTCGTCGCCTGGGCGATTTTCATCGAACTGGTGTCCCCGCGCAATGTCTGGAAAGTGGCCGAAGCCTGGTCGCGCTTTCACCGGGCCTGCCTCCATCGCCTTGCCGGTATCCGGATTGACGTTTCGGGTCGGCTGCCGGCCAGCCCCGCCCTGATCGCCTGCAAGCACGAAAGCTTTTTCGAGGCGATCGATTCGCTTGCCCTGGTTCGCAATCCCGCGGTGTTCGCCAAGGCTGAACTGATGCGGATTCCGCTGTGGGGGCGCGTTGCCCGCGCGCACGGCCTGATCCCGGTTTCGCGCGATCAGGGTGCCAAGGCGCTGCGGGCTATGGTCGCGGCGGCGCGCAAGGCAGTGGCCCAGGAGCGGCACTTGTTCATTTTCCCCGAAGGAACGCGCGTGCCGCATGGCAGCCAGGCCAAGCTGCAGGCTGGCTTTGCGGGGCTTTATAAAATGATTGGCTTGCCCGTGGTACCGATCGCGGTCGCCAGTGGTTCACACTACAGTCGCCGCTGGCTTCGGCCGGGCACAATATCCATCGTCATCGGCGAACCGATTCCCGCCGGGCTTCCGCGGGAAGAAATCGAGGCGCGCGTTCTGGCGTCGATCAATGCGCTCAACCAAGGCGACCTGGCATGAATGAGAAGCCCGAAAGCCACCGCCGACGCCCGCTGCTCAGCGTGCTGGGCCCGGGGCTGGTGACTGGCGCTGCAGATGATGATCCAAGCGGCATCGCGACATATAGCCAGGTCGGCGCGCAATTCGGTTACAGCATGGCCTGGACGATGTTCTTCGGCTTTCCGCTCCTGGCATCGATCCAGGCGATTTGCGCGCAAATCGGCGCGACGACTGGCAAAGGCATCGCCCAGAACCTGCGACGTCACTATCCGCGGCCACTGCTTCAGTTCGTGGTGATCCTGCTGCTGATTGCCAATGTCATCAATCTTGGAGCGGATCTTGGTGCGATGGCAGCATCGCTGGGCTTGCTCCTGCCCGGTCCGCTGCTGGGGTTCACTTTCCTGTTCGGTCTGGTGAGCGTGCTGCTGGAAGTCTTCGTGTCATACAACCGCTATGCGCGGGTGCTCAAATGGGCGACGCTGTCGCTGTTTTCCTATGTCGCGGTCGTCATGGTAGTGGGCGTGCCCTGGGGAGAGGCCATCCGCAGCACGCTGGTGCCGCAGTTCACCTTCGACAAGGGCCACGCCATGGCGCTGGTGGCGATCTTCGGCACGACTATCAGCCCCTACCTGTTCTTCTGGCAGGCTGGCCAGGAAGTGGAGGAACAGCGCCGCCGCCACGTCAAACCCTTGTGCGTCAGTCCGCGTCATGCAGGCAAGGAACTGGCGCGCATTCGCACCGATACGCTGGTCGGCATGGGCTTTTCCCACATCGTCGCACTATTCATCGTCATTGCCACTGCCGCTACGCTGCATGCCAGTGGCATCACTGAAATAGACAGCGCGGCGCAGGCCGCGCAGGCGTTGCGGCCCATCGCGGGTAATCTGGCTTTCGCGCTGTTTGCCGTGGGCGTCATCGGCACAGGCATGCTTGCCGTTCCCGTGCTCGCCGGCTCGGCCGCCTATGCTGTGAGCGAAGCCTTCGGCTGGACTGAAGGGCTGGACCGCAAGCCGCGCGAGGCCAAGGCTTTTTACGGAGTGATCGCGCTGGCTACGCTGGGCGGCGTTGCGCTCAATGTCATCGGCATAGACTCGATGAAGGCGCTCTACTGGGCAGCGGTAGTGAACGGCCTGCTGGCCCCTCCGCTTATGATTGTGACCATGCTGATCGCGAGAAACCCGGCGGCAATGGGCGGCATGCCGATCTCGCGCGGTCTGGCGATCGGCGGCTGGCTTTCGACAGCCGTGATGACAGTGGTGGCCGGTGTTTTCCTGCTGTCCTGAAAGTCGCTCTCAGCCTTGCAGCGGCGGATAGTGGAGCCGGCGGAACAATCGGCCTCTCTCGCTCCAGATGACAAATGCCAGCGCGAAAAGGCCCGCCCCGACAATGGTGAGGGCAAGCGGCCGGGCCGAGCCGTCATACATGCTGCCGATGATCAGCCCGCCAACGGCCCCGATCACCATGCGCAGGAATGCCAGCACCGAAGATGCCGCGCCGGCCGTGCGACCGAAGGGTTGAAGCGCGATGGCGGTGAAATTGGCGGTGATGAAGGCTGTTAGACCCAGCGTGAGCGCAGTCAGGAGGGCGAACTGTATCAGAGTCTGGTGCGGGCCGAAGGCGAAGAACGCCTGGACTGCGCCAACGACAATGAAGCTCAGCAGTGCCGTGTGCGAAACCCGCCGCGCGCCGAACCGCATGACCAGCCGCGCATTGGTCAGGCTGGCGATTATCATCGAGCCGGCGAGGAACGCGAAGAACAGCGGGAACAGCCGCCCGGCGCCAAAGTGCTCGCCGATCAGCTGCTGAGCGGTGCTCAGGAAATTGAAGAACATGGTCGATGCCGCCGAAAGCGCCAGCACATAGCCGATCGATTCGCGTGTGGTGACAATCTCGCGCATGTTGTTGAAGATTGCGGAAACCGAGATCATTTGTCGGTTTTCCGCCGTCACACTTTCGCTCAGCCGCAGCGCGCACCACAGCAGCAGGCCGGCCGACATGATGGCCATGATGCCGAACACCCAGCGCCAGCCGGCGAAGAGCAACACGGCCTGCCCCAGCGATGGTGCCAGAGCGGGGACGAGCAGGAAGATCATGCTGACCAACGATTGCAGCCGGGCCATGCGGTCGCCCTCGAAGCGGTCGCGGATCATCGCGGCGGGAAGCACGGTCATGCCGCTGGTGAAAAAGCCGGTAATCACGCGCAACGCGATCAGCATGGTCATGCTGGTCGCCAGCGCGCAGGCCAGATTGAGCAGGCAGTAAGCGCCAAGGCAGGCGAACAGCACGGGCCTGCGCCCATAACGGTCTGACAGCACGCCGGGCACCAGCGAGCCGAGGCCTGATCCAACTAGAAAGCCGCCAATGATGAATTGGCGATCGTTGGCATGAGCGGCGTGGAGATCGAGGGCGATATCGCCAAGGGCGGGTAGCATCGCGTCGATGGCCAGGGCCTGCATGGCCTGCAGCATTGCCACCATCAACACGAATTCACGCTCGCCGATGCGGGAGGGCGGGGAGAAAGTCACGGTCAGGCCATGGGACATCGGGCGCGAGTTGGCTAGAGGGGTTGGCCTCGCTAATGTCGCAGGAATGGATGAGGCGGCGAAAGAATTCGGTCTTCGCGAAAGCGCCCCAGGGCTGCGCAAGATAGTCCATATCGACATGGATGCCTTTTTCGCCAGCGTCGAGCAGCGCGACGATCCGACGCTCAGAGGCCTGCCGGTCGCGGTCGGCGGGTCGGCGGAGCGCGGGGTCGTTGCGGCGGCGAGCTATGAGGCGCGGGTGTTCGGCGTGCGCTCGGCCATGCCTTCGATGAAAGCGGCGCGGCTGTGCCCCGATCTGGTTTTCGTGCGCCCGCGCTTCGATGCCTACCGCGCGGTTTCGCGGCAGATCAGAGCGATCTTTCTCGATTACACTCCGCATGTCGAGCCGCTGGCGCTCGATGAAGCCTATCTTGATGTCACCGAGGATTTGCGCGGCATTGGCTCGGCCACCCGGATCGCCGAGCTGATCCGCGCGCGGATCAAGGCTGAAACCGGGCTGACGGCGAGTGCGGGGGTCTCCTACAACAAGTTCCTCGCCAAGATCGCCAGCGATCAGATGAAGCCTGACGGATTGTTCGTCATCCGGCCGGGCGAGGGCGCGCAATTTGTCGCGGCACTGCCGGTGCGGCGCTTTCATGGCGTGGGGCCGCGCGGGGCAGAGCGCATGGCCAAACTTGGCATTCAGACCGGCGCAGACCTGCTCGGCCATGACATTGCCTTCCTGCGCCAGCATTTCGGCAGCCAGGCGGACTATCTCTATCGCGCCGCGCGAGGCATCGATTTGCGCCGGGTCGACGCCAACCGCCCGCGTAAATCCGTTGGCGGCGAGCGCACGTTCGATCGTGACTTGTCATCGGGTCCGATGCTGCGCGCAGCACTGGAAAATATTGCAGACATCGTCTGGGAGCGGATCGAGAAAGCCTCGGCGAAGGGGCGGACGGTTTCGCTCAAATTGCGCACGGCCGATTTTGCCACGCTGACTCGGGCAAGGTCTGTTCCGCGACCGGTTTCCAGCCGCGCTGAATTCGCCGCGCTGGGCCACGCCATGCTGGATGAATTGCTGCCATTGCCGCAGCCCGTCCGGCTGATGGGGCTTACTCTCTCGGCGTTGGAAGGCCCGGGGGATAGTGCGCCCCATCCCGAAGATGGCCAGCTGAAGCTGCTGTGACCCATTCGGGAAGCTGCGCGCGCAGCCGGTTCGGCAGGGCGTGAGGCAGATCGCCGAGCGCAAAGAACGCCGCCTCGATGATTTCACGGCCATCGGCCACTGGCTGGTCGCGCGTGAGGCCGCAGACGATATGGACCCGGTTCGCCGCCCCGTGCAGGTCTTCGTGTGAGAGGGCAAGCGTGCGTGCGTTCTCCAGCCTGCAGGCCGTTTCTTCGCGCAATTCGCGGATCGCGGCCGTCAGCGGATCTTCGCCGCGCCCGATCCCGCCGCCGGGCGGCATCCATTTGTCCGATCCATACGAATGGCGAATGAGCAGGACCCTGCCTTCCAGATCGAGTGCAATGACTCTGCATCCGGCAAGGCGGGGGCTGCGCAGCCGCCACCAGCGCCGGCGAATGCCGTGGGCGAGGCGCAGGCCCGCGCGGTGCAGCGGCGGCGGGATCAGGTGAAGCATGTTACCGGCGCGCGCGCGGCAGCCAGCAGCCGGGCAACGGGCAAGTCGTTCCCGCCATGCGCCGCCGCGGCAAACAGGGCGGCCTTGGCTTCGCCGCGAATGACGAACAGCATCGCGTCACAGTCGCAGAGCGCCGGAATTGTTAGGCTCAGCCGGTCGAACGGCGCTTCGGGCGGCAGCGGATCGGGCGTCAGCCGCCGTACCAGCACAGCATCATCGGTGCGGGGATCGGTGTTGGGGAACAGCGAAGCAATGTGGCCGTCCTCGCCCATCCCCAGCCATACCAGTGCAAAGTGCGGCGGCGCCGCGCCAGGCGCAAGCGCCGTGATGTGAGCGCCAACCGGCTCCAGCAAGGCGCGGATGCGGCCGACATTGCTGGCAGCGTGTTCCTCGGGAACCACGCGGTCATCCGTCGGCCAGACAGTGATGCGCGACCAGTCGAGCCGATGCGTCTGGAGCTCCGCCAGGATCGGAAAAGGAGTCGATCCGCCGGGTATGGCAATGGCAATCGCGCCTTTCGCCGAGGCGAGAGCTGCGGTCAGGCGGCGGGCCAGCCATTCCGCGATGGCGACAGCATCGGCCTTTTCGATCAAGTTCACGGGCGTCATGGCAGAGGCTTTAGCAGGATTGGCCTGCCAGCGCCCCTGCTATGTCGCGCCAGCGAGCCTAGCCCAGGATCGAGTTAAGGAACCAAACGCGCTGTTCGGCCTGATCGGTCCAATCGTCGATGATGCCATCCGTGGCATTGTCGCCCGCGGCCGAGGCTGCGGCCTTGGCTTCGCGCAGGTCGGCAACCAGCCGGACATTATCGTCGCGCAGTTCAGCAACCATGGCATCGGCGGTGAGCGAGGCGCTGTCCTGGTCGGCAATCCGCGCCGAAGCGGCAATTGCGCCGATCGACGTCAGCGTCGCCGCGCCATTCTTGCGAACGCGCTCGGCAATCAGATCGGTGAGCGCGAATATCTCGGTCGCCTGCTGGTCGAACAGCAGGTGGAGGTCGTGGAACTGCGGGCCCTTTACGTGCCAATGGAAATTCTTGGTCTTGATGTAGAGCGCGAAACAATCAGCGAGCAGCGCATTCAGGCTGGCAACGAGTGCCGACCCCGCATTGCTCGGCGGGGCAGCCAGGGGCTGGTTCATCGAGGCGTCGGACATGGCATATCTCCTAGGTGAGCCGCATTGCGGCAGTGACAGGAAGATATGTAGGCCCAGCCGATTGATCGTTAAATCAAATAAGTCCAATCACTTTGATCGAATATGGCGATCAAGCATTCAGGCGCGCGCGCATTTCCTTGCCGGGCTTGAAAAATGGCACGCGCTTGCCCGGCACTTCAACTGTTTCGCCGGTCCGCGGGTTGCGGCCCTTGCGCGCATCGCGTTCCCGCGTCGAGAAGGCCCCGAAGCCGCGCAGCTCTACCCGGCCGCCACTGGCGAGGCGGGCGGCAATTTCATCAAAAAACGTATCGAGCGCCCGTTCGACATCTTCGGCCCGAAGGTCAGGATTTTCCTTCGCCAGCAATTGCAAAAGTTCGGACCTGATCATGCCGGGACTCCCCTTGTCCTGCGACAAAGCGCAACTTTGCGCATTTGTTCTGTTAAGCTGCGACCTTGCCTATTCCCCCCAATAAATTGCCAGACTTGAAGGGGTTGCGCAATCAGAGAATGTGCGACCTTGCCCTCAAATGGGACGTCGCCCCCGTGGGAAAGGCAGTGGCTTGCCCTGTGACTGATTCCGTTGTCTTTTTTCGCATTGCCGGGGGCAAAATGGCCACTAGGATCACCGGCGCTGCAAAGGGCGGCCGAGGATCACCGCAATGAAAGACATGGCAAGCTGGAATGAGGGCGACTGGATTGCTGCCATTGCCGCAATCGCATTGTTTGCTTTCCTTGCGCTGGGCGCAGTGATCGCGGTCCGAAAGTCCGAGAACGTTGCAGGCCACCCGCGCGGGCTTTTCGTATTGTTCTACGCCGAGATGTGGGAGCGCTTTTCCTACTATGGCATGCGTGCGCTGCTGATCCTCTATCTCACCAAGTTTTGGCTGTTTGCCGATGGCAAGGCGAACCTGATCTACGGCGCCTATGCCAGCCTTTGCTATATCACGCCCGTGCTGGGCGGTTACCTGGCAGACCGCTGGTGGGGCCAGCGCAAGGCCGTGCTTTTCGGGGCAGTGAGCCTGGCTTTCGGCCACTTGTTCATGGCTTACGAGGGGCTTCAGGGTGCAAGCGACCCGCTGGTTAAGCAGGCAGACCCGGCGATCAATGTCTTCTGGCTGGCACTGGCGCTGATTTCGGTGGGCACGGGATTTCTCAAGGGCAATATCTCGGTCATCGTGGGCCGACTCTACAAGATGACCGATCCCCGCCGCGACGGGGCCTTCACCATTTTCTACATGGGCGTGAATGCCGGGGCATTCTTCGGCACTGTGCTGGTCGGCTACCTGGGCGAGACGATTGGCTGGTCGTGGGGCTTTGGCCTTGCAGGTATTGGCATGGTTCTGGGCCTTCTGATCTTCATCGCCGGCAGGCCTGCGCTGAAAGGCATGGGCGAGCCGGCGCGCCCGCTCTCCCGCCCGGTGGAGCTGCGCCTGCAAGCGATCGGCATCCTGGCGATTGCCGTGGTTTTCTTCCTCATCCAGGCGCAGGAAGTCATCCAGACGCTGCTGATCGTCACGGGCGTGGCCATGCTGGCCTACACCTTCTGGGAAGCCTTCAAGCTGCCGAAGGAACCGCGCGAGCGCATTTTTGCCATGCTGTTCCTGATCGCGCTCAACCCTTTGTTCTGGGGTCTGTTCGAGCAGGCAGGCGGCAGCCTCAACCTCTACACCGATCGCTATGTCGACCGGGCGGGCGTGCCGACCAGCCTGTTCCAGTCGATCAACCCGATTTACATCATCGTGCTGGCGCCCTTGTTCGCCATGCTCTGGCAGGCTCTGGCCAAGCGCGGTCTTGAGCCATCAGCGCCCGCCAAATTCGGCCTCGCACTGGCCCAGGTCGGCCTCGGCTTCCTGATTTTCGTCTGGGGCGCGAATAGCAATGGAACCGGACTGACGCCGGTGGTCTTCGTCTTCCTGATCTACCTGATCCACACCACCGCGGAGCTGTGCCTCTCGCCTGTGGGCCTCTCCGCCATGACCCGGCTGGCCCCGCTCCACATGGCCAGCTTCGTCATGGGCGCGTGGTTCTATATGACGGCAGTGGGCCAATTCGTCGCCGGCAAGATCGGCGCGGCGACTGGCGGTGAAAGCGGCACCATGTCACGCGAACTGGTGCTCGGCATCTACACCACGATCGGCTGGGTGGCGGTCGGCGTGGCGGCAGTCGTGCTGATCATCTCGCCTGTGGTCCGCCGCTGGATGCATGTCGAGACGCTGGAGGATTGAAGGCAAATGCGTTGACCGGCCACAGCAAACTGTGGCCTCGCGCGGCACCGGCCCTCTCCCCCTCCCGGCCACCCATATGGTAATATTATTGGGTGGCCGGGAGGGGGAGAGGGCCGGTGCCGCCCAGCTGTGAGGCGGCAAATAGACTCAATCAAACAGTGAGCTGACCGAACTTTCATCCGCAATCCGGCGGATCGCCTCGCCGATCAGGGGGGCGATTGTCAGCACGCGGATACGCTCACAGTCGCGAGTGGCTTCGGTCGCAAGGATCGAATCAGTGATCACCAGTTCCTTCAAGGCAGAGGCGGCCACGCGTTCGACCGCCTTGCCCGAGAGAACTCCGTGGCTGATATAGGCCGAGACGCTTGTCGCGCCCGCCTCCATCAGCGCCTGCGCCGCGTTGCACAGGGTGCCGCCCGAATCGATGATGTCATCGATCAGGATGCAGGCGCGGCCCTTCACGTCGCCGATGATGTTCATCACCTCGCTTTCGCCCGCGCGCTCACGCCGCTTGTCGACGATGGCCAGCGGCGCGTTGTCGAGCCGCTTGGCCAGCGCCCGCGCGCGCACCACGCCGCCTACGTCCGGCGAGATGACCATCAGCGGCTGCGCGCCGTAATGCGTCTGGATGTCCGCCGCCATAACCGGCGCGCCATAGAGATTGTCTGTCGGAATATCGAAGAAGCCCTGGATCTGCCCGGCGTGGAGATCGACCGAAAGCACGCGGTCGGCGCCTGCAGTAGTGATCAGGTTCGCCACCAGCTTGGCCGAGATCGGCGTGCGCGGACCCGGTTTGCGGTCCTGCCGGGCATAGCCGAAATAGGGCACCACGGCCGTGATCCGCTTGGCTGATGCGCGGCGCAGCGCATCGATGCAGATCAGCAGTTCCATCAGGTTGTCATTGGTCGGGAAGCTGGTCGACTGGAGGATGAACACATCTTCGCCACGCACATTCTCGTGGATTTCGACGAAGACTTCCTCGTCGGCAAAGCGGCGCACTGACGCATCGGTCAGCGGCAGCTCAAGGTATCCCGCAATGGCCCGCGCCAGCGGCAGGTTGGAATTGCCGGCCATGATTTTCATGAGAAGTGCCCCCGGATATGCGCGAGAATCGTTGAGGCGGCTCTAAACGGCGGGCGCGGGATTGCAATATTGGCGAGGGCGTCATGCCCGGGGAAAGACCGGAAATTGCTCCTTGCCCGGCTTTCAATCCAAACGCTAAGGCGCCGCGCGCGCATGGCGCGTCATTTCAGGAAGCCCGGACCATGATCAATCCCACAGCCTCGTTCAAGGACAACCTGAAGGAATTGCCCCCTGTCGACGGTGTCGCTCGGATCGACCTTCTAGATGTGGGCGGAAGGTGCGTTGCCAGCATCGCCAACGAGCCGGGCAAGCAAGGTTCCCTGGCGGTCTATCTCTACCTGAAGCAATGGTTCGGCACGTTTGATGCCAAAGCGGCCGAACATGGCCTCGCCGTGTTTGGCGAACACACCGCCGACGCGCGCAATCGGCCCGGCGCGCATCCGAATGTCGATCGCCTGCTTGCCATCGCCGGTGGCGGAGCTGAATTGACTATCGAAGTTATTGCCGCTGCCGGTTAGTTCGAGGTTGGCTTGTGCAAGCCCCCTCACTTCACCTTGCGGTGCTCGCCCTTCACCCAGCGCACGGTGCCGCTGCTGGCGCGCATGACGACGGTGTGAGTGGTCATTGTGCCGTCTTTGAGGCGCTTGACCCCGTCGAGCATCGAACCATCGGTGACGCCGGTGGCGGCGAAGATGCAGTCGCCCTTGGCCAGCTCGTCGCGGGTGTAGATGCGATTGAGATCTTCAATGCCCCATTTGCGCGCGCGGCTCTTTTCATCGTCGTTGCGGAACAGCAGGCGGCCGTTGAATTGCCCGCCGACGCAGCGCAGCGCGGCTGCCGCCAGCACGCCTTCGGGCGCGCCGCCGCTGCCCATGTACATGTCGATGGTGGTGTCCGGGTTGGTCGTGGCGATAACGCCGGCAACGTCGCCATCAGGAATCAGCTGTACGCCGCAGCCTAGCGAGCGCAGCTCGGCGATCAGGTCGGTATGGCGCGGGCGATCCAGAACGCAGACGATGATGTCGGCCGGCTCCACGCCTTTCGCCGCCGCCACGGCCTTGACGTTCTCGGTCGGGCTTTTGGCCAGGCTGATGATGCCTTCGGGATAGCCCGGTCCGACTGCGAGCTTGTCCATATAGACGTCCGGCGCGTTGAGCAGGTTGCCTTCCTCGGCGCAGGCCAGCACGGCGAGCGCATTGGGGCCGGCCTTGGCGGTAATCGTCGTGCCCTCCAGCGGATCGAGCGCGATGTCGATTTTCGGACCCGTTCCGATCGCGCCGCCGACTTTCTCCCCGATATAGAGCATCGGGGCCTCGTCGCGCTCGCCTTCGCCGATAACCACGGTGCCGTCGATGTCGAGCTCGTCGAAGGCCTTGCGCATGGCCTCGACGGCTGCGTGGTCGGCGGCCTTTTCGTCGCCGCGGCCGATCAGGCTCGATGCCGCGATGGCCGCCGCTTCGGTGACGCGCACCATCTCGAGCACGAGCACGCGGTCAAGGACGTGGCTGGCTGGCGTTTCGGGCATCAATGGATTCCTCTTGTCCGGTGGGTTGGTCGCGCGATTAGCCAGCGTGGGCCGGATTGTCGAGGCGCGGTGTGATCACTCCCCGAGGATCTGCATCACCAGCGGCGCGGCAGTCAGGCTGGGCGAACCTTCGAGCAGGCGCAGCGCTTCGCTCACTGCGCTTTCCGGGCCTTCGTGCGTGACCATCGCGACCAGCACTTCGTCAGTGACGTCGACATTGCCTTTCTGGATGAGGCTTTCGATCGACACGCCCGCGTCGCGCATGGCGGCAGTAAGTTCGGCGAGCACGCCCGGACGGTCGGCCACAGCAAAGCGGATATAGGCGCGGCCCTTGCGGTGGCCAGAATCGGCGGGCGGCATTTCTTCCAGTTCCGCCACAGGAACCGAGAACGGCGCGCCGATGTCCCCTCTTGCAATGTCGATCAGGTCTGCGACCACGGCGGACGCCGTCGGCCCGTCGCCCGCGCCCGCGCCCTGGAACAGCAGCCGGCCCGAATAGTTGCCTTCCGCCACCACCGCATTGGTCGCCCCGTCGACGTGGGCGAGCGGGTGATCAAAAGGCACAAGGTGCGGCTGGACACGCTGGAACAGCTTGCCACCCTTGCCTTCGGCCATGCCGATCAGGCGGATAACATAGCCAAGGCTGTCCGCCTGGGCGATGTCGGCGGCGAGCAGCCGGGTAATCCCCTGGGTTTCCACCGAGGCGAAATCGATTTTCGCGCCAAAGGCGATCGCGGCCAGAATCGACAGCTTGTGCGCGGCGTCCGTCCCTTCGATGTCGAAAGCCGGATCGGCTTCGGCATAGCCCTTGGCCTGGGCCTCTGCGAGCACGTCGGCAAATGAGCGGCCAGTGTCTTCCATCGTGGAGAGGATATAATTGCAGGTGCCGTTGAGGATGCCATAGACCCGCTCGAACTCGTTGGCCGCGCCGCCTTCGCGCAGGCCCTTGATCACCGGGATGCCGCCGGCAACCGCCGCCTCGAATTTCAGCGCGACTTTCGCAGCTTCCGCCTTGGCCGCCAGTTCCAGCCCGTGATGTGCAATCATCGCCTTGTTGGCCGTGACCAGCGCCTTGCCCGCCTCGATCGTGGTGCGCGCGCAGGCCAGCGCCGATCCGTCCGAGCCGCCGACCAGTTCGACAACCACATCGACGTCGGCCCGCTCGCCCAGGATGACCATGTCGTCTTCCCAGGCAAATGGCGACAGATCGACCCCGCGCTTCTTGCCCCGGTCCCGCGCGCTCACCGCAGTGATCTCAATCGGGCGTCCCGCGCGGCGCGCGATCAACGCGGAATTGGCCTCGATCAGCCGGATGACTCCGCCGCCAACCGTGCCGAGACCGGCCAAGGCAATACGAAGAGGAGCGGGAGAACTGGATTGGGACATGTTGCAAGCCTTTCGGCTGCGCGCCCTAAAGCCATTTCGCGTGAATTGGAACCGGCGAAGCGTGGGCGCCCTCTTAGGAAGGCCGAAGGCTCAGCTGCGATTGCGCGGGCACGGCCCAAGCGCATCGATCACCAGCCGGTAATCCGTCTGGGCCTGCGCCTGCGCGGCGCTCCCGTCCGAGAGATTGCTGCCAGGCGGCAGCGCGGCAGGCAGAAAGCAGGCAAGCCGATACCAGCGCAAAGTCTCGCGCTGGGGCTGGCTGCTGGTGTCGAGCACTTCGGAAAAGCTGACGCCCCAGTTGGGCGCAGTTCCGGCATGGCGAGTGACGGCAATCGATGCGGCCGAGCCGTCCCGCGTGGCGAGGAAGATCTGCGTTTCGCCTTCGCCCGCCAGCTCGCCTGGCACGTGCATCGCCTCGCGCACGCCAGTCACGCGGGCCGGAGCACCAGGGGAGACAAGCTCGGTCAGGATCGCGCGCAGACTTGCCTCGCTGACGGCATCCCATGGCACTTGCGCGTCCGGCGCGACCAGCCTGAGCTCGCCCGGCTTGCCGGCAACAGGAGCGGCAAACAGCAATGCGGGCTTCCTGATGAGCCGCGGCGGCTTGCCCCGGCTGTCGAGCGGGAGGTCGACAAGATAGCGCAGGGTTTCGCCGACCAGAGCATCGCCGGACAGCAACGCGCCGGTCTCCGCTTCAGCATAAAAACGTCCCCAGCCAGGGCGAACGCCCGGCGCGCGCTCCGGTTCGACTCTCGCCAGTCTGCTCAGCTGCGCGCGCAACACCAGCGGCGCCGAATCGGCAAGGTCGGCAAGGTCGGGATAGGTCACCGCAGGAGCTGTGAGCGACTGCGGGGCTGCGGCCGACGCCTGCTGCGCTGCCAATGCGGAAAAAACCGCCGCAATTGGCAAAATGGCTTTCCCCAGGTGCCGGATCATGCGCAAACTCCTGTAATTAATAGCCCGATTGGTAGCTGACGCACTGCCAAAGTCACTTCCTCATGCCATTGAGCTTAACTGCGGTGAATTGAGTGTTAACCATTTTGAATGCCGATAAGGCGTTGCACGCCCTTGGCTTCGGGGCTAAGGCGTGCCGAGTTGTGGGCCAAAAAATGAATCGCCCCGCAAGTTCAACTTGCTGGGCGGTGGGTCACCAAAGTGGCTAACCGCAGCGGTAAGCAGGGAGTTAGGGGTTGAGGGAGGCACGCCACCGGTTTGCCTTGCTCAAGTGTTTGCGGGTCGGAAGATCCGAAGTTTGAAGAAGTATGGAGTGGTGCAACTGAATGGCTTACGCTGACCAACAGATGAGCGGCAACCGGATTGCTGCATTTATCATCGTTGCCATCCTCCACGTCTTGCTCGGCTATGCTCTTGTGACCGGGCTTGCCTATGACGTGGTCAAGAAGGCGGTGCAAAGAGTAACCACCGTCGACATCAAGGAAGAGGTGAAGAAGGAAGAGCCGCCGCCGCCCAAGAAGCTGGATCTTCCGCCGCCGCCGCCTGTCGTGGTGCCGCCGCCGAAGATGACGATCACGCCGCCGCAGCAGCAGATCACGACCGTTTCCGAGCCGCCACCGGCTCCGCCACCGGTCGTCCTCGTGCCGCCGCCGCCCTCGGCACCGCCGCCGCCGCGTTTCACGCCGAAGGGCGCTTCGCCCAAGGGCAGCGTCAGCAGCTGGGCCAATACCAACGACTATCCCTCGCGCGCCCTGCGTGAAGAGCGCGAAGGCGTTACGCGTTTCCGCGTCACGATCGGCCCCGATGGTCGCGTGACAGGTTGTACGGTGACCGGTTCCAGCGGACATGCCGACCTTGACGAGACCACTTGCTCGCTCATTTCGCGACGCGCCCGGTTCAACCCGGCGATGGATGGGGAAGGGCAACCGACTACCGGCAGCTATGCCAGTGCGGTGCGCTGGCAAATTCCGAAGGACTGAAGTTTCACGGCGCAGCCCGGATTGGCCGGGCTCCGCCTTCTTTTTTATCTTTTATTGATTTTGTTGAGAGGACCTACGCATGCATATCGTTGATCTCCTTCAGGCTGCAGCCTCCGCCGCTCCCGGCGCTGCACCCCAGAACAAGTTTGGCTTCGTCGAAGCCCTCGAGCAGGGCGGCTTCATCGCCATTGCCACTGTCGTCATTCTAGGCATCATGTCTTTCGGCTCGTTCTACATCCTGATTACCAAGTGGATCGACCAGTCGAAGATCATGCGTCAGGGCCGCGATCTGAAGGCTTCGTTCTGGCGTGCGCCCAGCCTGCGCGACGGTGCAGCCAAGCTCGACAAGAACAGCGCCTGGCGCCAGGTTGTCGATGACGGCCTGATTGCTGAAGACCAGCACGGCAAGATGGTCAACGCCACGGACGCGCATGACTGGCTCGTCGGTTCGCTTCAGCGTTCGGAAGACACGATCAATGCCCGTCTCGCTTCGGGCTTGCCGTTCCTCGCCACCGTCGGCGCGACCGCTCCGTTCATCGGTCTGTTCGGCACCGTGGTCGGCATCTATCGCGCACTGATCAACATCGGCATCGCCGGTTCGGCCTCGATCGACAAGGTCGCGGGCCCCGTCGGTGAAGCTCTGATCATGACCGCGCTCGGTCTGCTCGTCGCGGTTCCGGCCGTGCTCGCCTACAACTACCTGCAGGCGCGCAACAAGCGTATTGCCGAGGAAATGCGCGGTTTCGCAACCGACGTTCTGGCGAACATCAATTCGAAGGGCGCCGTTCGTCCTGCGGTCATGGCTCCTGCCGCTGGCGCCAAGCCTGCTGCGGCTCCCGCCAAGGCCTGAATATGATTGCTGGCGGCGCGGCCGGTCTTCGGGCCGGAGCTGCCAGGTGAAAGGGTATGGATGGCGGGCTGCCGCATGCGGGCCCGCCGATCCATCCCGGATCAGTTGCAAGGATAGGATGTAGTTATGGCAATGTCGGTAGGTGGTGCGGGCGGCGATGAAAAGCCGATGTCCGAAATCAACACCACGCCGCTCGTGGACGTGATGCTGGTGCTGCTGATCATCTTCCTGATCGCGGTTCCGATCGCGATCCAGACGATTGAAAAGCTCAAGATCCCGATCCTCTATTCGCAGGAATCGAAGGATAAGGTGGAAAACCTGCTGCTCACCGTCAGCACGACGGATGCTAGCGGGCGCAGCCCTGGCGAGGCCGGATATGAGGGGCCCTCGCGCTATGGCGAATGCCGGATCTACTTCAACAACATCACCCCGGTGAATTCGGAAGAGCTGCGCGACATGGCGTTCAAGCGGCTCGACGCCATCGTCAAGCGCGCTGGTGGCCCTGAAGCCCTGAAGGCGAACCCTGAAAAGGTTCCGCAGGTTCACATTCGCGGTGACGTGAACGCGCCATGGCGCTGCATTGCCGGCGCGGTCTACAATGTCCAGATCTCCGGCTATCCGACCGTGGGCTTCCTCTCGAACCCGGTCGATCCGAACGGCTAAGCCAGCGACCTTTCCCGCCGGTGGCGCAATGTCACCGGCAGACCAATCTTTAGGAGTACCCTTCCATGGCAATGTCAGGCGGCAAGGACGATGGCTCGCCGATGATGGAAATGAACACGACGCCGCTTATCGACGTCATGCTCGTGCTGCTCATCATGTTCATCATCACCATCCCGGTGGCCACGCACTCGGTCGACATCGACCTGCCGGTTCCCAACCCCAACGATCAGCCGCCTCCGCCGGTAAAGCCCACCGTCAACAAGCTGACGCTGACGCGCGACGGCCAGACCATGTGGAACGGCACGCCGCTCACGGCAGGCCAGCTGGTGCAGAACCTCAAGACCACGCGTGAAATGCAGCCTGAGCCTGAGCTGCAGTTCCAGCCCGATCCGGAGGCCAGCTATGACCTCTCCTCGCGCGTGCTTTATTACATCAAGGCCTCGAAGGTCACGAAGTTCGGCTTCGTGGGCAATGAAGCCTATTCCGAATTCAACAAGTCGCCCAACGCGCCTGCCGCGAAGTAAGCGACTGTTACAGCAAATGAAGGGGCGGAGCGATCCGCCCCTTTTTTTTGTAAACTGCGCGACTTGCAAATCACGCAGGGCTCCGCCTTTGCGGGCAATTCAACCCGGCCGCATCGCCGCCGCAGCCAGGCTCTCCGCCTCGATCAGCAATGCATCGTCCGCCATGCCTGAAGGCAGGTTTTCCCGCCCGATCATCGACAGCACGGGGACCGCGAGCGGGCTGACGCGCTCAAGTTGAACATGGTCAATCTCGCGCGCCGCCCGGTCAAGCACGTCTGCCACTCGGGCGACATCAGTCAGCCGGCTGCGGGCATCGGCCCAGGCGGCCTGGATCAGGACATGGTCGGGCTCATGCTTTTGCAGCACGTCGAAAATCAGGTCGGTCGAAAACGTCACTTGTCGGCCGGTTTTGCGTTTGCCGGGGTGCTGCCGCTCGACAAGCCCCGAATTCACGGCCGCCTCGCGAAAGGCGCGGCGCAGCAGATAACTTTGCTGCACCCAGTCGACGAATTCATGCGCAAGGATATCAGGCGAAAGCAAGGCCGCAGGATCGCTCACTGGCTTTATCCCCCAGACGGCCAGCGCATAGTCATTGGCAATAAAGCCGAGCGGCCCAAGCCCTTTGTCTTCCATTCGCCGGGTGATCAGCATCCCCAGTGACTGGTGCGCGTTCCAGCCTTCGAACGGATAATAGGCCGTGTAGTGCAGCCGCTGGTGCGGAAAACTCTCGACCAGCAGTCGCCCCAGCCCCGGCAAGTGCGAACGCCACGCCTGCATTTCCAGCCATTCGCGCACGTCGTCGGGAAAGCGCGACCATGCCGTACGGTCTTCCAGCATGGCCTGCACGCGTGCGCCAAGATGCGTGGTCAGCGGCATGCGTGCGCCCATGTAGCTCGGGATCGTCGCGGATCGTTTCGCCGCCCGCACGATCAGCGCGGAATCGCGCATTGACACCAGTTCGAGATCCATGCCGGCAAACCGGAACGTATCGCCGGGGCTGAGGCCCGCGCCGAAATTCTCTTCGACCTTGCCCAGCGAGCGCCCGTTGCCGAAGCGGACTTCGAGCATTTCCGCGTCGACAATTATGCCGGCGTTGAGCCGGTGCTGGTGCGCCCGGTCCGGGTGCGTCAGTCGCCAGGTGCCGTCTTTCGTGCGCACGATCCGGCGAAACCGATCGTAGGCGCGCAGCGAATAGCCGCCCGTTGCGATGAAATCGAGCACGCGTTGCCACTGCGCCGACTCGATCCATGCATAGGGCTGCGCGCTCTGCACTTCCGCCAGCAGGGCTGCTTCGTCGAACGGACCTGAACAAGCAATCCCCATCACGTGCTGTGCCAGAACGTCGAGCCCGCCGGGGCGGAATGGCTCGCCGTCGCGCTGCCCCTCTTCCACTGCATCGGCGGCCGCCATCGCCTCGAGAAATTCGAACCGGTTGCCCGGCACCAGCAATGCCCGGCTGGCCACATCGAGCCGGTGCCCTGCGCGCCCGATGCGTTGCAGCAGCCGCGACGAGCCCTTCGGCGCGCCCATCTGCACCACAAGATCGACATCGCCCCAGTCGACCCCCAGATCGAGACTGGACGTGCAGACGAGCGCGCGCAATTGACCGCGCGCCATCGCCGCTTCGACCTTTCGCCGTGCTTCCTTGGACAGCGAACCGTGGTGGATGCCGATCGGCAGCTTGTCTTCGTTGATGTCCCACAAGAGCTGAAAAAGATATTCCGCCAGAAAGCGGGTATTGGCGAACAGCAGTGTCGTTCGGTTGCGGCGTATTTCGTCATAAAGCTGCGGCACAGCCCAGCTGGCGGCATGCCCGCTCCACGGCACCCGGCTCTCCTCAGGAAGCAGGATGCTCACTTCCGGCTCCGCTCCCGGCTCGCCCTCGACCGGCACAACATCTTCCGCGCGGCCATGCGGCGCCAGCCAGGCCCGGTAGGCGCGCTCGTCAGCCACAGTAGCCGAGAGCGCGGCGCGGCGCAGGGCCGGTGCGAACTGCTGAAGCCGGGCGAGGGCAAGCGCCAGCAAATCGCCGCGCTTGCTGCTGGCGAAAGCGTGAACTTCATCGATCACCACCCGTTGCAGCGTGGCAAACAGGCTCTCCGCCTCGGGATAAGTGAGCAGCAGCGAAAGCGATTCGGGCGTCGTCAGCAGGATATGCGGCGGCCGGGCGCGCTGCCTTGCCTTGCGGTCACTGGGTGTGTCGCCGCTGCGGGTCTCGATTCTGATGGGCAGGCCTAGGTCTGCGACGGGCGTCATCAGGTTGCGCTCGACATCGTGCGCCAATGCCTTGAGCGGCGAGATGTAGAGCGTGTGGAGCCCCTCAGGAGGAGGGCCATCATCAGCGGCGCTGTGCGAAGGTATGAATGCCGCAAGCGTGGGAAGAAAACCTGCCAGCGTCTTGCCTGCGCCGGTATCCGCTACCAGCAGAGCATGTCTGCCGGCGGCATCGGCGGCCAGCATTTCGGCCTGATGCCGGCGCACGCGCCATCCGCGTGCGGCAAACCACTGGCTCAGTTCTGCAGGCAGCAATGGATCGGGGGGCCGGGACAATTGACAGCGTCAGTCAATGGCGAGGGCGAGCAAGCGAAGGCCGGGGCCACGCGAAAGGATCAAACGCTTTGCTGCAAATGCCAAATGTCTGCACCTCGAAATGCGGCTCCGTGTGAATTACCTGTAATCCACTGACGTCGATGTGGGTTCCGCAGCGGAACAAACTATAAACGTCTGCACCCGGAAAAGTCGAGAGCGGCTTGCCTTCCTGCGTCGTCTGCCTGATCGTGACCAGAGTGGACAAGTCATACACAGCTTTGACCGGCGACCTCGGCGGAATCGCTCTGGCATTGGCGCTGGGCCTGCTGGTCGGCGTGCAGCGCGGCTGGGCGCAGCGGCAGGAAAAACCCGGATCGCGTTTCGCCGGTATCCGCACATATGGCCTGATCGGGCTGGCCGGCGGCGTGGCCCGGCTGCTGGAGCAGTCTGCGCCAGTGCTCTCCGCTATCATGCTGGCGGGCAGCGCGGCGCTGATCCTGATGGGCTATGTGCGTGCATCAAAAGCCAGGGACTCGCTCAGCGGCACTGCCAGCGTCGTGAGTTTGCTGACTCTGGCCTGCGGCTATCTGGCGGCTGGAGACATGCCGATCATCGCCACTGCGATTGCTGTTGCCATGGTGCTTCTGCTTGCTTTGCGCAGCCAGTTGCACCGCCTCGTCGGCAAGCTGAGCGAAGAGGAAGTGCTGGCCATTGGCCGCTTCGCGCTGATCGCCGTCGTTATCCTGCCGCTGCTGCCCGACCAGGACTATGGGCCGATGGCGGCATGGAATCCGCGCCAGCTCTGGCTGGTTGTGGTGCTGGTGTCCGGATTTTCTCTCGCCGGCTATGTCGCGACCCGGCTGATGGGTCCGTCGCGCGGCTTGCTGGCGGCAGCGGCTGCGGGATCGATGGTGTCATCCACGGCAGTGACGGCAGGGATCGCCGCGCGGCTCAAGGATCCGGAGCAGGATCATGCGCTCGCTTCCTGCGCCATCGCCCTGGCATCCGCCGTGATGTTTATCCGCGTCATGGTGCTGGTCGGCTTGCTGGCGCCCTTTGCCCTGGCGGACTTTGCCAAATTGGCCGTGCCGGGCTTTGTCGTAAGTCTGGCTTTCGCGGGCTGGTTCTTGCGCAAAGCCCGCCCCAGTCACCAAGGCGGAGGCGAAAAGCTGGCGAAATTGCGCAATCCCTTTGCGCTTGGGCCTGCGCTTTTGCTGATGGCAATGGTCATGGCCATGACTCTTGCTGCGCGCTGGACTTTGGCACAGGCCGGCAATGCGGGTCTTGCGATCGTTCTTGCCCTGTCCGGTGCGGTCGATGTTGACAGCGCGATCATCACCATGGGCAATCTGCCGCCGGGCACGCTGACGCCGCGTGTCGCCGCGCTGGTGCTGTTGCCGCCGATCGCGCTCAACTCATTGTTCAAGGCTGCTGCGACGATCAGCATAGCTGGCTGGCAGCATGCCAGACCTGCCGCCCTGGCATTGGCCGCCAGCGCGGTGGCCTGTGTGGCGGCAGTGCCGATGGTGTGGTGATGGGTGGGTCAATGCCCAGCTTGCGGCCCACGCTCCATTCCGCTGAGCGCCAATTGTTCGTCGATCTGCGCCAGCAGACGGTCGAGCCCGGCCTTATTGCTGCTTTCGGCGCGGGCGACGAGCACATCCTGCGTGTTCGAGGCGCGCAATAGCCACCAGCCGTCGTCAGTCGAAACGCGCACGCCGTCGGTGTCGTTCACGTCAGCGCCCGATGAGGCCAGCCGTTTGGCTACTTCCACCACAACCGAGAACTTGCGGCTTTCATCCACCTGGAAGCGCATTTCGGGCGTGTTGACGAGCGCCGGCATTTCGCCGCGCAGCTCCGTCACGCTCTTGCCCAGCCGCGCCGAGGCGGCAATCAGACGAATGGCGGCGTAAAGCGCGTCATCGAAGCCATAGTACTCGTGCGCGAAGAAGACATGGCCGCTCATTTCCCCGGCCAGTGGCGCGCCAGTCTCTTTCATTTTGGATTTGATCAGGCTGTGCCCGGTCTTCCACATCAGGGGTTTGCCGCCCAGCGCAGAAACGCGGTCGAACAAGGCTCGGCTGGCTTTCACGTCGGCGATAATCGTGGCGCCGGGCACGCGGGCCAGCAGGTCTTCGGCATAGATCATCAGCAGCTGATCGCCCCAGATAACCCGCCCTTCGCCGTCCACCGCGCCGATCCGGTCGCCATCGCCATCGAATGCAATTCCGAAATGGAGGTTCTTGTCCGCGACCAGTGCTTTCAGGTCTGCCAGATTCTTTTCCTCAGTCGGGTCCGGATGGTGGTTCGGAAAATTCCCGTCGACTTCGGTGTAGAGGCAGTGATGTTCGCCAGGAAGCTTGGCCGTGAGCAATTCGAGCGCGGGACCGGCAGCGCCGTTCCCCGCGTCCCAGCCAACCCGAAGCGCCGAAAGTGCCTCGCCCGATATGCCGGCAAGCCCTTCGAGCAGGCGGGCGATATAGGCATCGAGGACTTCACGGCGCTCGGACTTGCCCTCGCCATCGAGCCAGTCCCCCCGCTCGGCCATTCGGCCAAGCTCAAGAATGTCCGCGCCGAAGAACGGCCGGCCCTGAAACACCAGCTTGAAGCCGTTATAATTGGCGGGGTTATGGCTGCCAGTTATCTGTATGCCGCCGTCTACATCCTCGGCTGAGGCTTCCGCGTAATAAAGCATCGGCGTCGGCCCCATGCCCACACGCACGGCGTCCGCTCCGCTGGCGTTCAATCCTTCCACCAGCGCCGCTTCGAGCATTGTCGAACTCACCCGACCGTCATAGCCGACCGCCACGCGCGGGCGGCGACCTTCGCCAATCGCGCGGCGCATCAGTGTGGCAAAACCGCGGCCAATGGCGCGGGCATCGTCTGGGCCAAGGGTCTCGCCGATGATGCCGCGGATATCGTATTCTCGAAGGCTGGTCGGGTGGAAGGTGTGTGTCATCTGTGTTCCTGCAGGGCCGCGAGCAGTAAATCACGCGCGGAGTTGGCTTCATGAACCTGCTCGTTAGTACCACCTTTGTCGGGGTGAACCAGTGTGATCAGGCGCTTGTGGGCCTCGACAATTTCGGCATGTCCCGCATTGCGCGGCACACCCAGCAATGCTCGCGCCTTTCGCACTGCCGGAGCGTTCGGGCGCTGGCTGGTCAAGCCCAGCAATTCCCAAGGCCACTTGCCGGTCAGCAGGCGTGTTGCCACTATTGCCAAACCCAGCAGCCACAACAATTTCATGCTGGCGTTGTTCCCATTTGCCGACTTGCCCTGACCATGGGCAGTTCCGCCTGCGGGGCTGCCGTGCGCGGCAGATTAAGTCCAGCGAGCAGGGCGCGAAGCTCCTGGCGGGCGACGAGATGGCTGGTGCCCAGCTCGCCAAGGTGGCCCTTGTCCAGCAAGGTCAGGCCGGAGGGAAACAACTCGCGGTAGATCACGCGCTCGGACAGACCATTGGCAACCCGGAAGCCCACACGCTTGGACAGTTCGGCCAGGGCACCTTCCAGACGCCGCTGGTTGCGCGCCTCGACATGATGAGTGCGGTTGCGCACCACCACCCAATCCATCTCGCGCTTCTGGTCGCGGATGGTCGCCAGCGCGCGTTTCTTGCGCGCTTCCCAGATCAGTTCCGCGTAAAACGACAGCTTGCGGATCTTGAACGTCTCGGCGTCAACCTGGCCGATCAGGTCGAAATCGACAAAGCTGTCGTTCAGCGGCGTGACCAGCGTATCAGCGCCCGTGGCGACATGCCGTGCGAATGGATCGTCGCGGCCCGGCGTGTCGAAAATCAGGAAATCGGCATCCGCCGCCATTTCTGCCGAAAGAGCGTCCAGCCCGGCAACAGTCTCACCCTCATAGACCGCGAATCGAGCACCGGGCAGCGAAATGCCCCGGCGCTTTTCGGTCTCGCTGCGGTTTTCGAGATAGCGGTGCAGCGTGCGCTGTCGAGGATCGAGATCGATCGCGGCCACCCGCGCGCCCTGATAGGCCAGGGCAATGGCAATGTGCACTGCCGTGGTCGATTTTCCCGTGCCACCCTTTTCGTTGGCGAATACAATGCGGTGCGCAGACACTTGGGCGGACATTTGGGCGGGCACTGGGGGGGAATCGCTTTCTCTGAAAGGGTTGAGCTTGTTGTGGCTTGGACTGGCGGCCCGCCGGCGCTAGGCATCACGCCAGTGCCGGTCAACCGACCTTACGCACGGGGACCATACGCGATTGGAGCGCCGCCATGCAAATCGCCGAGAGGCTTGATCCACTGCGCGATGCGGTTGCGCGGCTGCGCGGCGATGGACCGCTGGCGCTGGTGCCGACGATGGGCGCTTTGCATGAAGGCCACCTGACGCTGGTGCGCGCGGCGAAATCGCGCGCGGCGCATGTTGCAGTGTCGATTTTCGTCAACCCGCGCCAGTTTGGCCAGGGCGAGGATCTCGACGCCTATCCTCGCCCGCGCTCGCGCGATATCGCCTTGCTCGAGGGCGAAGGCGTGTCGCTGCTCTGGGAGCCGGAAGCGGGCGAAATGTATCCGCCCGGTTATGCCACCAATGTTTCTGTCAGCGGCGTGAGCGAAAGGCTGTGCGGCGCGGCGCGGCCCGGTCACTTTGATGGCGTGGCAACCGTGGTCTGCAAGCTGTTCAATCAGGTGCGCCCCGATCTGGCGCTGTTCGGCGAGAAGGACTGGCAGCAGCTTGCGGTGATCCGCCGTATGGCCGCTGATCTCGATCTGGTGCGCCCGCACGTCTCGGCAATCCTTGGTGTGCCGACGGTGCGCGAGGCGGACGGCCTCGCCATGTCGTCACGCAATGCTTACCTGACCGTCGACGAACGCGCGCAGGCAGCCGTGCTGCCGGCGGCAATGAAATCGGCCATTGCAGGTATCGGTGCGGGACAGGCCGTTGCCCAATGCCTGGCGGAACTTGAGGCTGCCCTGCTGGCGGGGGGATTTTCCTCGGTCGACTATGCCGCATTGTGCGATGCCCATAGCCTCGCGCCGCTGGCCGAGCGAGGATCGGGCCCGGCCCGGCTGCTCGTCGCCGCGCGGATCGGCAAGGCGCGGCTGATTGACAATATGGTGGCGTAAGGCGCTACAGAGCCTGTCGAATTTCGCCAATTGAAATGGCGCACCGGCTGAGTAGAATGCACTCAGCTTCTATCGCGTAATTCCGGGTCATCACGGCTGAACCAGGCAGCCCGGATCAAGGGAGAATTTTCATGCGCAATATTATCACTGCCCTCATCGCAGGGGCGTCCGCGCTTGTCGCCACGCCGACGCTTGCGGCAGATCGCGGCTCTTCCGGACATCAGGCGCAGCAGCGCGCGGCGGCGGAAATCCCCGTCTGCAATCGCAATCTCGGCACGCTGGCGATTGTCGAGCCGGACAACCAGTGGTGGCGCGAATACAATCTCGGCAGCCCCGAGGCGATCCTGAAGATCATTGTCCAGCGGTCGGGCTGCTTCACAATGGTCAACCGCGGCCGCGCGATGCAGAGCCGCGCGATGGAACGCGCCATGGCCGATAACGGCGAATTGCAGGATGGCTCCAACGTCGGCCGCGCCCAGGTGCGCACGGCGGACTATTTCCTTGAGCCCGACATCGTCACGGCCAACCGCAATTCAGGCGGCAGCAATGTTGGCGGCGTGCTGGGCGGCATCGGCGGTATGTTCGGCCACGGTTTTGGCGCTATCGCGGGCGGTATCAACGTCAAGAAGGGCGAAGCGAACGTTACTTTGTCGATGGTCAATGCGCGCACGACGGAGGAAATGGCGCTGACCGAAGGCTATGCCCGCAAGAGCGATGTCAGCTTCGGGCTTGGCGGCGGCGGCTGGTTCGGCGGGACATTCGGCGGTGTTGCGGGCGGCGGCTATCAGGATACGGCGATCGGCCAGATCATTGTCCTCGCCTACATCGATGCTTACCGCAAGATGGTCGGCCAGCTTGGCGGTCTGCCTGACAACGCCGCCGCGGCGGCGCCTACTGCGCGCTAGGCCATAACTGGCGGGCTCGATGGGCGGAGACGGCATGGGCGGGCTCGCGCTCGGCATTGCCCTTGTCATCGGGCTTATGCTTGCTGCGGGCTTCGGGATCGCGTTCTGGCTGGGCAGAGGCACGGCCAGGCGGGTCGATGGCGCTCCAGCCGGGGCAACGCGGGGCACGGCGCGCGGTCTTTTGTTTGGAGTCATGGGGCTGGCGCTGGCTGCCGTCGGCGTATCCGCCACATTCTATGAGTCCAGTTTTTCGCCGCCGCCGCGTCTCGATGTCACGGTTCCCGCAGGCTATGCACAGCCGTGGACGATCGTTCTTGAAGATGCGAATGCGGGCGCCAGTCTGGACTGGCAAGGATCGGCTCTGCCGTTCACCCAGCGCCATGCCAGCCTTTCAATCCCGCAGAGCGGTGTGGCGCGGGTGCGCAGCCTTGGCGAAGCACTGGGCCGGGGAGACCTGGAAGTGAATTTCAGCGACGGGGGGCGCCTGATTGCAACTGGCGGCGGCCCCGCGCCAGCGGGCAGCCGCGCGTCGAATTATTTGCTGCTCGGCCGCGCCGTAGCCGATGGCGCAATGCCCGAAGCGCCGAGCGGCGATAGCCTTGCCAACGAAATCGCCGCGCGCGAGGGCCGATAGCCCCTCCCAGTTTCACGCATCTTCTGCCATGGGGCTGTGCAACAGGAGCACGCAAAATGGCCGGTGACGACGAAGACTACATCTATGACGAGGAAAGCGGCGAATGGTTGCCCGCCTCGGAACTGGCCGCCAAGCGCGCCGCCGAGAGCGCGGTGGAAGTGCGTGACGCTGTCGGGAACCTGCTGGCGGACGGCGATGCCGTGACCCTGATCAAGGATCTGGCCGTCAAGGGCGCGGGCCAGACGCTGAAACAAGGTACTGTCATCCCCTCGATCCGCCTGACAGGCGATGCACAGGAAATCGACTGCCGCTATCCCGGCATCAAGGGGCTGGTGCTGCGCGCGGAATTCGTTCGCAAGCGCTGATGGGCAAGCCGGCGAGCCTGCCAGCCGCAGCGGCGATCTTGCGGCTGGCTGACGAGCGCGGACGTCTGTCGGTGCGGGTTGTGCCGGGTGCGCGGTCCAATGCGGTTGTTTTGCCAGTGGAGGGCATTGATGCGCCGCTGCAAATTCGCATCACCCAAATTGCCGAAGACGGTAAAGCCAATGCCGCGCTGCTGGCGCTGCTGGCAAAAGCACTCGGCGTGCCCAAATCGACGCTCGAAATCATCCAGGGTGCTTCCTCGCGCGCCAAGGTCATCCAGCTGCACCGGCGCGACTAGCTGGTCGAAGTGGGGCGCAGCTTGCCGCTCCATGAAGGCGGGATTGTGGAACCCCCAGCCGCCCGGGGCGTTATCTGCCTGTAATCCCATTGTGGAGCCGGCCATGAATGACACTTCCCTGTTGATGATGGCAACCGCATCGGGCGCCGTGTTTGGTGCATTGCTCCATTTTGCCACCCCGACAGATATCGTTGCAAGAAATGGCCATAGCTGGCGAGACAGCATTCCGCATCACCCCGATCCCGCCGCTTTGGTGTCGCGTGATGTGAACGCCGAATTTGTTGCGTTCGATTATTACAATGCGCGCGATGCCGGTGGGCGGGCGATGGAAGTTGTCCTTGCCTCGTCTCCCGCTCGCGATTTGCCTCCCTTTGCCTCAGCGCCCAGGCTCGTGCGCGCACCGATAGAGCCTGCAATGCCTCCAGCGGAAGACACTACGACGCCCGATCGCATGGCGTTTGCGGATGGTGATTCGGGCTCGGGCCAAGTGAACGATCAGGAGGACGTCACTCCGGTGAATCTTGCCTTGCATGACGATGGCTTTGTTGGCGCCAACCCTGCCCAATAAGGAACAATTTGCCAGGTGGCTGCGCGCATCCCTGAATCGCTGCGCACGATGGCAAGAAATCGCTCGACAAGCGGGCAGGATGATGTGAACCATTAGCAGAGATTCGCATGCGAGTGAGCAAGTGAACGTTGCAATGGGGAAGCCAATGTTTACCGCGCGAGACTTGTCGACTCTGATCGGGTCCGAGGTTGCAATCGCGCGGGACGATCTGCTGGCAGGGACATGTGCCCAGGAATTCCGCGAATTGCTGATGCAGCGCGGCGTGCTGGTGGTGCGCGGCGTTCATCTCGCTGATCCGGAACTTGAGATTTTCGCCAAGACCCTGGGCAAACTGCGCGAAGGCGCGCTGCACGAGCCAGAAGGCATGCTCAGGATCAGGGATATTGCCGGGAGTTATTTCTGGCATTTTGACGGGGCCTACACAGCGCTTCCGCCATTCGCGCCAGTCATGGCGCCGGACACGCTCTCGCCCGAGGGCGGCCAGACCGAATTTGCCAACATGTATCGTGCATTTGAGGATTTGCCGGCGGATGAACAGGAATATCTCTCGACGCTGAATGTCGTGCATTCGATGCAGGCGGGCATGAGCAAGGGCACGCCCGATCCGACCTATGAGCAGATCGAGGCTTGGCGGGGGCACCGGCGGGTGCTGCCGCTGGTCTGGCGGCACAAGTCCGGCCGGCGCTCGCTGGTGCTCGGCGCGACTGCCTCGCACATTGAGGGTTTGCATATCGCCGACAGCTATGACTTGCTGCACCGCTTGCTCGCCCATGCAACCCAGCCGAAATATGTCTATCGGCACGAATGGCAGATGGGCGATGTCGCAGTGTGGGACAACAGCGGCACAATGCACCGCGTGCGCCCGTTCGACGTGGCAAGCGGCCGCGAGATGCACCGCTTTTCGGTTGCGGGCGTGGAATCGCTCGACGCTGTGCCGGAGCATTGCCCCGCCTGAACGCAAGGCCGCTCAACGCCTGCAATGCTGCGGCGCCTGGACGCACGGGAGCTCACATGGATATTGTCATGCCCAGCTTCACATGGGTCCGGGCCAGATCGCGCCGACGCTCGAAGCGATGGACGCGCCGCACATTCGCCGCGCGATTGACTGCTTCGGCGCGGACCGCGTGGTGTGGGCAGCCGACAAGACCTCCAACGTTCCGCTGGTTCCCTGGTCCGACCTGCTCCACTCCGTGCGAGACGATCCCGAGCTATCGCCTGAGGAAAGGCGGGGATCATGCGCAAGACGGCGCGGCGGATTTTCGATTGGCCAGATGCGGCGGGATCGGGAGAAAAGTCGGGGGAGGGAGCAGGCGTTATTTACGACTGCCGAGTTGCCCGGGCATGCATCCAGGTCGTCGGCGTTGGCTGCTTGACGAAAGCAATTGATTGCGCAGTATTACTGCCATGCCGCCCGAAATTGTTGCCCTGATCGACAAACCATGGCTGCTGGCCATAGTGCTCGCCATTGGCGCAGCCTGCGGAATTGCGGTGGAACGCTTTGCCGAAAGGCAGAAGCGCGCTGAGCGGCGAGCCTACTGGCAAGAACGGAATACCGCCAAGGGTAAGGGCAAGGTGGTTGGCTTCAAGCGGGAATTTACCGCGGTTCCGCTTATCGGTACGCCGGAGCGGGCCAAGCTCGACGCGGCGGAGCAGCTACGACAGGTGATGGAAGCGGACTTCACCAGCCGCTCCTTGCTCAACCGGCCCGAGGCGGCAGTGTTCAAGGCGCTCGATGCAGCGGTGATCGCGCGCAATCCCGGCTGGCAGGTGATGGCGCAGGTCTCATTGGGCGAGTTCCTCACCAGCAAGGACACCGAGGCCTACGCCGCGATCAACTCCAAGCGCGTCGACTTCGCCCTGATGGACGAGCAATGCTGCGTCCGCCACGCGCTCGAATACCAGGGCACCGGTCACTACCAGAACGACGCCGCCGCCCGCGATGCGGTGAAGAAGGAAGCCCTGCGCAAGGCGGGGATCAGGTACCACGAGGTGGTAGCGGGGCATACCACGCCGGCGGAGTTGAAGCGGTTGGTGGAGAAGCTGGTGCCGGCTTCAGGCACCTAGCCCATCGTCACCTTTATACCCCTAGGCAGCCGACAAAAGGTCCAACGTTCCGCTGGGCCCCTGGTCCGACCTGCTCCACTCCGTGCGTGACGATCCCGAGCTATCGCCTGAGGAAAGGCGGGGATCATGGGCAAGGCGGCGCGGCGAATTTTCGATTGGCCCGCTCCCGGCTGAAGCGGAAGCGGGCCGGATCACGCTAGCCGGTGCATGGAGTTTTAGTTGACTGTCTCCTGCTCAGTGGTGGTTCGCGAACCATGGGATAGGGTTCTGCTCCCTTCAGTCTGCGTGAACGAATGGTAGCTGCGGAAGTCGAAGGGCTCGGTCGCAGCCTGACGCTGGCGAAGTTCGTGCGATGCAAGCAGCATCCGCGCGCGCTTGCGGCGGCGCTTTAGCGAAACAAACGGGTTGTCGTCGTCTGGCCGGGCAGAGGCCATGCGGTCGATCAGCGCTGCCCCCCGTTCGGCGCCCATGGGCAGCGGGCCGGACGGGATGCGGAATGGCTCCCGCCAGCCGCGATCACTGGCCGGGCCAGCGGCAAGTGCCACTGCTGGTAAATCGGCGCGCTTTACGAAGGCTTCGGTGGATGAGGGCGTGCCAGCTGCGGCGCCTACGGGCTCTATAGTATCCGACACCCGGCGATCATCAGGCGTGGCCTCGCCAACGGCCAGATATTGCCGCCTGCGGCGACGATTGAGCGCGGCTACCGTTGCTGCCCCGCCGAGCGCGACGCCGCCGAGGCCTAGCGCTGCCAGCAGCCAGCCCATGTCGGAAGAAGTATCGGATTTTGTAGAAACAGCGACTGGCTCTGCTGGGGCAATCTGCGGCTCAGGCGGCGGTTGCGAGGAAATCTGTGCTGCCAATGGCTTTGCGCTCACCGGTGTCACCGGCTGGGCCGCTTCCATGGGTCTATTGGCGGCTGAGCTGAGTGTAGCAGATGTCCTAGCATTGGTCTGACGCGCAGGCTCCGCTCTGCTTTGACGCTGAGCGGGTTTTGCTTCGGCCGAGGGTGAGGCTGGCGTTGCAGCGGCGGGTTCGATTTGCAACGAGGGCGCTACCGACGACCCGGCTACGGGTGGCGGGGTCGTTACCGGCAGCTCAATGGTGGGCGCTGGTGATGCCGCGACTGGCAGATCAGCGAGCTGAATCTCCTGGGCCGTTGCCGGCGTGAAGGGAATCGCGCTGGCCGCAAGAATAGCAGCGAGGGCGTGGGGCGAGGGGGTGGATTCTCTCTTTGCCATAGAGATCAAGCTGGCGGTGATCTTCCGGGCAAAAAAGATTGACAGTGCCATTTATAGATAAAGCGACCCGTCAAGTCCGATGAGTTGAACCGCTTTGAAATAAATGCATAGTCAAATGATCTTGTATTACCCAGCCAAAGCCGCGTTGTTCATCTGAGGTTTATCTGCCTAGCGACAATCACACATTCGGTGAGGCAGCTTAACGTTGATATTACACAGTTTATCGACAGCATTCTCCGCGTCGGAGATCAATAAGTATTCGCATATGTCAGCGCCTCTTACTGGTCAGCCTTTTGCGATTGGCGCGGACATATTTGAGGTAATGGCCGACCGTACCATTCGCGAGCGAAAGTGGATCTCGGCCTAGTGCGCCCCTGAGCCAGGCCGCATGGAGCGTTGCAAGGGCTTCGACTTTCTCAGAGGCCACGCAGCGCATTTCGCTGACGGCTGGAGTTCCACCCCCGGCAAGCCGGACAAGGCGCAGCGTCACGACCATGCTTGCCTCGATGCCAAGCATCATTGTGTTCGACGCAAGCGCAAGCGTGTCACTCGCTACCCGTCCGAGCACTATGGCGCTTGCTCCTCGGCGGGCAGATAGATCTCTCCGCCCTTCTCGCGAAACACTTCGCTCATTTCCGCCATGCCGGCTTCGGCTTCTTCGGCGGCAATGAAGGTGCTGGTCTCCTGGTTCTGCTTCGCCGCAAACTCCCGCACTTCCTGGCTGATCTTCATCGAGCAGAACTTGGGCCCGCACATGCTGCAGAAGTGCGCTGTCTTCGCGCCTTCCGCCGGCAGCGTCTGGTCATGGTATTGCTCGGCGGTGTCAGGATCGAGGCTGAGATTGAACTGGTCGCGCCAGCGGAATTCGAAGCGCGCGCGGCTCAGGGCATCGTCGCGGACCTTGGCGGCGGGGTGTCCCTTGGCAAGGTCGGCGGCGTGGGCGGCGAGCTTGTAGGTGACGACGCCGACTTTGACGTCGTCGCGATCTGGCAGGCCGAGGTGTTCCTTGGGGGTGACATAGCAGAGCATCGCCGTGCCGAACCAGCCGATCATCGCGGCGCCGATGCCGCTGGTGATGTGGTCATAGCCCGGCGCGATGTCGGTGACGAGCGGCCCCAATGTGTAGAACGGGGCTTCGCCGCAGGCTTCCAGCTGCTTGTCCATGTTGGCCTTGATCTTGTGCATCGGCACGTGGCCGGGGCCTTCGATCATCACTTGGACGTCCTGCTGCCAGGCGCGCTTGGTCAGCTCGCCCAGGGTATAGAGCTCGGCGAACTGGGCTTCGTCGTTGGCATCTGCAATGCTGCCGGGGCGCAGGCCATCGCCGAGGCTGTAGGCGATGTCATAGGCCTTCATGATCTCGGTGATCTCGTCGAAGCGCTCGTAGAGGAAGCTCTCCTTGTGATGGGCGAGACACCATTTGGCCATGATCGAGCCGCCCCGGCTGACAATGCCAGTGACGCGCTTGGCGGCGAGTGGGACGTAAGGCAGGCGCACGCCGGCATGGATGGTGAAATAGTCGACGCCCTGCTCGGCCTGTTCGATCAACGTGTCGCGGAATACTTCCCAGGTGAGGTCTTCGGCAATGCCGCCGACTTTCTCCAGCGCCTGATAGATCGGCACGGTGCCGATGGGGACGGGGCTGTTGCGGATGATCCATTCGCGGGTGTCGTGGATGTTGCGCCCCGTGGAGAGGTCCATCACGGTGTCCGCGCCCCAGCGGATCGACCAGACCATCTTGTCGACTTCCGAGGCGACATCGCTGGCGACCGCGCTGTTGCCGATGTTGGCGTTGATCTTGACCAGGAAATTGCGACCGATCGCCATAGGTTCGCACTCGGGGTGGTTGACGTTGGATGGAATGATTGCCCGCCCGCGCGCGACTTCGCTGCGGACGAATTCGGGCGTCACATAGTCCGGGATTTCCGCGCCGAAATTCTCGCCGTCGCGGATGTATTCGGCCAGCATCTCGCGCCCCAGGTTCTCGCGCACGGCGACATATTCCATCTCGGGCGTGATGATGCCGCGCCGGGCATAGTGCATCTGGCTGAGATTCGCGCCAGGCTTGGCCTTCCACACCTGCTTGCGGACGTTGGGGAAGGGAGGCACGCCGCCCGAACGGTCCGGGCCCAATTGGCCATTGTCTTCCGGCTTCACTTCGCGCTGGGTCGCTTGTTCGATATCGCCGCGTGCCAGTTGCCAGGGGCGGCGCAGTTCGGGCAGGCCGGCCGAAATGTCGATCAGCGCATCGGGATCGGTATAGGGCCCGGAAGCATCATAGACCCGCACGGGCGTCTCGCCCGACGAAGGCTCAAGGCTGATCTCGCGCATCGCCACTTTGACCATGGGATTGCCCGGAGCTTCGACATGGATCTTCTTCGAGCCACGGATCGGGCCAGTGGTCACGCCGATTTCGAATTTGGAGTTGATGTCGGCCATGGCTGCGCTTCCTTGTGAGGCGAACGGGAGGCGCTTTGCGGGCAACCCTCCCTCCGCCCGTGCTAACGGGTTCAGGTTCGACGGGTCGGAGGATGCAAACCCTCCCTCTCAGCGCGGGCGCGCTCCCCGGGGATGGCGGAGACTTTAGGCCCAAGCCCGCGCCGGGGCAAGCTCACTTGATGAGGATATAAAGCGCAACCACGATGACCAGAACGGCAAAGGCGCTGCGCGCCAATGCGGCGCGGCCTTCAAGGCGCCTGGCCACTGGCATTGCCGCAAGCGTCCCCGCTGCGCCGCCCAGCACCAGCGCGCCGAACAGTGGCCAGACAACCATGCCTGAGGCCGCATAGCTGGCGCTGGTTGCAGTGCCGAACAGGGTGACCGAGACCAGCGAGCTAGCTCCGGCATTGGCCATGGTCATGCCGGTCGAGGCCATCAGACCCGGCGCGATCAGGAAACCGCCGCCGATGCCGAAGAAACCGGCGGCAAGGCCGGTGACAAGGCCAACTGGTGCAAGTTTCAGCACCAAGGCAGGTTTGAGGTGCACGTCGGGATCGCCCTCGCTGCGCTTGGGCAGCAGCATCGAGACGGCAATGGCAATCATGGCAAATGCGAACCACAACATTAGCGCCTTGCCGTCGACCTGCTTGGCGAGATGGGCCCCGACCAGCGCCCCGGTCAGGCCCGAAATGGCAAAGACTATCGCGCAGGGCCACTTCACCCGTCCGGCGCGCGCCTGCGCGGCGAGACCGGTCGCGGCATTGAGCGCGACGGCGGCGGCCGATGTTCCGATCGCGGCGTGGGTGTCGGCGAGGCCGACGACATAGACCAGCCACGGCGTCGCCAGCACCGATCCGCCGCCGCCGAACAAGGTCAGCAGGAAGCCGACGAGCAGGCCGCCGATGGCCGCGAGAAGGAGAGGCTCCCAGCCCATGGCTTCACGCCGCGGGCAGGGAAGTGTGGGCCTTGTTCCAAGGCATCTGCATGAGCAGCCGCGCCATGGCGCAAGTGCCGCTGATTCCAGCGAAAGTTAGCCCTGCGCCGACAAAGGCTGAAAGGCCGAACCAACCCGGCGCAACCAGAAATCCCAGGATAATGCCGAGCAAAATGAGCGTGCCCGCCGTGATCTGAACCTGCCGGTTGATTTCCATCGGCGCATTGCGGTCTTGCGTGACAGGCAGGCCCGCCTTGGCCCAGGCATCGAGGCCGCCGTCGAGCACATAGGCCTCGCCCTCGACCCGTGCTGCCAGTCGGTCACAGGCGCCGGCGGTGCGCATGCCGGTGCGGCAGGTGAAGACCACATCCGCGCCGGGATCGATGGTCAGGTGCGCCGCCTCGAATGCCGAGAGCGGCTGTGACATGGCTCCCGGCACGTGCGATCTGGCGAATTCATCGGACTCGCGGATATCGACCAGCACGGCGCGGCCTGCGGCGATGCGCGCCTGGACTTCCTGTGGCGACAATTTGTGAAGCACGGCAGACATGGTCATTTCCTCATTTCGGGCGGGCAGAACAGCTCCGCCAAGGTCTGGATCACCCGCAAGGCCGCGTGATCGGCAATCCGGTAGTAGATCGTCTGGCTCTCCCGCCGGGTGGTCACCGCGCCTTGTTCGCGCAGCAGCGCGAGATGCTGGGACAGCGCCGATTGCGAGAGGCCTACGCGCGCCTGCAAGACACTGACGGACAATTCCTCATCGGCCAGCTGACACAGGACCATAAGGCGCTTCTCGTTGCCGAGCAGGCGTAGCAAGGTAGCGGCCTTTCCGGCGCTTTCCTCAAACACGGCGGGATCAAAGCGAGAGAGATCGAACATGGGTGCATTATATGCATTGAATCTAATTTAGCAAGTGCTAATATAAAGCACATAGGAGATGCTTGATGTCCGGCCACCCCGAAGTTCGAACCTTTTTCGATCACGCCACATTCACGGCCAGCTATGTCGTGCATGATCCCGTCACGCTGGCGGCGGCGATTATCGACCCTGTGCTCGATTTCACGCCGCGCAATGGCCGCACCTCGACTGGGACGGCCGATGCCATGCTGGAGTTCGTGCGCGAAAAAGGCCTGAAGCTGCATTGGCTTCTCGAAACGCATGCCCACGCCGACCATCTTTCCGCCTCGCATTATCTGCGCGAGGCGACCGGTGCGCCCATAGTCATCGGCGAACATATCGTTGCGGTGCAAAAGGTGTTCGCGGCGCTGTTCGAGGCGGACGACGTAGTCGCCGATGGCAGCCAGTTCGATCGGCTGGTGAGCAATGGCGATGAATTGCAGCTCGGCGAGCTCGCGATACGCGTGCTGCATACGCCCGGCCATACGCCCGCCTGCGCGACTTATCTGATCGGCGATGCCGCGTTCGTCGGCGACACGCTTTTCATGCCGGATTACGGCACGGCGCGCAGCGACTTTCCCGGAGGAAGCGCCACCGATCTCTACCGCTCGATTCGCAAGATCCTGAACCTCCCCGCCGAGACCCGCATGTTCGTGGGTCATGACTATCTTCCGGCGGAGCGCTCAGAATTCAAATGGGAAACCAGCGTGGCCGAGCAAAGGCAGGCGAATGTGCATATCCATGACGGCGTGACCGAGGCCGAGTTCGTCGCGCTGCGCAAGGCGCGCGATGCCGCGCTGGAGTCACCGCTGCTGATCCTGCCATCGTTGCAAGTCAACATCCGCGCCGGAGCGATGCCGCCGCCGAGCGCGGGCGGCCACATCTATCTCAAGATACCGGTCAATGCGCTTTGATATTGCTGCGCTGAGGCCGGCCAGTCGACCATTGCGGCCGGTGCCTCACGATCAGTGCGATGGCGTCGCCTGACTTTTTGACTTGTGCGATCCATAACGCCTCGGGCAAGACCGCCTCTCGCGACCCGGATTGGGCCGGCTCCCCGAAAGGAAGCAAATTATGGACATTGCCGATATCCTGAAGTCGACCGGCGGCATCGATGCCATTGCCAGTCAGCTGGGCATTGACAAAGCCACGGCCCAGGCCGGCGCGGGCGCGCTGCTTCCGGCGATCGTCGGCGGCATGAAAAAGCAAAACCACGGCGCAGGGGCTTCAGGCGACGGGCTTGGCGGATTGGGCGCGATTCTTGGCAGTCTGGGCGGCGCCGGGCTTGCTGGCAATGTGCTGAGCGATGGGCCGACTGATGTTTCCAAGGGCAATGACGTGCTTGGCACAATTTTCGGCTCCAAGGATGTAAGCCGCACGGTCGCGGATCATGCCGCGGGACAGACCGGGATCGACCCGGCGATTCTGCGCAAGATGCTGCCGATCCTGGCGATGCTGGTGGGCGGCTATTTTGCCCACGAAAAAGGAATTGGCGGCGCTAATGCATCGTCCGCCGGCGGGCTGGGCGGGCTCGGCTCGATCCTGGGTTCGGTGTTCGGCGGCGGAGCAAAAGGCGGATCGCAGGCAGGCGGCCTTGGCGGCCTGGCGTCGATGCTCGACATGGACGGCGACGGCAACCCGCTCGACGACATTATCGGAATGGCGGGCAAGCTCCTGCGTTAAGGCCGCCGCGAACCCACTAGAACGTAAAGCCGATGCCTGCCGCAGCGAACCACTGCGAGGGCTTGCCGCGCAGCGACGTTAGCGGCGTCGCCGCTGCACTGCCCTTCAGCCGGGTGTACATGACACCCGCCCCGATCGACAGGCCGCCATTGAGCAAGTCGCCATCGAGATCGCGGGCAGTGAATGCGCCAAAATTTATCGATTTAAGCCCGCCCTTGGGCGTGAAAACCGGCAGCCCGCTGGCAAGACTGCCGGCAGGCGTCACTTCATAATTATATCGTGCGAAACGCTGGTCAGCGAATTCGGCCGAGGCCAGCATGCCGACGACCTGCGCGCGGCTGATCGGCGTGAGGTAGGAGACGGACGGCGCTATCACTCCGCCGCCGCCGCGCCCGCTGATGTCCCAGCGAAAGTCACTGCCGATCGACATTTGATCATGAGCGTTGAACACGCGCTTCACTGTCACGCCGAGGTTGAAGCCGCCTTCGACGACTGTGCGCAATTTGCCGAGGCTGGCAACAACCGGATCCTTGAGCCGGGCCGTGCGGTTCATCCTCAGGCGCAGCACCGGGCCGACTCCCAACCCGGCACGCGCGTCCGGCCTTTCGGGCACAATGTCCAGCGCCAGACCCGCCGCGCGCGGGCTGATGCCGATGCCGCCGATCCGCCCGGCAATGGCGGCGGCGGGGAGAACAGAGGTCTCATTCGCGCCCTCATAGCTGGGCAACAGCACCGCGCCTGCCGCCACGATCATGAAGTCGCCATCGAACACCGACTTTTCCTGCCCGAATTCGGGCCGGGGCAGGGCGGCGCCGGCCGGGCTGTCCGTGTCTCCTGGCGCAAGCGCGGTTATCGCCGCGCGGGGGCGCAGACGGTGGAACTGCCCGGCGGGCAAGGCGGCATCAATCGCGAGCGCGGCGAGAACTGGCAGGCTGTCCATCAGCGAGGGGCTAACACGGCGGCGCTTGCGGCAACAAGCGCTAACCCGCGCCCTGCCAATTCTTGATGGCCTCAACTGGATGAATCAACATGAGAATGTTGAGCGTCAGGTTGTCCCGGATCATGGCCAGGGTGAACAGTTCGAAGGCGGCGACAAGGGCAATGCTCGCCCGCACCGGCAAACGGCTGGCCAGCCAGAAGCCGCCGATCATCCAGCCGATATCGGACATCGAATTGACGATAGAATCGCCCGAATAGCCAAAGCTGACTGTCACCGCGCGGTAGCGGTCAATGATCATCGGGGAGTTCTCGAGGATCTCCCAGCTTGCCTCGATGGCGACGGCAATCGGCAATGCCCAGCGCGCCGGCATGCCATCGAACCATTGCCACTTGCGCCAGAACAAATGCGCAAAAGCGTAAAAGATCAAGCCGTGAGTGATGTGGCTGAACGTGTACCAGTCGGCGATGTGCTGGCTGTTCTCGGCCGACTCCACCAGGCCGTGCCAAAACTTGATTGTTCCGCAGGCACAGATCGCCGGGCGCTGCATGGCAAAAAGGATGAAGGCCGTATAAGCCCAGATGGCGAGCGCAGTGATCAGCGAGGCGCGGTGTGGCATCAGACTGGGTGGCATCAGGCTGCGGGGCTTCGGCTTGCTCATGCGGGTTCCTTTGCTGGAGGTTCGCGATCGCCAGGTCCCAGCGCGCGCTGCATGTACACCAGGTCCAGCCAGCGGCCGAACTTGCGGCCCACGCCAGGCATCCTTGCGACCTCGACAAAGCCCGCACGGGCGTGCAGCGCCCGTGATCCCGGCTCGGATGCCGACATCCCGGCGATCATCTGGCGAAAGCCCAGCGACTCGCAGCGGGCGATTATCTCCGCCAGCAATTGGGTGCCAAGGCCGCGTCCGAGCAGGTCGTGGCGCAAGTAGATGCTGTCTTCGCAAGTGCTGACATAACCTGCGCGGGGGTTGAACTGCGCGGCATAGGCGTAGCCAATGACCTCGCCGCCGCCGTCGCGGGCTATCAGCCAAGGCCACCCGGCAGCCAGAACCTGCGCCATACGTGCAGCCATTTCTTCGGCTGTCGGGGGGATCAGTTCCCAGCTTGCCGAACCATGCAGTACGTGGTGCGCATAAATCGCTGCGACTTGCGCCGCATCGGCCAGGGCTGCCTCGCTGATGGTCCACTCCCCCATGGCATAAACGATGGCCGATCGCAGGCAGATTGCCAAGCGCAGGTTGCCCCGGCGCGGGCAAAGCTTTAAGCCGCAGGCAATGAATGGGCGCAAAGCTATATCACTCGGGCGCGAAGGCAACTTTGCGTGACGCGCGCCTGCGTCATCGGTGCGGGCTTTGGTGGACTGGCACTTGCCATCCGCCTGCAAAGCTCGGGCGTCGAAACCGTGGTGATCGAAGCGCGCGATGTTGCCGGCGGCCAGTCGGCTCCCCGCGAGCGCACGGGCTTCCGCTTCGATTCCGGACCAGCCGCGCTCAGCGACCGTGTTGGCCTTGCCGAGCTGTGGCAATTGTCCGGCAAGGATATCGAAGACGATGTTACCTGGTTGCCGGTCGATCCGATCCGGCGGGTGAGCTGGCCCGATGGCAGCCAGTTCGACATTCCCGGCGGAGAGGGCGCAGAGGCTGCGGTGCGCCGTGAAGTTGCGCGCATTTCGCCCGATGACGCTGCCGGTTACGAGAATTTTCTGCGCTGGGCGGATCACGCGCGGCGCGATGGCGCTGTGCCCTGGCTGGTGGCCGGAACGAAGGAGATTGGCGCGCTGGTGCATGCCGCGCCCATGCTGGTGCGGCATCAGGCGTGGCGTTCCGCCTATGGCATCATCGCGAGCTATGTGAAGAACGAACGCCTTCGGGAAGTCATTGCCGTGTCGGCGCTGGGCGAGGGCGTCAACCCCCTGGCGGCAAGCGCATTTCATGCGCTGCAACACCGGCAGGACCTCCTCGGTGGCCGCTCATGGCCCAAGGGCGGGATGGCGAAGCTGGCTGGTACCCTGGCCGCCCATTTCACCGGGCTGGGCGGGCGGATCGTGCTGCACGATCCGCCCGCCCAGCCCGGTGAAATGGGCGGCCAGGGTACCAGCCAGCTTCGCCATCCCGCCCTTGGGCCATGAGCGGCCACCGAGGAGGTCCTGCCGGTGTTGCAGCGCATGAA